>ERZ779865.55-NODE-55-length-102171-cov-39.595254_pt1 | contig 102171 bp, 96 predicted proteins | sample MGYA00433088_ERZ779865 | MGnify/ENA primary metagenome ERZ779865 (study PRJEB29588, sample SAMEA2151703) | human gut metagenome | biome: human gut; feature: human-associated habitat; material: faeces | place: Denmark | collected 2008/2010 ... | reverse complement strand
GTTATGGCAACGAGTCAAGTGCAACATGCTTGCATGATTGCATTTGACGACTGCTGATCAGCGGATAAAACTCGCAAGGTGTGTTTTATCGTTGATTTATTGCTTTTCGTTCTTATTTTTCCGGTCATGGAATATATTTAAAAGAAAAAGTCTGGAATGTTCTGTGTATCATATATGCTTAAATTAAAATGGTTAAATGAATACATCGGTATCCCGGAGGATGTGTTCACGGCTAATTCAAGAGTTACTGTTCTTTCATATCGGTTCATATCAATAGAAAATTTCAAGAAGATAATTTGTGTTTCAGAAGATAACATAAGAATAAAATGCAAGAAATATATCGTAAACATAACAGGAAGAAAGCTTATGCTGCAGAATTTCACAGATTATGAAATAAGAATCACAGGTTTTATCAGCAGCATATCCTATGAAATGATATAAAGACTTCAGGGAGTTAGTATGTGGGATTATCTAAATATGATTTTTCGGGGATATGTGACTGTAAGCATTGACAGTAAAATCAGTGTGAGGTTTTTCAATATATGCAGATTAAAAAGGGTGAAGATATCAGGTATTGAGAGCATGAACGACAGTGATGAAGTGAGCTTTCGCACAAGTATAAAAAATAAAGAAATGCTTGAAAAAATAGCAGAGAAGACCGGCACTGACATAAAGCTGGAGGAATGTGGTCTTAACTGCATATGTCGCAGGATAAGAAACAAGCTTGTGATCCTGGGGGTATTTTTGTCTGTATGTACAATATTATACATACAAAATCTGTTTATATGGAGGATAGAAATAACAGGTCTTGACACCACAGGAGACTATGCTTACACCAATGAGGAGATTTCAGACTATCTGGCCACCTGTAACATCAGAACCGGAATGTTAAAAAAGGATGTGGAAAAAGAACACATAGAAAGCCTCATAAAGGAAAAATATCCAAAGGTAATATGGATAAGTGTATACACAAAAGGTACCTGTCTGTATCTTGATATGGAGGTTGCCAGGGTATACAATAATTATGGCGGTGCCTCAGCAAATATCTCCGATGTGGAGAAAAATTTCATGGAGTACTGTAACATAGTGGCAGACAGGGACTGTATCATAAAATCCATAATTACTTCAAACGGAACTCCGGTGGTTTCCGCAGGAGATGAGGTGAGTGCCGGAGATATACTTATATCAGGATCCGTATCCATAAATGATGATAGCGGTGATACTATCCGGACAAAACAAGTAAAAGCGTCCGGAGTCATATATGTCTACTGTGACGTTGATTATGACAGAACATATTCCTACAGCTACTACAGTAAGGAACCTTCCGGGGAAACAGGGCAATATAAAAGTATCGTTGTAGGAAGACTCCGTCTTGATATGGGCGGGGAACCATCAGGTAAAAGCTTTGAGAAGCGGCAGGAGCAGACCCAGGTATGCTTCTTTAATAAAATGTATCTCCCCATATATATAATCAACAATAACTACAGCGGATACAACTTAAAGGAGACAAAATATACAGAAGAAGAGCTACGGATTATAGCTGACAGTGACCTGAATTATTATATTGACACTTTGCAAGAAAAAGGGGTGCAAATAGTAGAAAAAAATGTTAAAATAATAACTGTCGGCGAAACATTAAAAGCCAGTGGAACCATAAGGGTTGTAACACAGGCGGGGGTACCTGCGGAGCTTCATGAGGTGCCGGCGACAGAACAGTAGATCATGCCGTATGGCAGTATCAGCTTAGGAGAAGGAAAGAAAATTGGAAAGTATTTCAAAATCTATTACTGTTGCAACAGATCATGTCCAGAATGTATTCGGACAGTTTGATGCAAATGCCAAGAAAATCGAAAAAGCATTTTCAGTCACCATGATATTCAGGGATGACAAGTTAAAGATATCAGGTGAGGAGACATCTGTAGACAAGGCCATCAGAGTAATGAGCGAGTTGATAGAGCTTTCTGAGAGAGGTAATATAATAGACGCCCAGAAGGTTGATTATTCCATATCAATGGCTACAGGTACAGTGAACAACACTACGGAAAAGCTGGTGGATCTGGACCGGGATATAATATGTCACACTGTTCAGGGAAAACCTGTAAAGCCTAAAACCCATGGTCAGAAGAGCTATGTTAATGCCATAGACAAGTCCATGATAGTATTCGGTGTTGGACCTGCCGGAACCGGTAAAACCTATATTGCCATGGCGAAGGCCATAACTGCATTTAAGAATGGCGAGGTATCAAGGATAATAATGACCAGACCTGCCATAGAGGCCGGTGAGAAGCTGGGATTTCTTCCCGGAGATCTTCAAAGCAAGGTTGATCCATACTTAAGACCTCTCTATGATGCCCTTTATGAGATCATGGGAGCAGAAAGCTTCATGAAGAATATGGAAAAGGGACTTATAGAGGTTGCCCCACTTGCATACATGCGAGGAAGAACACTGGACAATGCATATATTGTTTTAGATGAGGCACAGAATACAACGCCTGCCCAGATGAAGATGTTTCTTACAAGAATAGGCTTTGGTTCAAAGGCTATAATAACCGGAGATCTTTCCCAGAAGGATCTTCCCTTTGATTCCAAGTCAGGTCTTGAGGTTGCTCTGGATGTGCTTAAGAACGTGGACGAGATCAGTGTGTGCAGGCTTACAAGCCTTGATGTTGTAAGACATCCTCTGGTACAGAAGATCGTAAATGCATATGAAGCCTATGAAGCTAAGAATGCAGCCAGAGAGAAGAAGCAGGCGGAAAGAAAGAGCAGCAAGTCAAGGAAAAATCACGCTGACGAAAGAAGTAAGAGGTAGTATATATGTCTTATTTTATAGAAAATGAATATGGTGATATTGAGATTTCTGACTATGAAAAGGTCATTAATGACATTATTGACGGGGCACTGGATTTCATAGAATGTCCCTACGAATGTGAGGTGAATGTCCTGCTTACGGACAATGCCTCAATACACGAAATAAATAACCAGCAAAGGAATATCGACAGACCTACAGATGTGCTGTCATTTCCTTTGATTGATTATAAAACTCCTGGAGATTTCAGCATTGTAGAATCTGCCGTTTCGGATTATTTCAATCCGGAATCAGGAGAATTACTCCTTGGGGATATAGTTATATCCATAGACAAGGTTTACGAGCAGGCAAGAGAATACAATCATTCTGTTCACCGGGAACTTGCATTTCTTGTGGCACATAGCATGCTTCATTTGTTTGGCTATGACCATATGGAGGATGAGGAACGGATTCTTATGGAGAATCTTCAGGAAAAAATTCTTACAATGAAAGGATACACAAGAGACTATGAAAAAATTTAAGCTTGGTTGTGTGATCGCAGCAGCAGCTATGGTATTCAGCATGGCAGCATGTGGAAACAAGGAAGAAACAACAACAACTACGACGGAGCCTACTGTTGAGATTACGGAGGCAGAATTTCCAGATACATCGGAGGCAGTTACAGAGGTACAGCACGAAGGCTACTACAATGATCTTACCGGTGAGTGGAATACCGAAAGGACAACTCCTTATGGCAGACCTATAAGCGTAATGATCAACAACATCATTGACGCAATGCCACAGAGCGACGTATCCAAGGCAGATATAGTATATGAATGTGTTGTTGAGGGTGGCATCACACGACTTCTGGCAATCTTTAACGACTATGACAACATAGAGAAGTTAGGTTCTATCAGAAGCTGTCGTCACTATTATGTAACTATTGCCAATGAATTTGATTCCATATATCTTCACTATGGACAGTCTCCACAGGGACAGGATATGATCGACAGCACAGGCATAAATGACCTCAGTGGATTAAGTGCAGAGGGAAGTACAGTATATTACCGTTCTTCAGACCGCTCAGCACCACATAATGTTTATACAACTACTGACATGATAAAAGCAGGTATTGAATATAAGGGATATTCCACAGAACATCCTTCTGATTTCAAAAGCGTATTCAAGTTCAATGATGAGGTTGTGACACCTGAGGGTGGCGAGACAGCCAATAAGATCACAACTGCATTTGACAGCAGCAGAACACCTTGGTTTGAATATCACTCCGATGATGGTCTTTACTACAGATTCCAGTATGGTGAAGAGCATATTGATGACGTGACAGGTGAGCAGCTTAAGTACGAGAATGTCCTTATACAGTTTGCTGAATACTCAACTATCGATGATTACGGAAGACAGGATATTGCCCTTGTGGGTAAGGGTGACGGATATTACGCTTCAAACGGTGTTATTGTACCTGTAACATGGGAGAAGACAAGCCTTAATTCACAGACCAAGTACTACACAGCTGATGGGGAAGAGTTAAAGCTTAACCCTGGAAAGACATGGGTTACCGTATTTGAGAAGAACGACAAGTCAAATGTTACTTACGAGTAAGATTAAAATAAAACAAATATTGCAATGCATTGAAATGGTTAAATCCATGATCTGATCAATATTATATTTATGTTTTTGCATACAAAAAAAGGAGCCGAGGCTCCTTTTTTGTTTTGTATATATTTTAAGAGGGAGGTTGACATCGGATATGGGGAGTAGGATTTTCTATATCCGATGTCACAAATATGAAAATTGTATCAGCCCTTTTAAGGACTGAAAATAAATGAATATATTTAATATTCATGTTGATAATATAATATATATTTGTGAATTTTCTTTGTCTTTATTGTGATGAAAATATGTTTTTTGAAAAGGTTTTCAAAACATCCGGATACAAAGAGGGGATTTGTGTGGTGAGAAAGCTGATACTTATAGGTGCCGTAATTACATTAATGTTCACAGTAATAGGATTTGTCCTTAAATTTTTCATACCCGGAGTAAGCGGCACTGACGTATGTGAGATCCATAAGGTAAGTGATATGGACGTCACTCCTTATATGAGGATAAGCATTGCAGATGACGAAGGCAGGGAGGCTACGGGAATCATAGGTAATGACATGAAGAATATCACAACTGTTCTTAACGATGATAATGTAAATGCTGTGGATGGGTATTATCTTATGGAACTTGATGGCGCTGCCGTCATACTTACAGGAGATAAAAACCTGTATATGTATACTGACATACAGGTGACCGCTTTCCCTTTAAATGACAGGGTGAGGATACACTATGGTATGCATTTCAATTCCTTAAACGAATTATTTTCATTTCTTGAATCATATGAGTGAAAATGTTAAAATCTAACCTGTGAAGTCAGAAACTTTATTTTAAAACCAGAGATTTTATCTGTCAGGTTATGGAGGTTTTGCATGAAAGATGCACGCCGGAACGTGACGGTAGGATCAGGGAGAACATATGATATATAATGCGATCATAGCAGGTGGCGGAGCCTCCGGAATAGTGGCTGCCATTAAGGCTGCAGAGAAAATAAAACAGAATACATCAGGGAAACAGTCAAATGAGGCTCCCGGTGTTCTCATAATAGATAAGAACAAGAAGCTTGGCAGGAAATTATATGCCACAGGTAACGGAAGATGTAACATATCAAACGCACACTTTGACATATCCTGCTATAACAGCAGTCAGGAATTTTTTCCTTATGAAATTATAAACAATGACAGCTACAGGCGGGTAAATGATTTCTTCTTTGAGCTTGGAGTTCCATCGACTGACACCAACGGATATTTCTACCCCATGTCCCTGCAGGCTTCCACAGTGGTATGGAGCCTTTCAGACAGGATAAAAAGCCTCGGTATTGAAGTTAGGCTTAAGGAAGAGGTCACAGGTATAACCGGTATAAAAAATGTTTCAATTGATGGAGAAAATCTCTTTAAGGTGACAACAGACAAGGGCACCTATCAGTGCAGAAATCTTATTATAAGTACCGGAGGCTCTTCCTACGAAAGTCTCGGTGGAAGTGATACAGGCTATAAGCTTCTTGAGACTACAGGCCACAGGATGGTCCCTGTGTATCCGGCATTATGTAAGTTAAAGTGCAGTCTTGATATATCGGGAATGAACGGCCTGCGTACTGCTGCCGAAGCAAGGCTTACAGTTGATGACATAGAATACGGACACGAACAGGGTGAGCTTCAGATAAGCGGTGAATATCTGTCAGGAATAATGATATTTAATCTGAGCTCCCAGGCAGTAAGGTGTCTTCATGAAGGACACAGGGTGAAGATATATATATCCCTGGTTCCCGAGCTTACAGAAGAAGAGATAAAAAAAATCATAATAAATTCCAAATCTGCAAATGGTGACAGAACCGTATTTGCATGTCTTAACGGCATGTTAAATGAAAGAGCAGTACAATATGTCATGGACATTGCAGGTGTAGAAAACAGACCTGTGAAAAATATTACTGATAAAGAAGCGGCAGACCTTGCCCACACCATTAAAAATCTGGAATTTGATATTACCGGTCATGGAGATTACAGTGAGGCACAGGTTGTAAGCGGTGGTGCAGATACATCATATTTCAGTCCCGTAACAATGGAGTCAAAGCTTTTAGATGGTCTCTTTGTAACAGGTGAGGCTCTTGACGTGGACGGAATATGCGGAGGCTACAATATAACATGGGCAGTAATAACCGGAATGGCAGCCGGAGAAGGAATACATATATGATAAGGATAAACAATATAAAACTTAAACCCGGATATACCAATAGAGACCTTGAGGCTGAGATAAAGAGACAGCTTAAGCTTAAGACCGTACCTGAGTACAGGATATCCAAGCTGTCCATTGATGATAGAAAGATAAATGATGTTAAGATCATCATCTCCTGCGACATCCTTAATGTCAATGAAAAAAGTATATTAAAACGAGCAAACAATAAAAATATTATGTTAACTACACCTGTTGAATATATCCCACAGGTAACAGGAGAAAGTGTCATCAAGGCTCCTCCGGTGGTGGTGGGAATGGGACCCGCAGGATTATTTGCAGCGTTAATGCTGGCTAGGCTGGGATTTAATCCTATAGTGTTTGAACGTGGAATGGATGTGGACAGCAGGACAAAATGTGTTAATGATTTCTGGAATGGCGACACCCCCCTTAACCCTGAATCAAATGTGCTGTTTGGTGAAGGCGGGGCAGGCACCTTCTCTGACGGCAAGCTAAACTCAGTAATAAAGGATAAGTCAGGAAGAAGAACATTTGTTTTAAAGACATTTGCAGAGTATGGAGCAGATCCGGAGATACTTGTATCAAATAAGCCCCATATAGGCACGGATGTTCTTGCTAAAGTAGTCAAGAACATCCGTCAGGATATCATAAGGCTTGGAGGGCAGGTGAATTTCTCATCAAAGCTTACGGATTTTACTTTAAATGAAGATGGGACACTTAACTTATCCATACTTAAGGACGAACAAGTAACAACCTACAACACGGAAGTGCTTATCCTTGCCATAGGCCACAGTGCCAGGGACACCTTCAAACTTCTGTATGACAAGGGACTTAAGGTGGAACAGAAGGCATTTGCCATGGGAGTCAGGATCGAACATAAAAGGGAGTTCATTAACCGGGGGAAGTATGGCGATAAGCCGGAGTATGAGAAGCTTCTGCCTACCGCAGATTACAAGTTCGCTCATAGCTGTGAGAACGGAAGATCCGTGTATTCCTTCTGCATGTGTCCCGGAGGTTATGTTGTAAATTCCTCATCGGAGTCCGGAAGATTATGTGTAAACGGCATGAGCTACAGCGACAGAATGGCAGACAATTCAAACAGTGCCGTGGTGGTAAATGTCACTCCCGAGGATTTCGGCTCAGATCATCCTCTGGCAGGTATGTACATGCAGGAGCATTACGAGGAGATGGCATACAAGGCAGGAAACGGAGATATTCCGGTAACTACTTTTAAGGGCTTTAAAACAGATGAAAAAATATCTCATCTTGGGAATATAAAGCCCTGTATCAAGGGAAAATACCGCCTGGCAAGCCTTAAAGACTGTTTGCCTAAGTATATAAAGAATGCTATAATAGAAGGAGTTTTGGCCTTCGACAGATATATGCCGGGCTATGCCTGTGATGACGCAGTGATAAGCGGGATTGAGGCAAGAACCTCATCGCCTGTAAGGATAACCAGAAATGAGGAAATGACATCATATCATGGACTGATTTACCCCTGTGGTGAAGGTGCCGGATATGCCGGTGGCATAACCTCTGCGGCAGTGGACGGAATAAAGGCAGCGGAGGCTGTAATATCAAGATATAAGAATACACAGGAATAAAAATAAAAACACACAAGACAGGAAAGTGACAGGATTATATATAATGGATAAAGAAAAATATTTCAAAAATAAAAACAGGATAGTTATAAAGATCGGTTCCTCATCCCTTATACATGAAGAGACCGGCGGTCTTGACTATGATAAGCTTGAGAAGCTTGTAAGGATAATATGCGATCTGAAAAATCAGGGCAAAGAGGTAGTCCTTGTTTCATCAGGTGCCATAGGCGTGGGAGTCAAGGCTCTCGGATTACTTAGAAAGCCTAAGACCGTGTCCTTAAAGCAGGCATGTGCCGCAGTAGGCCAGGGACAGCTTATGATGATCTACCAGAAGCTATTCTTTGAATATCATAAGACAGCAGCACAGGTTCTTCTCACATTTGACGTGGTGTCCTCAGATGAGAGACGTCACAATGCCATAAACACATTTAACGAGCTGCTGCAGCTTGATGTGGTTCCTGTTGTAAATGAAAATGATACAGTGGGAATAGATGAGCTTGATGACAGCGTTACCTTTGGAGATAATGATACATTGTCAGCCATAGTTGCGTCAATGATACATGCAGACCTGCTTATAATCCTTACAGATATAGACGGTCTCTATACAGACGATCCTCATACCCATGCAGACGCCAAACTTATCCATGTGGTAGAGGAGATAGACGATAACATTAAGTCCATGGCGAAGGGAGCCATGAGCAGCTACGGCACCGGTGGCATGTCCACCAAGATTGCCGCTGCAAGGATAGCCACCAACTCAAACACCGATATGGCCATCGTGTCGGGAGCGGATTTAAATAATATAAACAGGCTCTTACACGGCGAGGACATAGGCACATTGTTCATGTCTCATAAGGAAAAGGACTTCAATGTGGAGAAATTTATATTAAGCAAGGAATATCTGGAGTAGAAAAGTATGGATGATAAGAAAATAGCCAGAATAAATGAACTGTATCACAAGTCAAAGACCACGGGACTTACGGTGGCTGAAAAGGAAGAGCAGAAGGCTCTCAGGCAGGAGTATGTGTGGGCAATAAAGAATGACCTGAGAAATACTCTTAACAACATAAGCATTAAGGAAAAGGATGGCAGTATCACAGATCTGAGCAAATTTGACAAGACAAAGAAAGTTTGATTTTAATTAAAACAACGATAGTTTGATTTTAATCAGTACAAAGAGAGTTTAATTTTAATATGGATAAAGATCAGGCAAGAAATACTATCAAAGAAAAAAGAAGATCATTGACCAATGAATATATAGGCTTACACTCGGCACTTATATTCAACAATCTGAGAGATTTCGGTGTGTTTGATGACATAAGCCGGATATTTACCTATGTCAGTGCATATAAAGAGGTAGATACCATAAACATCATAAAATTCTGCCTTGACCAGGGCATAAAGGTATGCGCCCCAAGAGTCCGGGGTAAGGAAATGGATTTCGTGGAGATCACGGATTTCTCCCAGTTGAAGCCCGGAAGCTTTAATATCCCGGAGCCTGTATCTGATGATATAGTGGTGCCGGAGCAATCAGATGTAATGCTGGTGCCGGGGATAGTATTTGACAGGAAACTTAACCGCGTAGGCTTCGGCGGCGGTTATTACGACCGTTATTTTATGGAGCACCATGATCTTAAGACCATTGGTCTCGCCTATGACTTTCAGGTGATAGACCACATAGACACAGAAGAATTTGATATTAGAGTATCTGCTTTATGCACAGAGACGCAGATCATAACCGGAGGTGGAGCATAACATGTATTTAGAGAATATCGGAGCAAGAGCCAAGAAAGCTTCAAGGATAATGGCAAGACTTGGCCAGGCGGAAAAAAACAACGCACTTCTTAAGGTGGCAGAGGATCTTCTTGCCCACAAGTCAGAGATAATCAGTGCAAATGAGATTGACGTGGAAAATGGAAGAAAAAACCACATGCCGGAGGCACTTGTAGACAGACTTATGCTTACAGATTCCAGATTTGACGGCATAGTAGAGGGATTAAGGCAGGTGGCAGACCTTGAAGATCCTATAGGTGAGGTCATTGATATGAAGAAGAGACCTAACGGACTTCTTATTGGCAAGAAGCGGGTTCCTATGGGAGTTATCGGAATAATCTATGAATCAAGACCTAATGTTACCGTTGACGCATTTGCCCTTACCTTTAAGACCGGCAATGCGGTAATACTTCGTGGCGGAAGTGACTGTATCAATTCAAATATCGCCCTTGTAAATGTAATAAGGGAGTCCCTTGCGTCAAGTGGTATTACAGAGGACGCCATAATCCTTATAGAAAATACCGACCGTGCCATTGTAAATGAACTTCTTAAGCTTAACAAATATGTTGATTTGCTCATACCGAGAGGCGGTGCGGGACTTATAAAAAATGTGGTTGAGAACGCAACTGTTCCTGTAATTGAAACAGGTACAGGCAATTGCCACATTTACATCGACAAATACGCAGATCTTAACAAGGCGATACCTATAATCCACAATGCAAAGCTTCAGCGTTTAGGTGTATGTAACGCCTGTGAGTCACTGGTTATCCACAAGGACATTGCCGATCTTGCAATTCCTCTTATCGTTGCAGATCTTAAGGAAAATGACTGTGAGATACGTGGAGATAAGGCCGCAATGGCAATAGACAGTTACATAAAGGAAGCCACAGAAGATGATTTCAAGACAGAGTATCTTGCCAAGATCATATCAGCCAAGATCGTTGACAGTTTTGATGAAGCCGTGGAGCATATAAACAACTGCAGTACAGGTCACTCCGAGGCTATAATCACAGAGGATTACAACAGTGCCCAGAGATTTCTTGATGAGATTGATTCTGCCTGTGTATATGTCAATGCGTCAACACGTTTTACAGATGGATTTATGTTCGGATTCGGAGCCGAGATAGGCATAAGCACACAGAAGCTTCATGCAAGGGGACCTATGGGACTTTTAGCTCTCACATCCACGAAATATATAATATATGGCAATGGCCAGATCAGAGAATAGCAGCAACACGTAGTCTGTCAACAAGCTTATGGCACCAGAAGTATATGGTGCCATTTTGAGGTGGTAAATATGGATAATAACGAGCTTCAGGCAAAATTAAGGGAACTGGATGAGAAGGTAAAGGTGTCCATGTGCGGTATGGAGCACAGTAAGAGTACTGCTGCCGTACCAGAAGGAGACTTCGCCGTATGCTTCGGCGGTGGTGGCGGAAAGGGTGCCTATGAAGCAGGTGTTATAAAGGCACTTGCCAAGTATGATATGTTTAAACACATAAAGGCTGTATCGGGAGCCTCCATAGGTGCATTAAATTCCATGCTCTATAACATGCAGGATCCTGAGCTTCCTGAGAAGGTGTGGAAGGATATAAAATTCGAAACAGTATTTGAAGCAGATCCATCCCTTATGTTTAACGGCAAGCCGGGATTTTTTAACCGGAAGGGGCTTGTGGATATCCTAAACAGATATATTGATTTCGACAAATTCTATGCAGGAAATATCAACACATACATAAACACCACAGTGATATCTGATGGGGCAAAGAAAGAGAATTATTATAAGCTTAACGATCTTCCTAAGGATGAGATCATAGATCTTTTATGTGCAGCTTCAGCCCTTCCGTTTCTCTACGAATCGGTAACCTATGAAAACCAGGAAATGGTTGACGGAGGTCTTTCAAACAATATCCCTGTGGAGGTATTATACCACAATGGCTACAGACATATCATCGTGGTGGGCTGCGGCAGGAAGAACGCCAAGGATTTATCCGGCTATAAGGACGCAGACTTCATAGAGATATACCCGAGTGTGTATCTGGGAGACCTTATTGATGGTACATTGAATTACTCCAAAAAAGACATACTCTTCCGGATAGAACTTGGCTACAGGGACGCCTTAAGGGCACTGAAATTATATTTCACTGATGACCCATGCTACAAGGAGCAGCTTCCTTTGCTTGAGCAGAATGACTTAAATGAAATAAAGGCGAAGTTCCGCTACATGGATATAAGCGACCGGGTTTCAGACAACATGAAGAACCTCACAGACATGATAAGCAAATACGATAAGTAAATATCTCGCAAAAACAAAAAGGATAATTAACAGATATGACCAGTAAGGAAATTATAAATAATTTAGATAAGATTGACATAACGGAGCCGATTCCTGCGAATGAGCCGGAAAGACAGTATTACTTCATAAAAAAGGCCAAAGAGATCTATAAGCTTAAAAGGGAAGAGGCAGGAAGAGACCTTACCTGTACCATAAAGACCTTTGGCTGTCAGATGAATGTAAGAGACTCAGAGAAGCTTGCAGGAATACTTGAGACCATAGGCTATAAAAGATCCGACAGCGAGGAAGCAGATTTTGTAATATACAACACCTGTACCGTGAGAGAGAATGCCAACCGTAAGGTATATGGACATCTGGGTATCATGAAGCATGAGAAGGAGTCAAATCCCCACATGATGATAGCCCTGTGCGGATGTATGATGCAGGAGCCCCAGGTGGTACAGACCATCAGCGAAAAGTACAAATTCGTTGATATAGTGTTTGGAACCCATAATGTATATAAGCTTGCGGAATTATACTGCAACAGCTTTCATGCAAAAGGCACAGTCATCGATATATGGAAGGACACCAACCTTATTGTGGAGGATCTTCCCACCACAAGGGACAGCAGTTTTAAGTCCGGTGTAAATATCATGTTTGGCTGTAATAATTTCTGTACCTACTGTATCGTTCCTTATGTAAGGGGAAGAGAACGCAGCAGGGAGCCTGAGGATATCATAAACGAGATCAAAAGACTTGCAGATGACGGAGTTGTGGAGATCATGCTCCTGGGTCAGAATGTTAATTCCTACGGCAAGGGACTTAAGGAGAATATAACATTTGCACAATTACTTAAGAGGGTTACTGAGATAGACAAGATAAAAAGAGTCCGATTCATGACATCCCATCCTAAGGATCTGTCAGATGAGCTTATAGAGGTTATGGCTTCTTCGGACAAAGTGTGCAGACATCTTCATCTTCCTGTACAGTCAGGATCAAGCCGTATATTAAAGCAGATGAACCGAAGCTATACAAGGGAGCAGTACCTTACCCTTGTGGATAAGATCAGAAACAGGATACCTGATATAGCACTTACCACCGACATTATCGTAGGCTTCCCGGGAGAGACCGAAGAGGACTTTAATGATACCATGGATATGGTAGAGCAGGTCAGATATGACGCAGCATTTACATTTATCTATTCAAAGAGGACCGGAACCCCGGCAGCTGCCATGACAGATACAAATGACAAGGCTGTGATAAATGAAAGATACCAGAGACTTATAAAGAGGGTACAGGAGATAAGTGCCGAGAAGATAAAAGGACTTACCGGACAGGTTCTTCCTGTGTTGGTTGAGGGAAAGAGCGAGGAGAACGGAAGCCTTCTTACAGGAAGACTTTCAAACAATACCCTTGTACATTTTGTGGGATGTGAATCCCTTATAGGAAAGATAATAGATGTGAAGCTTGTGGAGAGCAAGGGCTTTTATTACATGGGCGAAGCTGTTATCTAAGCGTATAAACTTCAGAAGAGAGGATATAAATAATGGCAGCATTAACACCAATGATGCAACAATATGTGGAGGTGAAAGAGAAATATAAGGACTGTATACTTTTCTACAGGATAGGTGATTTCTATGAAATGTTCTTTGAGGATGCCATAACCGCTTCAAAGGTACTTGAGATAACCCTTACCGGAAAGGATTGCGGTCAGGAGGAAAGGGCACCTATGTGTGGCGTTCCTTACCATGCCTGTGATGTTTATCTCAATAAGCTTATTGAAAATGGATTTAAGGTGGCTATCTGTGAACAGGTGGAGGATCCGAAGCTTGCCAAGGGACTTGTTAAGCGTGATGTTATCCGTGTCGTCACACCGGGTACAAATATGTCCCAGGCTATCCTTGATGAGAATACCAACAACTATCTCATGAGCATATATCTGTCAAAGGATATGTCGGGAGTATCGGTAGTTGACATAACTACAGGTGAATTTAAAACCTGCCGTATCTCATCCATAGCAAAGCTTGCTGATGAGATAAACAAATATTCTCCGTCAGAGATAATCGGCAATGATGATTTCCTTAATGCCCCATTAGACTTTGAGTATATGAAGGATCGTCAGAAGATAGCCATATCGAAGACGCCGGAGCACTATTTCAACCAGAGTATCTGCGAGGATGTTATCTCAAGACAGCTCGGCACCAACAATATGGCAGGTCTCGGACTTTCTGACATGCCTGAATCCATATATTCCACAGGAGCCTTACTCCAGTATCTCCATGAAACCCAGAAAAATTCCCTGGAGCATATAAACAAGCTGGAGATATATTCCATAGATGATTACATGATAATCGACAGCTCCACCAGAAGAAATCTGGAGCTTACAGAAACCTTAAGGGACAAGAACAAAAAAGGCTCACTTTTATGGGTACTTGACAAGACAAAGACAGCCATGGGTGCCCGTCTCTTAAAAAATTACATAGAGCAGCCTCTTATTATGGAGGATGAGATCAATAACAGACTTGACGCCATAGAGGCATTTAACAATGATGTCATAACCCGTGACGAGATCAGGGAATACTTAAATCCAATATACGACATGGAGAGACTTATGACCCGTATCTCCTTAAGAACAGCAAATCCAAGGGATCTTATTGCCTTTAAGTCATCCTTGAAGCTGCTTCCTTTCATAAAGAGACTTGTGGCAGCCTTTGATACCACATTGTTCAAGAAGATGTATGAGGATCTTGATGAACTGACTGACCTCTATGAGCTTCTTGAGTCATCCATCAACGAGGAACCTCCAATTCTTATAAGGGAGGGCGGCATATTCAAAGATGGATATCTTAACGATATAGATGTTCTTAAAAATGCCAAGACCGACGGAAAGACATGGCTTGCGGACCTTGAAGCAAGAGAGCGGGAAAAGACCGGTATCAAAAACCTTAAGGTAAAGTACAACAAGGTATTCGGATATTATTTTGAGGTTACCAACTCCTTTAAGTCTCTTGTGCCGGAGTACTTTATAAGAAAGCAGACCCTGGCAAATGCCGAGAGATATACCTCCAAGGAGCTTGACGAGCTGGCAGGAACCATCATAGGCTCCGAGGACAAGCTTACAGCTCTTGAGTATCAAGAGTATGTGAAGCTTAGGGACAGGCTGGCAGGAGAGCTTGTAAGAGTCCAGAAGACAGCCCATTGTATAGCAGTCCTTGACGTTATGGCATCTCTGTCATATGTGGCAGTTGCCAACAATTACATACGTCCGGAGATATCCACCGACGGAGTTATCGACATTAAGGACGGAAGACATCCTGTAGTTGAGAAGATGACCGCCAATGACATGTTCATTGCAAATGACACCTATCTCAACAACCTTGAAAGCAGGATATCAATAATCACAGGCCCTAACATGGCAGGAAAATCCACCTACATGAGGCAGACAGCACTTATCGTGCTTATGGCACAGATAGGATCATTTGTCCCTGCAAGCCATGCCCATATAGGCATATGCGACAGGATATTTACAAGAGTAGGTGCCTCAGACGATCTGGCCTCCGGTCAGAGTACCTTCATGGTGGAGATGAGCGAAGTGGCAAACATCTTAAGAAACGCCACTAAGAACAGTCTCCTTATCCTTGATGAGATAGGCCGCGGAACCAGTACCTATGACGGATTAAGTATTGCCTGGGCAGTTGTTGAGTACATAAGCAACAGTGAGCTTTTAGGTGCAAAGACCTTATTTGCCACCCATTACCACGAGCTTACAGAGCTTGAGGGCAAGCTTTCTTCTGTGAACAACTACTGTATCGCCGTCAAGGAGGATGGAGATGACATAGTATTCTTAAGGAAGATAATCAAGGGCGGTGCCGACAGAAGCTATGGTATACAGGTTGCCAAGCTGGCAGGAGTTCCGGATATTGTAATAAAGCGTGCAAATGAGATCTGCAACACCCTTATTGACGCAGATATTAATACAAAGATAAAAGATATAAAGGTCAGAAATGATTTTTCTGACAGTAAGAGTAAGAAAAACAATAAAGCAGATGGACAGATGTCATTATTTGCAGATTTTAACGAAAGTGCAATAATACAGGAGATAAAAACCGCAGATCTGGGCAACATGACACCTATGAAGGCTCTGCTTTATCTCAATGAATTACAGGAAAGGCTAAATAAATGATAAATGTTCTTGACCAGATAACCATTGACAAGATCGCAGCCGGCGAGGTAATAGAAAGACCCAGCTCCGTTGTAAAGGAATTAGTTGAAAATTCCATTGACTCGGGAGCCACCGCCATAACCATAGAGATAAAGGACGGCGGAATGTCATTTATCAGGATAACTGACAATGGATCGGGAATAAACAGGGATGAGGTAAGAACCGCCTTCTTAAGGCATGCCACAAGTAAGCTCATAAAGGTGGAAGATCTTCTTGAGCTGTCATCTCTGGGATTTCGAGGTGAGGCATTGTCTTCTATTGCCTCTGTTGGACAGGTGGAGCTTATAACAAAAGAAAAGGACAGCGTATGCGGAATAAGATACCAGATACACGGTGGCAAGGAAGTTTCCTATGAGGAGATCGGCTGTCCCGATGGTACCACCATCATAGTCAGAAATCTGTTCTATAACACCCCTGCCAGAAAGAAGTTCATGAAGAGTCCCACCACAGAGATGTCATACATATATGACCTTATCTGTCGTATAAGTATGTCCCATCCCGAGATTTCTTTTAAGTTCACTGCAAATAATACCAATAAGCTCTTCACCTCAGGAAACGGAAAGCTTAAGGACATTATATATCACATATACGGAAGAGACATTACCTCAAACCTTATTGATGTAAACAGGAAATTCAACACCCTTGAGATATCAGGTTATATTGCAAAGCCTGCGGTATCCAGAGGGAACCGTTCCTTTGAGGATTATTATGTGAATAACAGGTATGTTAAAAATCCTGTTATAACCAAGGCTATAGAAGACGCCTTCAGGACATTTGTAATGATACACAAGTTTCCATTCACAGTATTAAATTTCAAGATAGATCCGGCACAGATAGATGTGAACATCCACCCGGCAAAGAGGGAAATGAAGTTCATGAACGAGTCGGACATATACAATTATACCTACGACACCATAAGGGAAGCACTGCTTCACAGAGAGCTTATACCGGAGGTGACACCGGGCAAACAGAAGCCTGTTGAGACCTTAAATCACAGAAATACAGGTTCTGCACCGGAGCCTTTCGAGAAGCAGCGCCGTGAACAGATAGGCATAAAGCCTGCTGCCGTAAAGGAACCGGAAAGCCCTTACAACATAAAACCTATAATAAAACCTGAGAACAATCCATATGCAAGGATACTTAACCGAGTACCGGATCAACCACAGAATATACCAAACAATCCGGTATCACAGCAGGCACAGACCCAGCAGGCAACACAGCAATCGCAGTCGCAGCCGGTTAATGAAAGCACACCAGCAACATCGGCATTATCAGCAGATCAGGAGAATATTACAGATAAAGATAATTCTGTAAATGTGAGCCGTATCACAAGTGAGATTGCTGTGACCAATACACAGGCGGGTGAAGGCACTGCAACGCAGACTAAAACCACCGCCCCTGCAGAGGTTGCAGCCCCTCAGCCACAGGTTCCTGAAAAAGAGAAAAAATACAGCCAGCTTGATATGTTCGGCACAAAAATGCTGTCTGAGGAGGCAAGACCTAAGCACAGACTTATCGGTCAGGTGTTCAAGACCTTCTGGCTTATTGAATATGATAAGAAATTATTTATCATGGATCAGCATGCAGCCCACGAAAAGGTAAAGTTCGAGGAGCTAATGAACAATTACAGGAATAAGAAGGCCATCCCTCAGTATCTTATGCCACCGGCAATAGTTACTCTTACAGCAGACGAGATCACCTTCTTAAACGATAATATGGAATTCTTCGAAAATCTTGGATATACCATTGAGAGCTTCGGAGGAAGAGAGTACAAGCTTTCATCAGTTCCAGCCAACCTGTTCGGCATAGACGGCAGAGAGCTGTTCCTGGAGTTCATCGGTGAATTAAGTGAGAATAACAAAAATTCTACAATAACAGCTTTTATCGCAAAGCTGTCAACAATGGCATGTAAAGCAGCCATAAAGGGAAATACTGAAATCTCCTTCAAGGAAGCCGACGTGCTTATAGACCAGCTTCTTAAGCTTGAAAATCCATACACCTGTCCTCACGGAAGACCTACACTTATCTCCATGACAGAAGCAGAGCTTGAGAAGAAATTCAAGAGGATCGTGTAATATGAGTGAAAAAAAACCTTTGATCATACTTACAGGACCTACCGCAGTGGGTAAGACAGACCTTTCCCTTTTACTTGCAAAAAAAGTAAACGGAGAGATAATTTCTGCGGACTCCATGCAGGTATACAAAAAAATGGATATAGGAACAGCAAAGATCATGCCGGAGGAAATGGATGGAGTAAGACATCATCTTATAGATATCCTTGACCCCTCTGAGGATTTTAACGTTGTGCTATTTAAGAAATATGCCCTTGCTGCCATGGATGAGATATATTCAAGAAATCATATCCCAATCATTACAGGCGGCACAGGCTTTTATATCCAGGCACTGTTATATGACATTAATTTCGATGAAAATGACGGAGACATGTCCTACAGACATGAGCTTGAAGAACTGGCTTCCGCTTACGGGGTATCAAAGCTCCATGATATGCTTAAGGCTGTCGATCCGGATTCTGCTGCCGCCATCCACGAAAATAACGTAAAGCGTGTGATACGTGCCCTGGAGTTTTATAAAAAGACGGGAAAGCAGATATCAAAGCACAATGAAGAGGAGCGGGCAAGAACCTCCCCTTACAATTTCGCATATTTTGTTCTTAATAACAGCAGAGATGTGCTCTATAACAGGATAGACAGACGTGTGGATATCATGCTGGAAAATGGTCTGGTGGATGAGGTTAAAGCACTCATGGATCAGGGCTACACAAGAGATATGGTTTCCATGCAGGGACTTGGCTATAAGGAGATCATAGATTACCTGTCCGGTGATATCAGCTATGATGAAGCAGTGTACATCTTAAAGAGGGACACCAGACATTTTGCCAAAAGACAGATCACCTGGTTTAAGCGGGAGAGAGATGTTATATGGGTAAATAAAAATGAATTTGCCGATGACAATGCTATACTTTCATATATGAATGATGTATTATTGACACGGCAGATCATAAGATAAAAAGGAAGATTTATAATGAATAAAGAATTATTTGATTTTTATACAAGTATGAATATTGACAAAAAAGTACTTGAATATTGTGATAGCATAGAAGAAAGGCTGACGAAACGCTTCAGGGATATTGATAAGGTGTGTGAGATCAACCAGATCAAGGTCATAAAGGCAATGCAGGATAACAGACTTAACGAGGCTCATTTTGCAGGATCAACAGGCTACGGCTACACTGATGAGGGACGGGATGCCCTGGAGGCAATATATGCTGACGTGTTCCATACAGAGGACGCACTGGTACGTTCCCAGATTGTGTGCGGAACCCATGCCCTTGCCACTGCACTGTTTGGCAACTTAAGACCGGGAGATGAAATCCTTGCACCGGCAGGCAAGCCCTACGATACCTTAGACAGCATCATCGGAATAACTCCTGCCAGAGGTTCCCTTGCAGAGTACGGAGTTAGCTACAGACAGGTTGACCTTCTTCCTGACGGAAGCTTCGACTACGACAATATCAGAAAAGCCATAAATGGCAAGACAAAGCTTGTGGAGATACAGCGTTCAAAGGGGTATGCCGTGAGACCTACCTTCTCCTGCGAGAAAATCGGTGAGCTTATTTCATTTGTGAAGAGTATCAATCCGGACATTATCTGCATGGTAGACAACTGCTACGGCGAATTTGTCCAGACGGTAGAGCCTTCTGACTTCGGTGCAGACATGGTGGTGGGCTCCCTTATTAAAAATCCGGGAGGCGGTCTTGCTCCTATAGGCGGATATATCTGCGGGAAGAAGGAGTATGTGGAGAATGCTTCATACAGGCTTACAACTCCGGGACTTGGTAAGGAGGTAGGTGCTTCCCTTAACAACACAAGGGCATTTGCCCAGGGATTGTTCCTGTCACCTTCTGTCACTGCAAATGCATTAAAGGGTGCTATATTTGCTGCAAACTGCTACGAGGGGCTTGGCTTTAAGTCTGTTCCAAACAGCACAGAGCCACGTTATGACATAATCCAGGCTGTGGAGCTTGGAAACGAGGAGAGAGTGTGTGCCTTCTGCGAGGGCATACAGGCAGCAGCCCCGGTGGACAGCTATGTAACTCCGGTTCCGTGGGACATGCCGGGATATGATTCGCCGGTAATTATGGCAGCAGGAGCATTTGTCTCAGGCTCGTCCATCGAGTTAAGTGCCGATGCGCCTATAAGAGAGCCTTATGCCGTCTACTTCCAGGGCGGTCTTACTTACCAGCATGCAAAATATGGAATAATTGTGTCTTTACAAAAAATGGTAGAAAAAAACCTTATTGTATGGTAAATTAATTCTTTGAAATATCCGTTATACCCCTGCCTGGAGAAGACGTGCGGAAAGGTATCATATGGATAAATTAACAATTCATGACATGTGTTCAGAAGAGAGACCTTACGAGAAGTGCCGGAATCATGGCGTGGAAACTCTCTCTGACGCAGAGCTGCTTGCCATCTTTTTAAGAACCGGCTGCAGGGAACACAATGTGGTGCAGTTATGCGAACGGCTTCTTAATGCCCATCCTGTACACAAGGGGATAGCAGGTCTTAATTACCTGGATTATAACCTTCTTGTAGCTATACCTGGGATAGGTCCTGTTAAGGCTGTCCAGATAATGTGCATTGCGGAGCTGTCAAAGAGAATGAGCAGAGCCAATCTCAAGCCTTTTATGATATTTGACTCACCGGCAACCATTGCCGATTATTTTATGGAGAGTACCAGGTATCTTGAGAAGGAGTATGTGTATCTGCTTTTATTTGACAGTAAACACAGACTGATAAAGGAAATAACACTTTCCGAGGGGACGGTGAACCAGTCACTGGTATCCTCAAGGGATGTGTATATCGAAGCCTTGAAATATAAGGCTGTATATATTGTTTTATTACATAATCATCCATCGGGAGATCCGGAGCCAAGTGCTGCCGATCTGGAGGTGACAGACAGAATAGAGCAGGCAGGCTGTCTGCTTGAAATTAAGCTGTCCGACCATATAATCCTTGGGAACAGATGTTATGTAAGTTTAGCTGAACGGGGATATATTAAATGAGACGTAGAAAAAAGCCAATAGATGTGCCACCGAAATATATACTTCTGGCACTTACGATTTTATGTGTTATACTGATGGTTGTTTCGCTGTTTTTTGACGGACTTTCATCCTCCCTTAAGGGAATTACAGGTGCTATAATCACACCTATGCAAAAGGGTGTCAACAGCATAGGAACCTATGTTGAGAAGAAGGTTGACGCTTTCAGAAATTATGAGGATGTAGTGGCTGAGAACAACGACCTTAAGGAGCAGCTCCAGTCATACCAGTCAGAGATAAAACAGTATCAGCAGGATTCCTACGAATTAAACCGTCTTAAAAACCTGTATGAGCTTGACTCAAAATATCCTGATTACAAAAAGACTGTCGCCAGGGTCATAGCCAAGGATTCAGGCAACTGGTTTGATGTATTCTATATAGACAAGGGAACTGATGACGGAGTAGTTGTAGGCTGCAACGTATTATTTGGAAATGGTCTCTGCGGTATCGTAACAGATGCGGGGACAGACTATGCACAGATAAGAGCCATCATCGATGACACTTCAAATGTAAATGCCATGGTACTTCCGGCTGAGGCTATATGTGATGTATCAGGAAGCCTTACAAATTACGAGGACGGCTATCTTATTGCAGAGAATATAGACAAAGACGCTGAGATAGAAGAGGGTGACGAGGTTGTGACCTCATATGTGTCAAGCAAGTATCTTGCAGGATTCACCATTGGATATATCTCAAAGATAGAGTATGACTCCAACAATCTCACAAAGAGAGCTTATATAATCCCTGCCACAGACTTCTCCAATATTGAAGAGGTTCTGGTTGTATTGCAGACTAAAAAGAATGTTACCGATTAATAAATTTGCTGATTAGAAGGTGTATCTATTGAAGAGAATAATTGTTCTTGGAATATTGATAATTATATGTTTCGTCCTGCAGACATCCCTTCTTCCTTTAATAGAAATAGCCAATATAAATCCGAACCTGCTGCTTATATTGACGGTATCCTTCGGACTTATGCGCGGAAGAATGGAAGGAATGTTTGTAGGCTTTTTCTGCGGTTTTTTATATGATATCTACTTCGGTTTTATTATCGGGCCTTATATGCTCATCTATATGCTGATAGGCTACTGTAACGGTTTCTTTCACAGGCTGTATCAGGTTGATGACATACTCCTTCCGGTAATAATAATGATATTTGACGATTTCCTGTTTAATTTCTCCACTTATCTTATTTTCTTCCTTATGAGGAACAGGCTGGATTTTGTTAAATATCTTAAACATATCGTTATACCCGATATGTTTTATACCGCTATACTTACTGTCGTTGTATTTAAGTTTTTTGTATTTGTCAACAAAACTCTTAAAAAATTTGAAAAAGGCATGGAGTAATTCAGACTTCATCATTACAGGATGGTGTGGACTATGATCAGAGAAATTCTTATTTATATAAAAGAAAGCATATTTGAACACGTTAAGCACAGATTGTTCTTCGTAAGCTTGCTGTTTATCGTGTTATTTTCTGTTCTTGTGCTGAGACTCTTTAATCTTCAGATCAAGAACGGAAAGAAGTACCAGAATAACTTCACCTACAAGTCGGTAAAGACCGTAACGGTGGAGCCCTCAAGGGGAAATATTTATGACTGTAACGGAAAGCTTATTGCCTACAATGAGTCATCCTACGCTGTTTCCTATGTAAGTGACACAGACCTTACAAGTATCGCCAAGAAGATGGACATGACAGTGAACCAGTTAAGAAACCAGATAGTATATAAAACTATCCTGATACTTGAACAAAACGGAGACTCTCTGTCCGTTGATCTTCCTATCAAGCTCAACGATGACGGCAGCCTTTGCTTCACCATATCGGGAACAACTCTCAACACATTCCTTATGAACGTATATGGTGCAAGCTCCGTTGATTCCCTAACCGACGCCCAGAAGAATTCAACTGCAAAGGATGTATATGATTACATGCGCAGCTCAAAATTATTTGACGTAGATGATGTATATTCTCCTGAGTATGTACTAAAGATTCTGGCAGTAAGATATGAGATATGGCTGAACAGGTATCAACAATACATGTCCGTTGACATCGCCACAGATGTAAGCAAGGAAACCTATGCTGCAATACTCGAAAGCAAGGACGAGCTCTACGGAATGAATGTGAACATTGAATCTCACAGAGTATACAATGACTCCGTTTATTTTGCTCATATAATAGGATATATAGGAAATATCTCGTCAGAGGAAATGGATGAGTATAATAAGAATCTTGATGACAAGAATAAGTACGACATGAGTGATGTGGTAGGAAAAATGGGAATAGAAAAGCAGTTTGAATCCCAACTCAGAGGAACCACTGGGTCCCAGAAGATGTACGTGGACAACATGGGAAAGATTCTTGAGGTTATCGATTCTACTGATGCAGTAGCGGGCAATGACATATATCTTACCATTGACTCGGACCTTCAGAAATACTGCTATAATGCCCTGGAACAGGAGATCTCGAGTATCCTGCTTTCACATCTGAGAAATGAAACATTTGCAGTAAGTGATGATGACATAACCATCATGGATGTATATGCGGCACTGTTTGACAATAACATAATAAGCATTGATAATCTATCTGCTGCTGACGCCAGTGAACTGGAGAGGAGTGTATACCAGTCTTTTAGCACTGCCAAAGCAAATATCCTTAACCAGCTTGACAGTATCCTCAAGGTGAATCATACTCCTGTAAACGGTCTTACAGATGAGTACAAGGATTACATGGAATATATATTCGTAATGTTAAAAAACAAGGGAATATATGACAACACCATAATTCCATCTACAGACAGAACATATATAAACTATGCGGATGAGCTTATATCAGCCTATGATTATCTCAAGTACTGTATAAGCAAGGGTGCCATAGATATCTCCAGTATATCCACCAGCAGTAACTATTACGATACAGATGAGATATATGATGTTCTTGCAGACTACATTCTGGAAGAATTTAAGGATGATACTGATTTCGACAAACTAATATTCAAATACATGTTATTATCTGGTCAGATTACAGGAGCCGATGTAATCGATCTGCTGTATGACCAGGGTATACTGACAGAAAATGGCGATACAGATTACGCTAATTTCAAGAGCGGTCTTGTGGGAAGCTATGATTTTATGTACAACAAGATCAAAAATCTTGAGATTACACCTGCCATGCTTGCACTGGATCCATGTTCAGGATCAATTGTTGTGACCGATCCTGCAACCGGTGAGATCAGAGCTATGGTAAGTTATCCAAGCTATGACAATAACCTGCTTACCAACACCATAGATCCTGATTACTATGCAAAGGTTACAAATGACAAGACAACACCTATGTACAACAGAGCAACCATGCAGAAAACGGCTCCCGGTTCCACCTTTAAGATAATCACCTCTGTCGCAGCTCTTGAAGAAAATCTTGTGACAGCAGATGAGACAATACATGCAACAGGTATATTCGAGAAAACAGAGGATCCCGCCAAGTGTTGGATATATCCTATGGCTCACGGAGATATAGCCATGGCCAGAGCTATAGAGGAATCCTGTAACTATTATTTCTATGAAATGGGCTACAGAATGGGAACCTCAGACACAGGAACCTTCAAGAATACCACCGGTATCAAGATAATACAGAAGTATGCTGAAATGTTCGGTCTTAACACTACATCAGGGATTGAACTTCCTGAAAGTGATCCCCATATTTCAGATTCTGATGCTATACGTTCAGCCATCGGACAGGGTAACCACAACTATACCGCAACCCAGATCGCAAGGTATGTAACTGCCGTTGCAAATGAAGGTACGGTATACAACTTAAGCCTTGTATCTGAAATAAAGAATAATGAAGGGAACTCTGTATATAAAGATGAGCACACAGTATATAACCAGATAGATATTCCGGCCTCTGACTGGAAAACAATAAAACAGGGTATGAGACAGGTTGTATCTGTCCATACAGATAAGGATGCACTTATTAACAAGATAAATGTTGAGGTTGCCGGTAAGACCGGTACTGCACAGGAGGACAAAACAAGACCAAACCACGCCCTGTTTATATCCTTCGCACCATACAGCAATCCTAAGGTATGCGTTACAGCTGTAATACCTAACGGATACTCATCAGGTAATGCAGAGGAGCTTGCCGCCATGGTCTATGCTTATATGTATGATCCTGACGCCCTTGAAAACATGACTGTTACCGGTGACAACCAGATGTCTGACTAATAAGTCCAATACCACAAGGCTACTTACGATAAGCTTTCTTAAGGAAAGAAAGAATATTTTATAGGAGCAGATACCAGTGGATAATCCAGTAAAAATAAAAGCTGATGCCAATGGACTTATAGTACAGCTACCTGGAGAAATGGATTTTCTCCGGATATACAGACTTACCGTTAAACGCTTTACCATGTCAGCGGAACTTTTTTCAAAATGTGGAAACATAAGTATCAGGTTTATCGGAGCGGACCTTAATGAACTTCAAAAAACCTGGCTTATTGATTCGTTAAATTCATTAGATTGTATAAATACACACTTTATACAATACAAGTTAAAAAAAGAGCCTGTACCGGTAGAGAGCAAGCTTCCGGAGATCAGGAAGGATACAGCCCCTTCGGCTTTATTTGTAACAGAAAGAAAGGATGTCCTTTACTTTCATGGAAATATGTCGGAGGGAGATGTGCTTGAAACCCACAAATCCGTTGTGCTCATAGGAAATGTTGAAGCCGGTGCAAGAGTTACAACCCTGAAAAACATAATTATTGTTGGGGAACTTAAGGGGCTTGCCATAGCAGGTCTCGACAGAAAAAGAGACAGGTATATCGCAGCCTTAAGTATGAGACCTGAGATAGTCCAGATCGGAAGGTACAGAAGATACGGGGACGGCCGTTACGATCCCTGGGACAGAGCCGCCGTTGCGGTACTTAAAAACGATAAAATATTCTTTAGAGCATTATACACCTGATAAGATCATTAAGGATTGAAAGTATGACTAATGTATTTGAAAGGGTGAAATAATATGTGTGAAGTAATAGTTGTAACCTCCGGAAAGGGCGGTGTAGGAAAGACCACCACCACGGCAAATATGGGAACCGGTCTTGCCATGCTGCGAAACAAAGTTCTGCTTATTGATACAGATATAGGGCTTAGAAATCTGGATGTAGTAATGGGGCTTGAGAATAGAGTTGTATACAACCTGGTGGATGTCATTGAAGGAAACTGCCGTTATAAGCAAGCTTTAATAAAGGACAGATACATACCCGATCTTTTTTTACTGCCCTGTGCCCAGACCAAGGATAAGACAAGCATTATGCCCGAACAGCTTGTAAAATTTGTTGACAATCTGAGAAACGAATTTGACTATATAATCCTTGACTGCCCTGCGGGTATAGAGCAGGGTTTTAAGAATGCCATTGCGCCCGCAGACAGAGCCATAGTGGTAACGACCCCATCAGTATCTGCAATAAGAGATGCAGACCGTGTGGTAGGATTGCTTGAGGCATATGAGATATCCCGTATAGACCTGGTGGTGAACAGAGTACATTTCGATATGATAGAGCACGGAGACATGATGACCGTTGATGATGTAGCCTCCATACTTGCTTTAAACCTTATCGGAGTACTGCCTGATGATGACCAGATCGTCATATCCACCAATGCCGGAGAGCCTATTGTAGGTCAGTCCAATTTCTCAGGTATAGAATTTATGAATATAGCAAAAAGGATAATGGGAGAGTCCATAGCATTTGATGATTATTATCTTGCCTCAAGGCGTAACCCGTTTTTCAGATTATTTCGAAGGAAGAATGCATAACAATGAAATTTATACATAACAGAAGAGAAGAAAAATATATGGAAGACAGAAAATACATGCTTAAGAATTATAATTTCAAGCTGCTTTTTCTTGTAATGGCTGCCATAGCCCTCGGCACCCTTACCATATTAAGTGTAGATATTACATACATGACCAAACAGCTTATAGGTGTGGGACTGTGTATAACAGCACTTATAGTTGTCTCCCTTATTGATTATAACTTTATATGCAAATACTATATGATCCTCTATGGTATCAACCTGGTACTGCTCATACTTGTTAAGCTCATAGGCTTTGGTGCAGATACATCCTACGGTGCCAGCAGATGGATATATATCGGAGGTCTGACCCTGCAGCCATCAGAGTTCTCAAAGATCATCATGATAGTCTGTGTTGCAGTGTTCCTGGACAAACATCATGACGAGCTAAACACCTTTAAATGCCTTATGAAGCTTGCGGCATTTATTGCAGTTCCTGCAGCCCTGATATTTATTGAACCAGACCTTTCAACCACATTATGTCTTCTGTTTACACTGTTTATAGTTATATTTGTAGGAGGCTTAAGCCTTAAGCTTATTGGTATCATGGTACTGATATTAGTTCCTTCACTGGCAGGATTTTTATGGTATATTCAGCAGGATAACCTGCCTCAGTTTCTTAACGACTACATGATAAACCGTATCCTCGGGCATCTGTACGGAAGTGAATATGGTTCATCCACAGATCAGCAGGATAACTCGGTAATGGCCATAGGTTCGGGACAGCTTACCGGCAAAGGCTTCAACAATACCGATGCCGCCACTGTTAAGGATACAAATCTTATTTCAGAGCAGCAGACTGACTTCATATTCTCTGCCATAGGAGAAGAGGTTGGTTTCGTGGGAAGTGTTATTATTATTGCAATTTTATTGCTTATAGTGTTACAATGTATAAGGGTTGCTAGGCGTGCCAGCAATCAGAAAGGAATGTACATTGCAACAGGTATAGCATCACTGCTTGCCTTCCAGACATTTATAAATATCGGTGTTGCGACCGCATTACTTCCAAATACCGGTATACCGCTTCCGTTTATCAGCTACGGACTCAGTTCATTGCTTAGTATCTGTATAGGAATCGGGCTGGTAATGAATGTTAATCTACAGAAAAAAAATTATTGATATACAGCAGATTGCTTGATGATACACAGAGAATGAGGAGGTACCTATGAATATTGGTTTAATTGCCCATGATGCCAAGAAAAAACTTATGCAGAACTTTTGTATAGCATATAAAGGTATTCTTAGCAAAAATGAATTGTATGCCACAGGAACAACAGGACGTCTTATAGAGGAGGTTACAAACCTTACCGTCCATAAATATATAGCGGGTCATCTTGGGGGTGAGAAACAGCTCGGTGCCCAGATAGAGAACAATGACATTGATATGGTCATATTCTTAAGGGATCCCCTTCATCCGAAGATGCATGAGCCTGACATAAATAATATCTTCACATTATGTGATACACATAATATCCCCCTTGCCACCAACCTTGCCACTGCAGAGCTTCTTATCCTTGCTCTGGACAGAGGTGATCTTGACTGGCGTGAGTTTTATAAATAATATACCCGGAGAGAACTTGTTATGAAGAATACATCCAAGATAATTACAATATTTTTAGCTGCCGTTTTATGCTTCAGCGGATGTGCCGCACCTGATTATTCTGCTTCAAAGCAGCTTAAGGTGTCTGTCCAGAATGACATGCCTACCTCAGACATCACCATGATGTCCGATAAGTATGCAGTGGTGAAGTATGATTCAGAATTAAATGACAGCAAATACAGCGATACATATTCTACATTACTTATAAATGACACCACCAATACTCCGGAGGTTGTTAAGGATGTCCATAAGCTTATCTACCCTGCCAGCATGACCAAGCTCATGACGGGACTTCTTGTTATAGAGAGCATTGAAGCAGGAACCTTATCTCTTGATGATGAGGTGACACTTGACCGTACCGTAACCTTCGATGACTGGGGTGCTGTTGCCAGTCCCCTTACCGTGGGCTGCAAGACAACCGTCAAGGATCTTCTCTACGGACTTCTTATATCATCCTACAATGACTGTGCCGTAATCTTAAGCGAGCTTGTAAGCGGAAGTGAATCGGCATTTGTTGAGGCAATGAATACCAGGGCAAAGGAGCTCGGTGCCACCAACACCCACTACAAAAATCCACACGGTCTCCATGATGATGGGCACTACACAACCGCCTATGATCTTTATCTTATATTTAAGGAATTTACATCCCACGATCTTGCATATGTAATTGACTCCACATCATCCTATACCTTCCAGTATAAGGATCCTTCAGGAAACAGTTGCAGCGAGGAGCTTGAGCCTACAAACGGATTTATGACAGGAGAATATCAGCTTCCTTCAGGTTTCTCCATAGGTTCATGGAAATCAGGAACCACCATGCAGGCAGGTCACTGTCTTATCGTGGAATTTGTAAATAACTCTACAGGAGACAAGTTTTTCGCAGTATGCGCCGGAAATGTTGATCGAGATGCACTGTACGGACATATTACTGACTTAATTAAAACATCAAAATAAAAAAGCACTTACGAGGAGGACACTATGTTAGAAATTATTACTGGTGACAAGGGAAAAGGAAAAACAAAGGTTCTTATTGAGAAGGTAAACAATGATGTAAAGGTTGTTGCAGGTTCTGTAGTATTTATTGACAACAACAATAAGCATTTATACGAACTATCCAATCGTGTAAATATGATCAACTGTTCAAACTATAACATTGAAGCTCTTGATATGTTTATTGGATTTATTCTTGGAATAATATCCCAGGATAAGAATATTGAGAAGATCTATATTGATAATTTCACAACTATCGTATATTCAGATAAGACAACTGTGGAAGAAGCTCTTGACAAAGTTAAGGCAATCTCAGACAAATATGAGATTGAATTTGTTATATGCTTTGCCACGGATGTTTCTACAATTCCCGAGAAGTATACAGAAAATATCATTGCAGCTCTGTAATATATGATTTGCTTAATTTTTTAAAATTTTTTTAATGGGAGAGTATTATGGGTGTCCCTATAAAAAGAAAGAAACGTAAAAAGAAACCTATACAGATAGGCTTTGGCTTTTACCTCTTTTCGATCATGTTCGTGTACATGCTGATTCGCATTATAATGTCCGTTAATAATGTGGACACAGGTGTATTTCAGGTTGAAGAGAGCTCTTATGATACTGATTTCAAGAAGACCGGCATTATATTGAGAAATGAAAAACTAAAAACCAGTACAAGCTCAGGTTATGTATGCTATTACATCAGAAACGGTGAGAAGGTATCCAAGAACTCCAATGTGTACTCCATAGATGAGACAGGTTCCATGCATGATGCCCTCTATGAAGCCCAGAACGGAGACGGCTATTCCCTTTCGGAAACCGAGAAGAAGGATATAACCGATCAGATTACCATGTTTAAGGCAGGTTTTTCTGAATCCAACTTCTCTGATGTGTATGACTTTAAAAATAACCTGGACAATAAGGTGCTTGAAATATATGAGGATATGGCTCTTGCCCAGTTGTCAAGTGATAATTCATTTGACAGTACTTTTGCTGCGGTAAAATCCGATATAAGCGGTATTGTTACATATTTTGAGGATGGATTTGAGGACACTACCGTAAATGATCTCACCTCAGAGAGCTTTGATAAGACAGTCTATGAAAAGAAATCCCTTAAGACCGGTGAGATAATCGGTGTAGGTGAACCTGTATATAAAATCATCGACGGTGAGGACTGGCAGATTGTTGTAGAGCTTACCGATGATGAGTATACCAAGATTGAATCCTATGAGAATGATACCTTAAGATTTACAATAGATGATTCGGCGAAGAAATACAGAGCTTCCTATGATCTCGTGTCAAATGATAACGGCAAATTTGTAGTACTTAATATGACAAGGTATCTGGCACAGTATGTATCTGACAGGTACGTTAACGTAAGCTTTTCGTTCAGTGAAACAAAGGGTCTTAAGATTCCTAACTCATCAATACTTACCAAGCAGGTATATATGATTCCTAAGAGCTATCTTACGGCAGGCAAGGGAGATACTGATGAAATATACTTCAACCAGAAGGTTATGACAGACACAGGTGAGATAACTAGTAAGCTTATCTCCCCTACCATATATTATACAGATGACGACTACTGCTATGTGAATCCTGACGATATGGATACGGACGCAGTCCTTATAGAAAATGACACCAATGATACGTTTGCAGTCACTACATGTCAGAGATATGACATGCCCGGTGTATACTGCGTAACCCAGGGAACAGCGTCATTCAGAAGGATAGTAGTTACTGTAAACGGTGATGATTACTCCATAATAGAGGAGGGTACCGCCCATGGAATAGCAGCCTACGACAGGATCGTCCTTGATTATAAGACAGTAGTTGAAAATCAGGTAATATATTGATGACTCTGTACAGGAAAAATCAACAATCCCAAAGGAGATGATAAAATGTTAAAGGACAATATTGCTGTTGTCAGAAAGAACATAGAACTTGCCTGTGAAAGGGCAGGAAGAAATCCTGAAGAGGTAACTCTTATTGCAGTAAGTAAGACAAAACCATTATCCGACATCGAAGAGGTTATCGCCACCACGGATACCCGTGATTTCGGAGAGAACAAGGTCCAGGAAATGGTTGACAAATATGAGAAGGTATCAACGCCTGTAAACTGGCATCTTATAGGACACCTTCAGACAAACAAGGTTAAATACATAGTTGACAAGGCATGTCTCATCCACTCTGTAGATTCCTTTAATCTGGCAAAGACCATTGAAAAGGAAGCAGTCAAAAGAAATGTAACAGCCAACATACTTATTGAAGTAAATGTTGCTGAGGAAGAGACCAAGTTTGGCGTAAGATGTGAAGAAGTCCTTCCGCTTATTGAGCAGATAAAGGATCTGCCTCATGTAAAGGTAAAGGGACTTATGACTATTGCCCCATTTGTGGAAAACCCTGAGGATAATCGTGTTTATTTTAGAACATTAAGGGATTTATCCCTTGACATAGCCTCTAAAAACATTGATAATATCGATATGAGTGTCTTATCAATGGGTATGACAAATGATTATGTTGTTGCGGTGGAGGAAGGTGCAACGCTTGTTAGAGTTGGAACCGGCATATTCGGCGCAAGAAACTATAACTTATCATAAAGGAGATAACAATGGCAAAGCATAGTAAGAAGAGTTTTCTGGATTTCTTTAAGTTAAATGATACAGAAGACGAGTATGATGATGACTTATTTGACGAAGATGAAGAATACGATGATGATGATGACCTTGACGAGGACTATGACGATGATGACGACTTCGAGGAAGAGGAAGAAGTAAAGCCAGCAAAGACATATACATCAAAGCCTGCTTCATCACTTACATCTGCATTTAGGAAGACACAGGCAAAGCCTGAGAGACCACAGTCTGCACCAACAGTTTCACGTAATAATGTTGTCTCAATAAATAATAGACGAAATGTAAATTCAATACATACAGTTAAGGTTGTAAAGCCTGAGGAATTTGATGACGCACAGGATGTTGTAGTACATCTTAAGGAGGATATGACCATCGTCCTTAATGTTGAGGGTCTTGAGGTTAATACAGCCCAGAGAATCATTGATTTCGTTGCCGGAGCCTGCTACGCAGTTGACGGAACACTTCAGGCTATCTCAGGAAGTATATTTATCGCAGCACCAAACAACATTGATGTTTCAGGGGATATTAGAGATGAAATATTAAATGAAGCTTCTGCTTCACTTAATGCTCCATCTGTAGGTGGTTACTACTAAGATTGGTTTATACTTATAATATATAAGACATGGGGGAGTCATGTATACCAGGAGGAGGAATAAAAATGCTTACACCTGTAGATTTACAACAGAAAAAATTTAAGCAGGGTATGGGTTATGCAAGGAAGGATGTTGATTCTTTCTTTGATATTGTAGTACACAGCTACACGGATTTATATAAGTCTAACGCAGAACTTACAAATCAGGTAAAAACTCTTACAGATACATTGGTTCATTACAGAACAACAGAATCCAAGCTTCAAAAGTCTCTTATGCTGGCAGAAAAAAATGCTGAGGAATCAGCGAAGAATGCCAGTGACAAAGCAAGGCTTATTGAAAATGATGCAAAGCTAAAAGCCAACAGCATTGTTCATGAGGCCAAGGAGGAGCTTGACAGAATTGAGGGAAGCATTGAATCCATTAAACAGCAGTACAGAGATTATGCTGCCTCGTTTAAGAATATGATGGATGCCCACTTACGTTTCCTGGCAGAAAATCCTATCAATGAGGAGCTTGGTGTGGATTTCTCCGATGTAATGAAATATAGTAACGAATATGCCGGTGCATCTTACGGAACGCCTGACAGTTCTAAAGGGATGAGTTCAGAAGATAAATTTGCTGCTTTCTCTGGTGATCCACAAGGTCGTGAAGAATCTTCATTAGGCGGCGGCAGTGGTTCTGCCATGGGAGATTCCACACTTGGCGGAATGAGTAGCGGAAGTGTTACCAGTGACTCTTCTGTATACACCAAGAACCTTGGTGGTGGATCATTTGTAGATCCATTCAAATTCACGAATAATGATTAATAAAATATAAAGGAGTATGTCATGTTAGATAAGTTGACGGTCCACATGGACAAAAAACCTATATATGATATAGTCTTTGCAGATGATTTTAATTCCCTGCCTGAGCTTTTAGCCGGACAGGGAATTGCTGATAAAAGGGTATGTATTGTTACAGAAACCACTGTAGCGCCTCTTTACCTTGATATAGTGAAGGAGCAGTTAAAGGGAAAATGCAAAGAACTTATATCCATAATATTCAAAGCAGGAGAGGAAAACAAAAATCTTGATACTGTCAAATATATTTATGAGGAACTTATCAAGGCTCATTTTGACCGAAAGGATATGCTTGTTGCTCTGGGTGGCGGTGTCACCGGAGACATAACCGGATTTGCCGCTGCAACCTATTTAAGGGGTATAGATTTCATTCAGATTCCTACCACTCTGTTGTCACAGGTAGACAGCAGTATCGGCGGTAAGACAGGCGTTGACTTTGATTCATACAAAAATATGGTTGGAGCATTCCATATGCCTAAGCTTGTATATATAAATATTTCCACCATCAGGACTCTGGACAATACCCAGTTCATATCGGGCATGGGGGAGATTATCAAGCACGGTCTCATAAAGGATGAAGAGTACTTTAACTGGATGATAGCCAATGCCGAAGCCATCAAGGAACGCGTTCCCGACAAGCTTCTTCATATGATAAAGGTAAGCTGTAACATAAAGCGGATGGTAGTTGAAACGGATCCTACCGAGAAAGGAGAGAGAGCACTTCTTAATTTCGGTCACACCCTGGGACATGCCATTGAGAAATACATGAATTTCACCATGAGTCACGGTGCCTGTGTAGGTATCGGATGTATTCTTGCAGCGTATATTTCTTATAAGAAGAACTGTATTGATATGAATCAGTACCATTCAATAGTTGAGGCGTTTAAGACATTTGGATTTGACCTTCTTCCGGCTGATATTGATGTAAACGAAATTGTAAGATATACCAAGAATGATAAAAAAATGGTAGGTGACAGCATAAAATTCATACTGCTGCACAGCATAGGTAATGCATACATAGACATGAATGTGTCAGAGTCTGACATGATCGCAGCTCTTAATGAATCTGTATCAAAGTAACAAATATTATGAAAAGCAATGCTTTAAAGGCGACATTTTTTAAAATGCTTTTTAAGTGCTGTTTTATGAGGATACCGGACTATGAAGAATACTAAAAAAATTGTCAATGGAGTTATGGCATTTATCTCCATGATCCTGCTGATTTTTCTTGATCAGGCAGTGAAGAAATATATTGATTCAAATTTTAAGGTTGGCGAAACAACACCTGTAATAAAGAACGTGTTCCACATCACATATGTTGTAAATGAAGGAGCAGCCTGGAGCAGCTTCTCAGGAAAGACGGTAATGCTGTTATCCGTAACTGCCGTGATCCTGGTAGCAGTGATCATGGCATACGTTGTTTTCCTTAAGAAAGACATATTCAAGCCATTAAGAGTACTTATGGTATTTCTTGCATCAGGAGCCATCGGCAATATGATAGACAGATTTACAAAGGGATATGTTGTTGATATGTTTGATTTCAAGCTGATACATTTCCCTGTATTTAATGTGGCTGACATATATGTTACCTGCAGTGTTATCATCGGAATGATACTTATACTGTTTAAATATAATGATGATGACTTCGCAGCCTTAAGAAAAAACGGCGATGTGGATAAAGACGATAATGCAGAAAAAAAAAGCAAGGTCAATGACAACACAGATAAATAATATCAGTTTTTATGAATACCGGCCAGCGTAAATATGTATTGAACAAACACTGTACGGTATAAATTCAGATCAAGATAGAATAAGGATAAAATATATGGAATATTATAATCTTGAGGCAGACGCTTCCTGGAGCGATAAAAGGGCCGATAAAGCCATTTCGGATTATTTTGAGGAGTATTCCAGGTCATTTGTCAGGAAGCTCTTTGACGACCGTCTGATCACCTGTAACGGCAGGGTCATAAAACCAAGTGCCAAGGTAAGTCTTGGAGATCTTATAAACATAACGGTTCCGGACGTGGAACAGACAGATATAATTCCGGAAGACATCCCTCTTGATATAGTGTATGAGGATGACGATATAATCATAGTGAATAAACCTAAGGGCATGGTAGTTCACCCGGCACCGGGACATGCTACCGGAACCCTTGTAAATGCTCTTATGTACCATTTCGGCAAGGAAGGGCTGTCATCCATCAACGGCGAGTTCAGACCGGGCATAGTCCACAGGATCGACATGAATACCACCGGTATACTTGTGGTCTGCAAGAACGACAAGGCTCATAAATCCCTTTCTGAGCAACTTAAGGTTCATTCCATCACCAGAAAGTATTATGCCATTGTGTGCAATAATATAAGTGAAGACGAGGGCACTGTGAACCTGCCTATAGGACGACATCCTAAGGATCGTAAGAAAATGGCGATAAATTACAAAAACGGAAGAGACGCCGTAACTCATTACAAGGTTCTTGAAAGACTTGGCAATAATAAGTATGCCTTTATAGAATGTCAGCTTGAAACAGGACGTACCCACCAGATAAGGGTGCATATGGCGTCAATACACCATCCTATACTTGGTGATGATGTATATGGGCCTGCCAACTGTCCATTCAAGCTTACAGGTCAGACCCTACATGCCGGTGTTCTTGGATTTATACATCCTACAACCGGAGAGTATGTGGAATTTAAGTCAGAGCTTCCGGAGTATTTTAACAAACTCCTTGTCAATCTCAGGGGATTCTAGATAACCGGTTATCAGATGGATATTCATATAATGATATTAATAATGAGCAAACGGACAATAAGTGTGTTAAATTTTTTATCGTAGATATAGATAGTAAGCATAAAGCAAGAGAATGTTGGATATTTTGTAAATATTTAACAATGTTTTATGTTTACTATTTTTTGTTGAAATGTTATAATTTATCTATAGTTTTTATTATATTTTATACATAATATATAATAAAAATCACTTCACACCATTGTGGTTATTGTATTCATGACACAGATATGGGGTAAAGCAAATTCAAGCGGTCTGATGTACCAAAAAGGAGGTAGTTATCATGAGCAATACTAAGATCATTACAATAGGAAGACAATTCGGAAGCGGTGGTAAGGAGATAGGAGAAGAGATATCCAAGAGACTTGGTGTACCTTTCTATGACAAGGAGCTTCTTAAGGAAGCAGCCAAGGCAAGCGGAATATGTGAGGAGTTATTTGACAGCTTTGACGAGAAGCCTACAAACAGCTTTCTTTATTCCCTGGTGATGGATCCATATTCTCTCGGATTTAATTCAAATGGGGAGCTGCCTATAAACCACAAAGTTTTCCTTGCAGCCTTTGATACCATTAAAAAGCTTGCAAACGACAATGGTTCATGTGTATTTGTAGGTCGTTGTGCAGATTATGCTTTAAAGGATACTCCGAATGTACTTAATGTATTTATATATTCAGATATCGAAAACAGAGTAAAGAGGATCTCAGAAAAATATAATTTAACTGAGGCAAAGGCAAAAGATCTCATTAAAAAGGAAGACAAATCAAGAGCTTCGTATTATAATTATTATACATCAAAACGCTGGGGCGAGATGAAGGGCTATGACCTCTGTATCAACACCAGTGCATTTAGTAAGGAACGTACAGTTCAGATGATCTGTGACGCTGCTAAAATCCAATAAATTATATTCGAGGAGACGATAGAAAATGAAACTTAAGGAATTACAGGACGCAATGATCGCTGCCATGAAGGCAAAGGATAAATTCAGAAAGGACTCCATTGCAGATCTTGTCTCTGCCGTTAAGAAAAAGGGTATAGACGCAGGCTGCCGTGATGATATTCCTGATGAAATGGCAAATGAAGCCATCTTAAAGGAGATCAAGTCAGTAAGAGAGCAGATTGATACATGCCCTGCTGATCGTACAGAGCTTCTTGAGGAGTACAGGAAACGCTATGAGATCATGAGTGAATTTGCCCCTAAAATGCTTTCAGCAGAGGATGTTTCCGCAATTCTACAGGAGAAATTCTCAGATGTCCTTGCCACCAAGAATAAAGGTCAGATCATGAAGGCTGTTATGCCTGAGTTAAAGGGCAAGGCTGACGGCAAGGTTATCAATCAGGTAGTTGCTGAGCTTACTAAGTAATAAATGATCTGTAATAGGTTATGATCGATGTAAGAAGGCATAATAAATAGGACAATTATAAAATGATGATAACAAATAATATAAACATGTTGGGGTTTGGCATGTTAAGAAAAAAGGTACTTGTTAATTCAAGTACCTTTTTCTTTGTTATGGGGTATTTGTTTTTGTGTAATATGAGTTTACATAATATATTTACAGTAAATCAATTAATAAACAATGTGTTGGATAAGAAATGAATATGCAAATCTGTCTATATAAGGTATAATTGAGGTGTTGAGTTTGAAAATAAGCAAACTATCTTGATTTGCAATTATTTGGAAAGCTGAGAGAAAATGGATGGTCATAAATATAAAAATAAGGTACTAAAAAGGACATTTAAAAGATGTATGATCACGGTGATTATAATAGCCATCTCCGGAATAATTGCCGGACTTTTTTATAGATGGCTTTTTTTAGTTGCTCTCTTTGCCTTTATTCCTATCATCTATTTGGTCAATCGAGTTTTCATGATTATAAAATGGAATCTGGTCGAGGGAATCATTGAGGATGTAACTTTAACTAATGATTATGACCAGCCCTACACAGAAGCTCATATTATATTCAAAACAAAAGATAATATTGAACACGAGTGTCTCTTCACGATAGGGCATTATGGAGATTACGAAGAAGGAATAGAACCGGAGTTAGACAATATGCTCCAAAGTGACAAAGAATTATTTATAAAGAAGAAAATCCCGGTTTTTTATTCCCCAAAAGATGTTAATAAATGTATGGTATATTTAGAGGATTCTAAGACATAATGGTGATTGGTGTTTTATGTTATTCTTGTGACATTAGTTGTGATCAAATTTTTCTCTGAGCTGTACCTTGTCCTTGGCATACCTGCGTCGCTCCTCATCAATATCCGCATAGTGCTTCTTGGTGGTGTTTACATCACTGTGTCCCAACACATCTGCCACAAGATATATGTCCCCGGTTTCCTTATATAATTCAGTGCCATAAGTACTCCTTAATTTATGAGGTGTAATATGTTTCATAGGGGTTACACCTGCTGAATACTTTTTCACAAGATTTTCAACGGATCTTACGGATATACGCCTTAACTGGCTTGAAAGGAAAAATGCATTTTCATGGCCGGAAAGGGCAGTAATATGCTTTCTTTCATCAAGATAATCAAGCAAAGCTTCAGCAACTTCATCACTGAAATAAACAAATGACTCATAGCCACCTTTTCTGACAATTTTTATACGGCTGTTATTGAAGTCTATGTCATTTATATCAATTCCAACGCACTCAGACACACGGATCCCGGTACCAAGCATAAGAGTAAGCAGGGCGAGATCCCTTTTCTGGGTCTTTTTATGATATAATTGCTGCCTTTCAGATAATTTATTTCCATATTCAACCGCATCCAGAAATTCAGCGACTTCGTTGGTATCCATACGGATTATGGCCTTTTTATGTATCTTAGGCATATCAACCTTTTCAGCTGGATTTGCCGTTACCTTGTCATTCTTATACAAATACGCATAAAATGTCCTTAAGGCTGATAATTTCCTTTTAATGGCACGTTCGCCGTTTGTGTATACACGTCCGTTTTTCTTATAATATTTCAAATATTCCAGGTATTCCTCAATGTCCTCAGCCTGGAGATTAGACAGGTCCTCAAGGGATATTTCGCTTAAACCACGATCCTTAAAATAAGGATTAGAAGTGACCAGAAACTCATAAAAGGATTTCAGATCACGGCAATAGCCCACACGGGTTCTTGAAGCCGTAGTAGGTTCGATACCTCTGATAAATATTTTAACGTATGGTGGCAGCTCAGCAAGTATCTGCCGTATGAGCAAAATATTGTTGTCATTTACCTGGTCGCTGTATGATCTGGCCATTGTTTATACCTCCAAAATAATTATTCTATAATCTATATCATACATCAATATTATAAATTATGATCTGACTTTTGTAATGTAATTTATCTGCTTAAACAATTATAAATTGATTGTTTTGTAATTGCAGGTGGCTTTTTCTATTTTTGACAAATCCTTTATTTTCAAGGCTTTCAGCCACTTTCGGGGCTTGAAAATACCATTTACTCATATAGTATCAGCTCTGTCCACAGTTTGCAACATATTTTTTCGTAAAACCTGGGTTTTGCGAATAGATGTGTTGAAGCAATAAATATAACAAATCACTATCAACACTTTCCACATCCACTACTGTTTCGGATTTCATAATCAAATTGTTAGGGACATCTGATGAATATTGTTATTTATGTTGAGATTGTTTGTATAAATTTTGCAAAGAAAAATGCATAAATCACCGGGTATACATGAATATACGGGATCTATGCATTTTTTATTGCTTTATAACTATATGAGCCTTTGAAGAATTATTTAAAACCATATTATATTTATGTTTTTATTATTTGGACTACATTAATTATTTATTTTTCCTGCCTGCACATAGTTTTATATAGGGTTTGTTTGCTGCCTTGGATTTGTCACAGGTATAGATTATTATTGAGTCTGTTGTTTCAGATGTGTTCCTGTCAATGCTCATTTCCTGAGTTTTAGTTATGGACTCAACATAATATGTATGATATTCTCCGGATTTGTAAATAAGAATTTCATCCCCATAACTTAGGGAATTAAGTCGGTTTAAAGAATATCCGAAGGTTCTTGACTGGTGTCCGAATATGTAATAATTTCCGTTACCATATTCATTTTTACTATATCCGGTTATGAGAAAAAATCTGTCCAAGTACTCAAATCTTTTTGAACCATTAAATACAGGCATTTCAAGATCTATCTTTTTTATCATAAGAATTGAGTCGATATCTTCTGTATTTATGCCGGTATGATCAGTACCACCTGTTCCATTTTCATCGGATAATGAAGTACCTGGAGAATTACCCATATTATATACATAAGCACCGGCAGCATTACCTGCACAAATATCATTACCAATACCGGTATTATCATCCACTGTGGTTCTACTACTGCCCTCTTTCAGGTCTCTCCCACCGAAGTTTACGCTATTAGGGCTATTTTTTTCTGTATCTTTATCACATTCTGACATATACATATCGCATAGTTCACTGTTTAGATCATTGTATCTTTTTATCCTGATCAAATTATAGATTGTCACTGCTCCTATGATAAGAAATATCGTTCCTATTATAAAACATGCAACGTGCAGATGGTTTTCAGCATTATTTTTCTTCATTTTTTCTGACCACATTTTTCTTTCTGCTTATGACGAACACATAGAGCATAAACATAATTATGATAAATATTGAACCGAGACTTGCCGCAATATACCAGATCTCATTTACACCAAGCTTAACCTTCCTGTCATTCTTCATATTGTAATAGGCGGTTGTATTGTCGTTATCGATGGTGAACTCCTGTCTGGTTTCATCTTTTATATAACCTTCCGGAGATTTTGTCTCCACCATATAATAGTCTCCATTAGGAATATTTGCCTCGGCATATCCTTTATCATCCGTTATCAGTGTAAGAACCTTCTTGTCATTTTCCTTGTTATATACGGTAAATTCCGCACCTTTAAGATAAGTATCCCCCTGAGCGTCAAGCTTGTTTATACATAATTTACCGCCGGAGCTGTAATTCATGATATCATTGCCATTATTCAGTACAAAAATTCCGTCTGAGTTTCCATCATAGTTGACCTGATATTTATATGTATCAAGGACATAGCCATCCAATGTCTTGACTTCTTTCACATAATAACTGCCCACCGGAAGTTTTCCTGAATATATTCCCTTTCCTTTATCATCCGTGGTTATGAAACCAAGGCATGACTCCTTAGGGATTTCTTTGCCTGAGATATTTATTTCATTTTCATTATACACTGCAAATACTGCACCCTTTAATGGCATCTTATCCCCGGATTCGCCAATTATCTTCTTTTCAAGACTTATATTTATGGTTCTGTACTCATTGTATATATCCGCTGTCTGGCTTAAATCTACGCACTCTTCATATAATGAGACAGGTATTTCCATGTCATTTGCAATATATCCATCAGGAGCAGCCAATTCCTTTATATAGTACTCGCCGTATGGCAGATAGTCGCTGGTGCATGTGCCATCGTCTCCGCTGGTTATCTCGCATATTTTATTATGTTCACTGTCAAAAATACCAAATACCGCACCACCTAAAGGTAATTTTGATGTTATAAGCCTGTAATATTCACCCTCATTTCCTTTTTCTTTTTTGAAATCTGTAAATAAATCTCCGGTTTTATTAAGTGTTATCCTTCCACATCTAACATCCACCATATTTACTATAATGCTACCATCTGAATATTCAATTTGTCCGGAAGTGATTGTTTCCTGTGTCTTATCATTTCCTATATTTATTACTATATCCTCACTTTTCATGTAACCATCCGGTGCTTTTATCTCTTTTAGTATATATGTTCCCGCAGGAAGTCCGGATATTTCCGTTTTCTCTGTACCGGTAATTATCTCCAGGTGATCATCTTTTAGACTAACATTACTAAGTTCTTCATAGTTAGTATACATAAATATTTTATGGTTAACATCATTGGTATTTTCAGAATCTTTTATATTATCATCATTTTTTGTATTATCATCCCCTTTTACATTATCGGCATCTTTTATATCCTCACTATTGCCCGCATACGGATATAATCCCAGCACTGCATTTTCCACCGGCTCACCTGCATCATCAATCTTTCTGATATCCAATTTGTACCTGACATTGTAAATATGTATCTCGGGCTCAGCTCCATTTTGCTCAACCACCCCATCCCCGGGACTCACTTCATCTCCTGTGAGATCAACTGATCCAGTGCTCACCTCGTCCACGTAATCTTCCTTATCTTGATCATATATGCCGATTTCCGTTTTTCCATCAACTACTCTCACACGGATAAGCATCTTCTCTTCAAGCAGGGCGTACCCCTCCGGGGCTTCCAGTTCCTCAAGATAATATACTCCCGGCTCCATATTGCCGTTTATATTGATATAACCCTTTTCATCAGTGGAGAAATAATCAAAACCTGTAGCACTGTCTGTAACAGCTTCTTCCGTCTCCTTGTTTATCAACCTTATCCTGCAGGAATTGGCTTCTATAGGTATTAATGTATCTCCATCATATTTAACAATATTGAATCTTACCTTAAGTTTCTCATCATTAAGACTTAGCTTATATTCGTATTGTCCTTCCTCGCATGCCTCCGGAAAGCTTATATTTACAGGTTCTATTGCTTTAATATAATCGAAGCCGCTGCTGTTTAACGGTACATCATATTCCACAAGAACATAATTGCCGTAAGGGATTATAATATCAGTCTCCAGATGCCCTTTTTCATCTGTATAAATTATAGTCTCCTTCCCTTTAAGAACTACGGCAGCGTCAAGAAATCTGTCCCAGTCCTCCTTAGCAAATGCCCCATAGTCAGGACATTCATCTTCATTTACCGGTATACCACTCTTTTTATTCCCGTTTTCATTATTTTCAGGGGCTATATTTTCAGGCTCTGAATCTGCCTTTATATACGCCTCAATCTTGTCCCTGTCAAATAGCATAAATCCTGCATCCGCCAAAGGCAATTTCTCACCATTTGCTCCATCAACAGTCTTGTCCAGAGATATCTTATATTTCTTAGCCTCATCATATACATCTACCTGGTTGTCTGATTCATTTACCTCAGTAACTACTACGCCATAATCCGCCGCATTTTCCACAGTAATATCAGAGACTATATTTCCCTGTTCATCGTACTCCAGTGGCTTTATGGCACTATCAGAGGCATTGTAAAGTCCTTCCGGGGCAGTTTCTTCTACTATGTAATATTTTCCCGGTGATATGCCCGTAAGTTCGGCGTAGCCCATTTCATTTGTCTCAGGAAATGTTGACACATAGGCACGTTCCTTTATATTGCCGGTTCCGGTCTTGATATCTGTTGCTGCATAGAGCTTGTACACAGCTCCCTCCACATTATCGTACTCAATATAGGTATCTGCCACATGCTTGCTAAGTCCAAGACCTCCGGATCTCTTTATATCACTGGTCTTTCTTGTGTCTATCTTCAGGGCATTTTTCACGCTGCTCCCACCGGCAGTTATGACCACCTTTATCATGTCAGGATTAAGATAGTATCCTGCTGGAGCCTGGGTCTCCTTAAGGTAATAAGTACCTGTCCTTAATATACCTGAGTATACATATCCGTCGTTTCCTGCAAATACACTTCCGCTTCCATAGGTTTTCTTTGACTCCCAATATCTGTCATGGACCTGCCTGCTTACAAACATTCTCACATTATTACCGTACACATCCTTCGCCATCTCCCTGCAGTTGCTGTCATTGTATAATATATAGCAGCCGCTGGTCCTGTAATCACTTCCTGCATCGTTTACAGGCTGTCCATTTTCGGAATCTGTCTTTTTAATGCCAAACCTTCCCACATCTGAATACTGGTCTTCCACTTTTATACTGCCGGTATCCTGAAACAGCTTGTAAACTGTCTCATTAATCTTATATCCCTTTGGAGCCTTTATTTCCTTCATATACAAGCAAGCTCCGTCTGAAAGTAAGTCTATATAAAACTGTCCCTCAGAATCGGTCACATACTTTTTGAGAAGTGATCTATTGCTGCAATCGTTCTCTGAATATACACCAAACTCAGCTCCCGGAAGCTTAACATCCATTACAGCCTTTCCGTAAAGTCCACATTTATTTACTTTGATATGATATACTTTTTCCTTATAATTTCCGGTAATAAGTCTCTGGTTTTTCTCGTTGGGATTTTTCCAGTAGTAAACCGAACAGCTATTTCCGGAATTAGCTGCAGTAACTATCTCTCCTATGTATTTCTTCACAGCCTGTCCGTCAAGCATAGTATCATTCCCCAGTATATCTACAGCAGCCTTATAATAATTGTTATAATACTCGGCATATTCCCTGGTATGGATATCCTTCGGTGTCTTAACTCCACTGCTGTATACCCAGAAAAATAAAGACGCTGCCGCATAGGCGTTGTCATTTCTGTTGTTAAAATACCAGTAGTAAACTTTTCCATACACATAATTTCCTGCGTCCTTCTTATAACAGGAATATTTGTCCCCGGTCCGTGCACGCATACCGATATCTATGCAAAAAGCCTCTGTGTTCCCTGTCTCTGACTTCATGATAAGCTTATTGATCCTTCCATGATAATTGCAGCCAATGGCAGACATGCTATCCTTAAGACTCTCTGAAGATATTGGCACTACCTCTGATATAATGGATGTTCTGCTTGTATCTGATATACTTTTTATCCCTGACGCATCACTTTCTGTGGCTACAACAGGGCTCTCAGGAATATACCTTATGTCCGGCGACATGCCACTGTAGATATCCATAACTTGATCCGCCTTGGCATATCTTACTGACAATTCAGACATAATATCTTCCATGGTATTACCACCGGCTTTATATGCCTTTAAGTCCTCCAGGGAAAGTCCATAATATATGCTTCCCCAGAAGAAATGATCAAGATCGCCACCATTATCACCATACCGGATTATCTCCTCCAGTGACTCACCATCGTACTCACGCATATCTTTGTCATCATCTTCTCGCACATCTTCGCCGTCGTATGCCGGCTTATCTTCACTGATATATTCTGTTTTATCTTCATCGTCTTTGGCTTGTTCATTACCGAAAGATACCTGTTCCTCCTCTGTTTCAGCCTCCACCGTAAGGCTCGCAGGAATATATAATGTAATAATGGAAATACATACGATCAGGGAGATCAATGCTCTTAATAGTTTGGATTTTTTTAATGAACCTGTTTTTACTGAACTGGTTGAATGTTCTTTCATATTACGTTCCTCCATATTTTGAACATCAGCCCATTTAAAATTTAATAAAGGGCTGACACTTAATGTCAAGTTCTCAGATAAAACCTGACACAATCACTTGAAATATGGATGAAAACCTGTAATCTGTTCAGTTGTATGAAACCAGCGACCGCCGTCGCCAGCTATAAAGAATGTTGTGAAGCCTATTGTATACTATTTTGATTTGACATATGTTACACAAGTATAAAAAATCAGTAAAATAAATTATCTATCATGTAAAAAAAGAGCCCCAACACCGCTCCCATAAAAATGGCAGCTGATGTTGCGACTCATATATTAATGTGCTTATGCTTCTTAATAATTCCTAATCTCGTAATAAGGTATTACAATGCTTGTTCCGCTTACAATATCTGATGAAGTAAGACCGTTAATGCTCATAACCTCATCTATGTACTGGTTCACTGAGCTGTACTCTTCTGTCATATGATCCTCTGCGATACTCCAGAGGCTGTCGCCTGACTGTATTGTGTAGCAGGTAAAATACTTCTCGCTGGCGTTTCCTGCCTTTGATCTGCTCTTGGTACTTCCTGCAAAGAATATTATTCCAAATGCAAGTGCAAGAACAGCAACTGAAAATACTGTAACCTTTCTTATTCTTGCTCTGCGTCTCTTCATTACTCTGTCATGATATCTATGTCCTGTTGCCTTTTTTGTTCTGTTCATATCTGCCATAATCGTCCCTCCGCTTTAGTGTACTGTGATAATTTCAATACCTATATAAGATCAACTCTTTAAATGTGTTCGCGAACATTTGTTTGTTTTCATGTTATGATTATATAACCCGAACATTCGTTTGTCAATATTTTTTCAAACGTTTGTTCTTTTTTCTTTGCATTAATAGAACACATGTGCTATACTTGTTCATATAAGGATGAATTATCCACCACGAGGAGGAATACATATGGGCACAGGAAAGCTTACAGACAAGCAGACAGAGATTTTGGAATTTATAAGAGAAAAGATACTGGCGAACGGATATCCACCATCAGTAAGAGAGATATGTCAGGCAGTGGGACTTAGATCTACATCTTCAGTTCACTCTCATTTATCACAGCTTGAGGAGAAGGGATACATAAGACGTGACCCTACCAAGCCAAGAGCCATTGATATAATTGACGAGGAATTTGCTCTCACAAGAAGAGAGCTTGTGAACGTACCTATAGTAGGAACAGTTGCAGCAGGTGAGCCTATACTTGCAACAGAGAATATTACAGATTACTTTCCTATTCCGCCTGAATTTCTCCATAATACCAATAAACAGACCTTTATACTCAAGGTAAAAGGTGAAAGTATGATAAACATAGGAATAAACAACGGAGATCTGGTTATTGTTGAGCAGTGTAACACAGCGTCAAATGGTGATCTTGTGGTGGCTCTTGTGGATGACTCCGCTACTGTTAAAACCTTCTACAGAGAGAACGGTTATATCAGACTCCAGCCTGAGAACGACGCAATGGATCCTATCATCGTGGAATCCTGCGATATCCTTGGAAAGGTCATCGGGCTGTTCCGTTCATACCGATAATAACCACAGCGATAAAACACGCTTTGCGAGTTTTATCCGCTGATTAGCAGTCGTCAAATGCAAACACGCAAGCGTGTTGCGCTTGACTCGTTGCTATAACAAAAAAATAACCCTGAGACGAACCTTGCTATTGTAATACATTCGTTCATCTCAGGGTTATTTTTTTACTATCATTTACTAAAGTATCCGGACTTCCATACCATTATTATGGTTTTCCAACATATCTTCTTGCTGTATTTCCAGAATATGATTTGATTTTAATAAATAGACTTATCTGGATTTTGCTGTGATACCTTCTTGAACTTGTCGAAGTTCTCCTTAAAGAGCTCCACAACCTTAGGATCAAAGGATCTGCCACTTAAGGATACAATCTCATTGTAGGTTTCCTCAAGGCTCCAACCCCGCTTGTAATATCTTTCTGACGTCAGGGCATCAAATACATCACATACCGACATAAGACGGCTTATATAGGCAATCTCCTCACCCTTCATACCAAGATATCCTGTGCCGTCCCATTTCTCATGGTGCTCCTTGGCGATTATCCTGGCTATCTTCATGATCTCTCCCGGACACTTCTCAAGAAGTGCATCACCATAGAGTACGTGGCTCTTCATAATGGCAAATTCCTCATCGGTAAGTCTTCCCGGCTTATCAAGGATCTCTTCGGGGATCATCAGCTTTCCTATATCGTGCATCATGGCTGCTGTCGAAAGCATATCCACATACTCTTCATCGAAGCCTGACGCTTCTCCCAGTATCTTCATGTACTCGGCAACTCGCTTGATATGCTCACCGGTATACTTGGATTTGCTCTCTGAAAGCTCTGCAAATGCAAATATAAGCTCTTTCTGGTTACTCTTCATTTCCTCCGAGCTTGAGATTATGTTCCTTAACATATCGGAATTTCTTGCCACAATAAAATATGCCACAAATGACAGGATACATATTGTAAGAACACATGGAAAAATGGTGAACAACATCTGATCGTTTATATCGTTATATATAGGCGCCACGGTGAACTCAGGCAGATAAAAATTATAAAGATTTGCCGCAAGCACACCTATTATGGAGAACAGGGACGCATACAGCACCAGTGTCCTGTTATAATACAATGAAGAAATCAGTATAGGGAATATCCATACAACCAGACATGTATGGGACAGGATACTGTTCATTAAAGTACAGTCTATAACAGCAATGGCTATTACGATGTACTTTATATGGGTACTCTTATCATACTTAAGAAAATCTATGACAAATGTGGGTATGAACGCAATAACTGCTGCAGCAGACATGACATATGAAAGGACTACCCTGTTGCAGTTACCGCTAAAAAAAGAAAAACACCACAGGGCAACAATAAGCACAATAAAAATCCTCATACACTTTGAGGCGATATGATTGATCTTTATATAATTGTTGTCAAGTAATGTTTTCTCTCCCATGTTCCATAACTCCAAGAACTATAATTCAGATATATCCACGTACTTCCCATCACTCCAGATACGCTCAATGTCATAGAACCTTCTGGCTTCATCTGAGAATATATGAATGATTATATCATAATAATCCAATAAAATCCATCCACCTTCTGAATATCCCTCAATACTTTTTGAAAGAAATCCTGCCTTACCCATTTCTTCCGTAACAGCATCGCACATGGCCTGGACCTGGTTCTTATTTGTACCGTCAGCTATGACCATATAATCAGCTATGGAGGATATCTTCTTTATATCAAGGATCTTTATATCATATGCTTTTTTATCATCAAGGGCTTTATAAGCCGTTTTTAACATATTTATTGCGTCTGTCATATTATCCCCTCTTTTTAACATAATACTCATAAGTCTTCACAGACATTTCATCGGTCTGAGCAGTTGATGTTTCAAGATATGAAAGGGTATTCTTTAAAATATGCACTATACAGGTATCTATATCTGTAAATGCTTCCTTTCTTATCTCCGCAATCTCATTTAACGGACGTCTGTTAGGCTCAATATAATCTGCAACAAATACTATCTTTTCAAGAACGTTCATATCCGGCTTACCGGTAGTGTGAAACTCTATTGCAGATAATATATTCTCATCTGTAACTCCATACTTTGTTCTGGCATAATAGGCTCCAAGCTTTGCATGGAGAAGCTCAGGATTTTTTTTCTCCACATCAGATACAGGAAGTCCCAGCTTAGTACATCTGGCAATCTTCTCATCGCCGGTCAGACACTTGGCACAATCATGCAGAAGTCCTGCCGTAAGTGCCTTTTCCACGTCAGCACCATAAACCATGGCAAGGCAGCCTGACACATATTCTACACCAAGAGAGTGTTCGTACCTTTTCTGCGTAAGCTTCTTCTCAAGCTTTTCTCTCATTTCTGTTCTATCCATTGTAATCTTCCTCTTTTCCGGTCAAAAATCCAAGTCATATAAATAGTACATATTCTCATCCCTGATACAGGTGATTGTCCATAATATAGGAATATACTCCTTTCGGCAGGCTATCCGACATATCTTTACCTGATTTTATGCCCTGCCTTATCTCACTTGAGGATACGTTTATATTATCTATCCTGGCGATCTGTATGTCTATACCTGAAAATATAGCTTCAAGCTCCCTGATCTTTTCATAAAGACTGCTATAGTCAAGATCATCCCTTATAGTGATCACCAGTGTTGCAAGGCCTGCAATAACCTCAGGCTTCTTCCATTTTTCAAAATACATGATGGAATCCGCCCCCATTATAAAATACCAGTGTACCAGAGGGTACATTTCATGGAGCATCGTCAAGGTATTTGCAGTGTATGTATACCCGGACAGCTTCAATTCGAAATCCGACGCAAGAATAGCCTCATGCCCCATACAGGCTATATCTGCCATGGCAAGACGATGCCTTCCCTCAACGATTCCATGATTTTCCTTGTAATCCGGCAGGTTGTTTGGCATTATATAAACTCTGTCCAGATTAAACTGCTTAAGAGCCTTCATTGCCAGCTCCATATGTCCTATATGGATGGGATTAAAGGTTCCTCCAAGGATTCCTATATTTAATGTCTGTTCTCTTGATATATCCATCTTACTTACTCTTAGGAAGCTCTATCTTTTTCTTGTCCTTTGATTCCTTGTAGAACACTATCTTTCTGCCTATTACCTGTACAATCTCTGATTTTGTACGCTCGGCGATTATAGCTGCTATCTCTCTTGGATCATCCATACAGTTCTTTAAAACATTTATCTTAACCAGCTCCCTGGCTGCCAGTGCCTCTGCCACGGAATTGGTGAATTCCGGCGTAAGGCTTGCTTTGCCAAGGCTTAAGATAGGCTCAATATTCATAGCAAGTCCCTTAAGATATGCTCTCTGCTTACTTGTCATAATCAATACTCCTTACTTATAGTAGTCAAATTCCAGGAAGTACATCTTAACTGTATCTCCCTCACCTATTCCCAGATCCTCTAACTGCTTTAATATACCATTATCTCTTAAGAACTTCTGGAAGAAATCAAAGCCCTTCTCAGATTCAAGATTGGTATAACCTAACATCTTTTCTATACGAGGTCCTTCAACAATATATACGCCCTCTTCCTCATCGGACTTTCGCACCTCAAACGGAAGCTCAGGATCATCCATTGTTGAAAGGTCTATCTCTGCTTCAAATTCATTCACATCTGCAGGTGCCTGCTTAACCAGGTCATTTACATACCAGAGAAGCTCCTTGACTCCCTTTCCGGTCACTGCAGAAATTGGGAATACCTTAACACCCATCTTGTCCTCAAACTCCTCACGGAGCATGGTGATAACAGTGTCATAGCCTACCTCGTCAAGGACGTCAATCTTATTTGCAACTATAACTGTAGGGCGGTTCTCAATATCCTTATTATACTTCTTTAGCTCCTCGTTGATGACCTTTATGTCCTCAATAGGATCCCTGCCTTCAACCGAAGCGGCATCTACTATGTGCATTATGACCTTTGTTCTCTCAATATGTCTTAAGAACTGGAGTCCCAGACCCTTGCCTTCAGCAGCCCCTTCAATGATACCCGGAATATCTGCAATGACAAATCCGTTCTTGTCCCCAAGGTCAACCACACCCAGGTTCGGTGTAAGGGTTGTGAAATGGTACTCTGCGATCTTAGGTTGTGCATTTGTAACACGGCTTAAGAATGTGGACTTACCTACGCTTGGAAATCCCACAAGTCCCACGTCTGCTATACACTTTAATTCAAGCTCAACTGTAAGCTCCTTGGCAGGCTGTCCCGGCTGGGCATACTTTGGTGCCTGCATAGTAGCAGTTACATACTGTCTGTTACCACGGCCGCCGCGACCACCCTTAAGAAGTATCACCGGCTCCTTCTTGTAAGCCATATCCATAATGACCTTACCGCTTTCTGCGTCCTTTATGACTGTTCCGGGTGGAACCTTAAGAACAACATCCGCTCCGTTGCTGCCGTGACAATTACGCTTGCCACCGGCTTCACCGTCTTCTGCCCTGTACTTGGTCACATGGCGATAATTTGTAAGGGTGTTCATACCTTCATCAACTACGAACACCACATCGCCGCCGTTACCGCCGTCACCGCCATCAGGACCGCCGTCAGGCACATATTTCTCACGACGGAATGAAACATGTCCGTCGCCGCCCTTGCCGGCTCTGATATATATCTTAGCTCTATCGGCAAACATTGCATTTACCTCCTTAATATTTTCAATATCTGTATAATTAATGTATATCTAATCCAATATATCTGATTTAATACATATCCAATTTAGTATATATAACTTAACATATGATAATTTTAATTTGTAGGATTTTGTATAATATAGTAAAAAAGACCGGAATATTTAATACTCCGGTCTTGATAATAGCCTGTTAAAAGCCATAGGCATCACAGATTACTCACTTACAACTGGGTAAATTGAAACCTGCTTCTTGTCTCTGCCCTTTCTCTCGAATCTTACGATTCCATCAGCTGTTGCATATAATGTATCATCTCCACCGATGCCTACGTTAACACCTGGATGAATCTTTGTACCACGCTGTCTGTATAAAATGTTACCAGCCTTAACGAACTGACCGTCAGCTCTCTTGGCACCAAGTCTCTTTGACTCGGAATCTCTACCGTTCTTAGTAGAACCTACACCTTTCTTATGAGCGAAAAACTGAAGTTCCATCTTCATCATGATCTCTACACCTCCTTAAAGGTTATCAAAATATAATCGCCGTAGGACTCTTCAAGCCCCATCATACCACATCTGAACAGCCTTAATATTATAAGTGCCGTATCTGATGGCTCTCCGTGAAAATGAAGTGATATGTACCCGGTCTCCTGATGGAAGTCCGAATAAAAATCGTCATCACACTGCTCCTCAATGGAGTTTATCACAGTAATGGTAAGTGCGGAAACTGCACTGCATACTATATCCATTCCCGGATCCGCATACTCAGCATGTCCACTGACCTCAAAGCCTACAACATTCTTATTACTGTCTTCAAATAACGATACATTTATCATATTAACAAATTAAGCGTTGATCTTCTTGATCTCAACCTTTGTATATGACTGTCTGTGACCATTCTTCTTGTGGTAACCGGTTTTTCTCTTATACTTGTAAACGATTACCTTCTTTGACTTTCCGTCACCTACAACTGAAGCTGATACTGTTGCGTTAGCAACCTTATCACCACATAAAACGTCTGAATCAGTACTTACTAAGATAACATCATCAAAAGTAACTTCGCTTCCTGCCTCTGCATTAAGCTTCTCAACCTTGATAACATCTCCTTCAGCTACCTTGTACTGCTTTCCGCCTGTTGCTATAATTGCGTACATAGGGTTATCCTCCTTAATCAAACTCGCCAGTTATGGTGTTGCATGAGCAAACTTATACCTCACTGTGCGGCATACTCATATAATCTAACATCCAATAAGACATTTGTCAACAGTTTTATATCATTTCTTTCAGGGATTTTCTGATTTTCTTTCTGGTGAGCTCTACCAGTCCCAGCTTAGTTATGTCAACAAACTTTGCAGGTACGGAATCCTTTTCCAGCTCCTCTGTAAGGACATTTTTTATATTGTTCATATACATCGGATCCTTCATGTTAATGAAATCTATTATTATGATCCCAGACAGATTTCTGAGCCTTAACTGCCTGCAGCATTCATAGGCAGCTTCAAGATTTACCTTATAAAGGTTCTCGTCAAGGCTCTTTCCCTTAACTGCCTTTCCGGTATTCACATCAATTACCACCATGGCCTCTGTCTGTTCTATTACAAGATACGCTCCTGACTTTAGCCACACCACAGGCTTTAATGCATTTTCCAGGTTCTTGTTAAGGTTATACACTGCCTTAAGAGAGCAAATACTGTCATCATAGAATGTAATCTTCACATCAGTAATGTCATGCTCCAGAAAATGCTCATTAAATTCATCATATATATCCTTATTGTCAGTAACCACTTCTTCTAAACCGGCACCTCTTTTTGATATAAAGAAGTTAATATATTCATTCTCAGGCCTATAAAGCAGGCTGTAGAGCTTCCTTGTGGCAGCAGTGTCAATGATGGTTCTAAGCCTTTCGTTTAATTGCTTAAGCTCCGGGATCACCGTATTAATATCAGCATTCTCTGCTGAGGTTCTGAATATACAGCCGAAGCCCTCTGAAAGTACCCCAGCGGCAGCAGTCTTAAACTCATCCCTGAGCTTCTTATCCTTTATCTTGTTTGATACGCCTATATTGCCGCTTAAATTTACTATCAGATATTCACCCTTAATATTCAGATCGGCACTTGCCACAGGGTTCTTGGTCTTTATGCCCTCCTTGCTTATCTGTATAAGAAGCTCGTCTCCCACCTTTGGTGTTGTCCTGTTTCCGTGTGGGCTTAAGAATATATGCCTGTTGTCATCCATGCTGTAATATGCAGGCTTGTCTCCACCGTAATTAATGAAACAGGCATTAAGATTATTTACCACATTTGCCACCTTACCCACATATATGCCTCCAAGGGATGATGCCCCATCAGAGCAGGACAGTTCCTTAAGCTCCATATCCGAATAGAATGCCGACACTATTTTTTTGCTGTAATCAGTTATGATCAGTTTGTTCATATTAAGTCACTTTCAATCACTAAAATCTCGTTCCTGCCATGTAAAGTGGAACAAGCTCTCCCTTATCATCATCCATATATGTCTCAAGCCGGTGGATATGATAGTCAAAAAAGCTGTAAGTAACCCCTGCAGATGTACACAGTGCCTGCATAACAAGGTCAGGCTTCAGGTTATACACGCTTCCTGTACTCAACAGCATGTATATCTTACCATCTCTTACCTCAAGCTTCATGATTCCGGGCTTGATATTTTCCTCACGTTCACTTTTCTTGGTCTTCTTGAGAATGATTATCTCAGGCTGTGCCATGAAATCCTCCACAGCATTAAGCAGCTTATCTTCCTTGTCATTTCCTTCATTAAAGGATATTACATAGTCTGAGGCAGCTACTACCGACATGGAATTTCCCGCATTATCAGGAAGAAGCACAATCTCAGACACCCGCATTTCATCAACGGATACGGCGTTTAAGGCATTTATCATGTCCTCCGAGGTGGTTATCTCGTCAAACTCACCGTCGAAATATTCGCCGTCAGATGTAACTCCCATGGCAAGGGGAGCTGCAAATGATATTATCTGGTGAGGTGAATATCCCTTTGAGTAGGAAACCTTTATACCTGCTCTTCTTATCTCCTTCTGAAAATATCTCATAACATCAAGGTGTCCGATAAAACGAAGATTCCCAAGCTTTGAGTATTTAATTCTGAGCTTCAAAACAGACACCTCCTCCGTATCTTGCGGCACCACAACCGGAACATTTCATTCTGCAGTTAGGTGTAACCTCTTCATTTACGGCACGATGCCATTCATTCTTCATGAAATTCTTGGTCACTCCGATATCTATAAAATCCCATGGAAGGATCTCGTCAAGGCTTCTGTCCCTGTATACATAGAAGCCTATATCAATGCCGTGTTCCTCCATTGCCTTGTCCCAGTTCTCCTTGTGGAAATACTCCGTCCAGGCATCATATATCTGTCCCTTCTTATATACATCATATATAACGTCGCACAGCTTTCTGTCGCCTCTGGCAAGCAAGCCCTCAAGGATGGTTATGTCAGCCTCATGATACTGGAATTTCAGGCTCTTGTGGTTCTTCTCGGTCTTAAATCTGTCCTTTACATAGTAGGCTCTCTTGACAAATTCCTCAGGTCTTATCATAGGTGCCCACTGGAACGGAGTAAACGGCTTCGGGACGAAGTAGGAAGCTGACGCAGTCACCATTACTCGTCCGTTTCTCTCCTCCTTTGGAACATTTGCAAAGTAAAGCTCTGTGATCTCCTCGGACAGATCTGCTATGCCGCCGATATCGTCATAGGTCTCCGTAGGAAGTCCCATCATGAAATAAAGCTTAACCTTGTCCCAGCCTCCCTTGAATGCCTTTAAGGCTCCGCCAAGTATATCTTCCTTGGTGAGACCTTTGTTTATGACGTTTCTGAGTCTCTGGGTTCCTGCCTCCGGTGCAAATGTCAGTGAGTTCTTCTTTACATCCTGTATCTTGCTCATTACATCAAGTGAGAACTCATCAATTCTTAAGGATGGCAGGGATATATTCACATGGTTGTTGTTCATCTGTTCAATAAGACAATCTGTAAGCTCGGGAAGACCTCTGTAGTCACTGGAGCTTAGAGAGCTGAAGGTAATCTCCTCCTGTCCGGTATTCTTAAGCATCTCCGTGGCGTAATTCTTTAAGACCTCCACGTCCTTAGGTCTTGTTGGACGGTATATCATTCCCGCCTGACAGAACCTGCAGCCCCTTATACAGCCTCTCATTATCTCAAGGACAACTCTGTCTTGAGTCACCTTCATAAAGGATACCACAGGCTTTATAGGATATACTGAGGAGGACATGTCCTTTACCACCTGCTTCACTACTTTTGCAGGAACTTCATCATACATCGGTTCAAATGATTCTATGGTGCCATCCTCTTTATATGTCACCTCATAAAGCGATGGCACATATAAGCCCGGTATGTTAGAGGCCTTGATCAGGAACTCTTTTCTTGTCATTTCTGAGTGCTTGTATACCTTATAAAGATCAAGCAATGCGTCATAGGAGGTCTCTCCCTCACCGATATATACAATGTCGAAGAAATCTGCTATAGGCTCAGGATTATAGGCACATGGACCGCCGCATATGACTATGGTATCTCCCTTCTTTCTGTCCCTTGACCTTATAGGTAAGCCTGACAGATCAAGAATCTGAAGTATATTGGTGTAGCACATCTCGTACTGAAGTGTTATTCCAAGAAAATCGAAATCTTTTATGGGGTCCTGGGACTCAAGGGCAAATAAGGGTATATCCTTCTCCCTCATTATCTTGTCAAGATCCGGCCACGGTGAGTACACTCTCTCACACCAGGTATCCTCTCTTCTGTTAAACATATCATATAGTATCTGTATTCCCAGATGAGACATTCCAATCTCATATACATCAGGAAAACACATGCAAAATCTTATATCTATATCTTCCGGACTTTTCATTACACTGTTGTACTCACCGCCTATATATCTGGCAGGCTTCTCAACAGACATAAGTATCTCGTCCGATAAAGCTAACTTTCTCATTAATTAAAAATATCCTTTTCAAATTCTTTTCAGATCCAAATATTTTTCCACATAATCGAACGTCAGCCCACTCCGTAACCGGCAGGGCTGACGTATGATCTTGCAGTATATATTATCAAGCCTTATGATTAATTTTTAAAGCTGTGGATAGGAGCAGGTATTCTTCCGCCTCTGTTGATGAACTTATCGCAGGCAAACTGATTTACAGGCATTATAGGTGCATAACCTAAGAGTCCGCCAAATTCAACTGTATCGCCTACTGTCTTGCCTATAACAGGTATAAGTCTTACTGCTGTGGTCTTCTGGTTGATCATTCCAAGAGCCATCTCATCAGCAATGATACCGGAAATAGTTGTAGCCTTTGTATCACCCGGAATTGCTATCATATCAAGACCTACTGAACATACGCAGGTCATAGCCTCAAGCTTCTCCAGTGTGAGAGCACCTGCTGAAACAGCATCTATCATTCTCTGATCCTCACTTACAGGTATGAAGGCACCGCTTAATCCGCCTACATATGATGAAGCCATAACTCCGCCCTTCTTAACCTGATCGTTCAACATAGCAAGAGCTGCTGTTGTTCCAGGGGCGCCGGCATACTCAAGACCTATCTCCTCAAGGATCTCACCTACACTGTCACCTACTGCAGGAGTTGGAGCCAGGGAAAGATCTACGATTCCGAAAGGAACGTCAAGAAGCTTTGAAGCCTCCTTTGCCACCAACTGACCTACTCTTGTAACCTTAAATGCTGTCTTCTTTATTGTCTCACAGAGAACCTCGAAGTTCTCTCCTCTTACCTGCTCAAGGGCACTCTTAACAACACCCGGACCGCTGACACCTACATTTATGATGCAGTCAGCTTCTGTAACACCGTGGAAGGCACCTGCCATGAACGGATTATCGTCAGGGGCATTACAGAATACTACGAACTTACAACATCCAAGGGAATCCTGTTCCTTTGTAAGCTCTGCTGTCTCAAGGATCATCTCACCGATAAGCTTTACAGCGTCCATGTTTATACCGGTCTTTGTGGAGCCTACATTTACAGAGCTGCACACAACATCTGTAGTTGCTAAAGCCTTAGGTATGGAACGGATGAGAAGCTCATCTGCAGGAGTCATTCCCTTACATACAAGGGCTGAATATCCACCGATGAAATTAACGCCCACCTTCTTGGCAGCCTTATCAAGAGTTTCCGCAAGCTTAACAAAATCATCAGTTGTCTTACATACAGAACCGCCCACTAACGCTATAGGTGTAACAGAAATTCTCTTATGTACAACAGGTACGCCGTACATCTCTGAGATCTTCTCACCTGTGGCAACAAGGTGCTCTGCCTTTGTTGTTATCTTCTTATATATCTTATTACAGGTATCCTCCACATCTGCACCTACGCAGTCAAGAAGACTGATACCCATTGTTATGGTTCTAACATCAAGATTCATCTTGGAAACCATTGCATTCGTCTCCAAAACCTCATTTATACTGATCATATCTTTCCTCCGGTTATATATTATAATAGTGATTAGATTCTGTGCATTGATTCAAATATTGATTCATGCTGTATCTTGATCTGAACACCGATTTCCTCACCGATTTTATCGAGGTCAGAAGCGATTGCAGCTGTTCCCTTTGAAGACTTCTCAATATCTACTACCATCATCATATTGAAGTACCCCCCGACTATTGTCTGAGTAATATCCAGTATATTGATCTCATTGTCAGCAAAGTATACACACACCTTTGCAATAATACCTACAGAGTCCTTACCTACTACAGTTACAATTCTCTTCTTCATGAAAGCATCCTCCATTAATTCTTTGAGTAATTTATTTAAACTTAAAATTAATTAGTTTCTATAATATGTCCCGGCATATCTCTTCTGGCAACACATAAGCCAAAATCTCTTACGTCATTGCTGAAGCTGTTTCCTGCCATCTCAAGCTTGACAGTTTCATAGGCAAGCTCCTCGAAGTTATTCTCCTTGCTAAGATGACCAAGCAATATGCCCTTGATATGATCATTGAGCAGTTCCTTTATGAGCTGACCTGATCTTTCGTTTGACAGATGGCCGTGGGATCCAAGTATCCTCCTCTTAAGGTAATAGGGATATGATCCCGCCTCAAGCATTCTCACATCGTGATTGGCCTCAATGACCATTATGTCTGAATTTTTCAACTTGTCAACTATATAATCGTCATAATCTCCCAAATCTGTTGCAATGGATATCTTTTTCCCATCATTTGACATGGAATAGCATACCGGATCATTTGCGTCATGCCATATGGCTGTAGGATCCACAGATATGTCATTTATCTCAAAGACCTGATCCGGTGATACGGTACGATAAAGTTCTTCATCTATCTGTCCCAATGTTTTGTTGGCTGTTATGCCCTCTATGGTCCCCCTTGTGGCATATATGGGGACACCGTATTTCCTGGCTATTATCCCAAGCCCCTTTACATGGTCTATATGCTCATGGGTTACAAGAACACCATTTAACTCTGATGGCTTTATGCCTATCTCCCTAAGTCCGTTTTCTATCTTTTTTCCGCTTACCCCTGCGTCCACAAGGATATGTGTATCTGAATTTCCGACGTAATAGCAATTTCCGCTGCTTCCGCTGGCTATACTTAACAGTTTCACAAAATATACCTCTTTAGTATTCTGACAGGCTATATCTGTACAAGCCTCATGCTGTCTACGAACACTTTATTGAAGTGTTCATTTGCGGCAAGATTTATATATTCTGTCTTTTTATTATTTCTGATGATATCTTCTGTTATGTCTGATCTGAATAACATCAGATATGAGCCTGCCAGGGATGTGTTTCCTGAAATCTTTGTCTTTCCCGAGAAATATCCCGGGAACATCCCAAGCCTTATGGCCTTGTCTGTATCCAGATGAAAACCAAATCCACCTGATATATATATATTCTCAATGTCCGAAACGGACACACCGGCTTCTTTTATGAGAGTATCTATGCCCCCTGCTATGGCAGCCTTTGCAAGAAGAAAATCGTGCACCATGTCCATTGTGAGAACATTGTCCCCGGTCAGTGGAAGGCCCTCATCGAAATACTCAGGGCAGATGATACCATTTTCATCTATCTTACCGGATCTCCTGTAGAGATCTATATAGTCAAATAATGTAGAACCATAAAGTCCTCCGCTGAAGGCTCCCTCAAAGGCAGGTCCGCAGGCTGTGGATACTGCAAATCCCCCATCCCTGCCGGCAAGAAGTATCTCGCCGTTTGTTCCAAGATCTATGAGCAGCCTGTACTTTTTGCTGTCATAAAGTCCAAGTGCCGCTGCACCGGAAGAGATATCTCCCCCTACAAATGCGCTTATCTCCGGTGCAATATAATACGGGATCCCGGAAAGGCTGACACCACCGGTCCTGCTATGCCCCAGTATATCCGACACGTCCTCTCCGTGATACATTATTTTTTTTGTTTTAAAGGGATATGAAGCAAGACATTCCGTTCCGGTTCCTACCAGGATATAGGTCATTGCCGTATTGCCCGAAAAGCATATCCTGCTGATCTCGGTATCAGATATACCTGTTTTTTTTATAAGCTCATCTACACCCTTTAATATATCTTCTGCCACCATGTTATGGAGCAGTTCAAGTCCCGACACCTCCGCCGCAAGATTAATACGGCTTACCACATCGGCCCCGGTTGCAGTCTGTGAATTGATAGTCTTATATACAGAAGCCCTTGAACCGTCACTAAGCTTAATAAGCTCCATGGCTATTGTGGTGGTTCCGATATCAACGGCTATTCCATACCCCTGCGGCATTTTGCTGTCACCTGCAGCTATTGCATCTTTAACAATCCCCGGATCAACTGAGTGTTCTGCCAGAATATTTGTTTCCTTTATATCCATGTATATCTCAATATCTTCCGTAACCTCATACCGGCAGCTCTTCACAAACTGTCCCTTGTTTGTTATAAGCACGTTACATGCGTTACATCTTCCATTTCCTCCACAGTTTCCCTGAAAGAAATATCCGTTGTCACACAAAAGCTTATACAGGTTGGTCCCCGGCTCGCAGGATATGCTTTTTTTCTTATTCACAGTTACTATGCACATAAATATTAATAAATTCCCTTGGTCATTACTTCCTTAGGCTTATATCCTTTCTCTGAAAGAGTATTGATTATAAGCTGCTTGTGCTCAGATCCGAAGGCCTCCATTGTAATAATAAGTTCAACGGCAGAGCTTCTGTTGATAGATACGAACTGGTTGTGCTCCAGCTTGATGATATTACCGTTAAGATCAGCAATAACCTTCGATATGTTCATAAGAGCACCCGGCTTGTCAGGAAGCAGTGTTGATACGGTGAATATTCTGTCTCTTGCAATAAGTCCATGCTGTACTATTGAAGAGAAGGTGATCATATCCATATTTCCGCCACTTAATATGCTGACGACTTTCTTTCCCTTGACATTAAGGTGCTTAAGAGCCGCTACTGTAAGAAGTCCCGAATTCTCCACAAGCATTTTGTGATTCTCTAACATGTCAAGGAAAGCAACTATAAGTTCACTGTCCTCAACAGTTATTATGCTATCTATATTCTTCTGTATATATGGAAATATCTTGGTTCCCGGTGTCTTAACTGCTGTACCGTCTGCTATTGTATCAACCGATGGAAGAGTTGTCACCTTCTTATTCTTTAAGGACACCTGCATACAATTGGCACCGGCAGGCTCAACACCTATTACCTTGATGTTAGGATTCATCATCTTGGCAAGGGTAGACACACCTGTGGCAAGTCCGCCACCGCCGATAGGAACAAGTATGTAATCAACAAAAGGAAGCTCCTTTATGATCTCCATGGCTACTGAACCCTGTCCTGTTGCAACGTCAAGATCATCAAACGGATGGATAAATGTATATCCCTTATCCTCTGCAAGCTCTAATGCATATGCACATGCCTCGTCATATACGTCTCCGTAAAGGATAACATCAGCTCCGTAGGATTTTGTTCTGTTTACCTTAATAAGCGGTGTTGAAGCAGGCATTACAATAGTAGCCTTAACTCCGTATGCCTTTGCTGCATAGGCAACACCCTGGGCATGGTTTCCTGCTGACGCTGTGATAAGTCCCTTCTGTCTCAGTTCATCACTTAATGTGCTGATCTTGTAGTATGCACCTCTGATCTTGTATGCACCTGTAAGCTGCATGTTCTCAGGCTTGAAATATACCTTGTTTCCTGTCTGCTTGCTGAAATATTCGCTTTCAACAAGATTGGTAGGAAGTACAACCTTTTTTATTATCTCATATGCCTCTTCAAATTTCTTCAATGTAAGTTCTTCAGCCATGTTTTTTCTGTCTCCTTCACATCCATAAGTACTCTGTCATTCATGTTATATTTTTCTAGGATTATTCTTCTCATATTCCTATTTTATTTCATCTCCCATGAGAATATCCAACTCACTTCTGTCCTCATCAAAATCTGCAAACAATGCGTCTACATATGCTGATGGGTCAAATCTCTGGAGATCACTGATCTTCTCACCGATTCCGATAAACTTAACCGGAACATTAAGCTCCTCCTGGATGGCAATGGCAATACCGCCCTTAGCTGTTCCGTCAAGCTTCGTTATGACTATACCGTCTATCTCTGTTACATTTGAGAACTGTCTTGCCTGCTCTAAGGCGTTCTGACCTGTGGTTCCGTCAAGGACTATAAGGGACTCCACATGGGCATCCGGATAGTCTCTTCCTATTATCCTTCTCATTTTGGCGAGCTCATCCATAAGATTTTTCTTGTTATGGAGTCTTCCTGCTGTGTCTATAAGAAGAATATCTGTATTTCTCGCCTTGGCAGCAGCAACTGCGTCATAGACAACAGCGGAAGGATCAGCCCCCTCGCTGTGGGATATCATATCAACCTCTGCTCTGTCTGCCCATGTCTTAAGCTGATCTATGGCAGCAGCTCTGAAGGTATCTGCGGCAGCTATAAGAACTCTCTTGCCGGCTCTCTTATACTGGGCAGCTAACTTTCCTATGGTTGTAGTCTTTCCTACACCATTTACACCTATTACCAGCACAACTGTCTTCATGTTCTCAAAATCATATGCTGATTCCTCTACCATCATCTGATCTCTGATTATATTGATGATAAGCTCCTTGCAGGCCGCAGGATCCTTTATCTTTGCTTCCTTTACACGCTCCTTAAGGTTCTCTATTACCTTCTCGGTGGTCTCATAGCCCATATCTGCCATGATAAATGTTTCCTCAAGCTCCTCATAGAAATCATCATCTATCTTTGAGGCTCCGAATACCGAAGCAAAGCTCTCTGCAATATTGTTTCTGGTCTTTGTAAGACCGTCCTTAAGTCTCTTAAAGAAACCTTTCTTTTCTTTTTCTTCTGCCATAACCTGTTCCTCCTTTATCTGGGTATGATACCATTAAACATATCTGTCAAAATAAATATGTATCTTATTTGTCAAGGTCTCCCTCGATCATATTAACTGAAACAAGTGTTGAAACACCCTTTTCCTGCATTGTTATTCCGTAGAGGATGTCCGCAGCCTCCATGGTACCCTTTCTGTGGGATATAACAATGAACTGGGTGTCCTTTGTAAGTCTGTTCAGATACTTTGCAAATCTTCTTACATTAGAGTCATCAAGTGCCGCCTCTATCTCGTCAAGGAGACAGAAAGGTGAAGGCTTAAGACTCTGTATTGCAAATAACAGTGCAATGGCCGTAAGGGATTTTTCTCCACCTGACAACTGCATCATGTTCTGCAGCTTCTTTCCCGGTGGCTGAGCGATTATCCTTATTCCTGTTTCAAGAAGGTTTGTATCATCCACCAGCTCAAGCTCTCCCTTTCCACCGCCAAAGAGCTCCTTGAACACCTTGTCGAACATGGTCTGTATCTCTTTAAACTTAAGGGCAAACTGCTCCTGCATTGCCTTATCAAGATCATTTATAACGGAAATCAGGTTATGCTCCGCAGCCACAATATCGTCATGCTGTCCCTTTAAGAATTCATATCTTTCCGATACTTCCTTGTAGTCCTCAATGGAATTAACATTTACGTCTCCAAGAGACTTTATCTTGGACTTTATGGCTCCAATCTCCTTCTTAAGGGAGTTTAGATCCTGAAGGTCTTCGTCAAACATAGGAAGGGCACTGCTGTAAGTGATCTCGTACTCCTCCCACATGTAATTGTTCAGGGCGTCGGACTTCTCCGTATTCTTCTCAATAAGTGAATTAAGCTTGTATGCAGCCTTTTCAAGACCGCTTATACTTTTGCTCAATTCTTCTCTTCTGTTGAAGAACTCCTTATTTCTGTTTATATTCCCTTCCCTGTCCTTATTATAGGACTCAAGCTTTTCTGAATCCTGCTTAAGGACGGCATTGTTATCCTCAATAAGCTCTTTGTAATGGGTTATATCCTCATCCAGCTTCTTAATCTCCTGGGATTTCTCCGTAAGCCTTGACATATAGTCTTCCTTTTCTATTGTGTAGGAATCTATGTCCTGCTTGATCCTTGAGATATTGCTGGTGATAAACTCTTCCTGCTGAGTGATAGCATTATTATCTACCAGAAACGTCGATACCTTTTCATTTGCTCCGGCAAGAGCCTCCCGCTCTTTTGCTATCTTCTCTGTCAGCTCATTTATACGCTCCTCACAGGACGCCTTAGCGTCTTCATGCTTCTTACTGTCATCATAAAGTTTACTTTTATTACTGTTTATCTCGATAACCTGATTATTTAACTCATTTATCTCCTTCTGGATAGACGAGAAAGCATTATTGGACTCTGATAATCTTGAGGATACCTGCTCTATATTAAGAGTGAGGGTATTCTTCTCAATATATGCCTTCTGGAGGTATACATTAAGGCTGTCGATCTCCGCTCTGAATGACTCTCTCTGGGTCTTTAACTCCTCGTCAAGCCTTGATGCGTCAAGGGCAGTCTTGTTAAGCTTGTTGATAAGCTGCTTTAATTCATCAAGCTCTCTCTTTCTTCCAAGAAGATTACTGTTATTCCTGTAGGCTCCACCTGTAAGGGAACCGCCCGGATTAAGAAGCTCTCCCTCAAGGGTAACTATCCTTAAGGTGTGATTATATTTTCTTGCAACAGCCAGGGCGTTATCAATATTATCCGCAACGATTATCCTGCCAAGAAGGTTCTTCGCCAGTGGCTCGTACTTCTTATCCACTGTAACAAGCTCTGAGGCAACCCCGATCACACCTCGCTCAGACAGTACCTCGCTTCTTACAGAGCCTCGGTCTGAAATATTATTAAGAGGTAAGAAAGTGGCACGTCCCAATCTGTTATTCTTAAGATATGCTATCATCTTCTTGGCTGTGGTGTCATCCTCTGTAACGATATTCTGGATACTTCCTCCAAGGGCTGTCTCCACAGCTATCTCATAATCCCTATTTACAGATATAAGATCGGCAACGACTCCAAGTATACCCGGATTATTCGTTTTTTGTTCCATAACCTTCTTGATACTGTTGCCGTAACCGTCATACCGCTCGGTTATGTTCCTTAAAGCCTCACGCTTTGACTTGGTTGCCGAAAGTCTCTCGTTGGTGTTGTGGATGAGAAGTCTGTTTTCCTTGTTTCTCTCCTGATTGTCGGCAAGCTGCTTCTCTACTTCATTAAGTCTGCTTACCTTCTCCTCGATCTGAGCTTCAAGGGTTTCAAGGTCACTGTTTAACTTGTTATATTCCTGACGGTCGTGGGCTTCATCGCTCTTAAACTGGAGAAATCTCTGGTTAAGCTTAGTCTTCCTGAAATTAATATTTTCAAGCATGGCATCATATCTGCCCACTTTAGCCTTAACAGAACCGCTCTCGCTGATATACTCTATGATATCACTCTTGCAGTCCTCGATCTCCTGCTCCATCTTTTCTATGTCGGCACTGATCCCGGCACTCTTTTTCTTTGCTTCTGACAGGTCATTGTCTGAGGCATTCTTCTTCTCAAGTAGTCCGTTCTTCTGATCTATGTATGAGAGTATGGCAGCCTTGCTGTCCTCTATCTGTTTCTCCAGTCTTTTTATCTGATCATTAATATTCTCATCATTCATCCTGTAATTAATGATCTGCTGATCAAGGATACCTATATCACCTGTAAGCTTCTGATTTTCCATTTCCTTTTCATGGATATCATTCTTCACAGACTCAATAAGCTCATTTAATTCCTCGATGGTCTGTTCTATCTTCTCATACTCTTCCTTGGTAGAATCGTACGCCTGATTTTTCTCCGCCAGATCGTCATTTATTATATTAAGATCCGCCGTCTGCTTCTCGATACCTTCCTTGATCTCTTTTTCTTCTATAAGATAAGCATTTATATCAAACTTCTTTAATTCTTCTTTGTAAGCAAGATATTTTCTCGCCTTCTCGGACTGAGCCTTAAGGGGACCAACCTGCTTCTCTAACTCGTAGAGTATATCATTCACACGGTTGAGATTATCTCTCTCTGTCTCCAATGACTTCTCTGCGGCAAGCTTATTCTTCTTAAACTTAACTATACCGGCAGCCTCATCAAAAAGCTCACGTCTCTCCTCCGGCTTACCGTTAAGTATCTTCTCGATCTGTCCCTGTCCGATAATGGAATAGCCTTCTTTACCTATACCTGTATCAAAGAACAGCGAATGTACGTCCTTAAGTCGGCTTACGGTTCCGTTTATGAGGTATTCGCTTTCTCCGGAACGATATACACGCCTTGCCACCGTAACCTCATTGTAATCCACAGGTAGACTGTGGTCACTGTTGTCAAGGGTGATTGCAACATAGGCAGAGCCCTGTGGCTTTCTAAGCTCAGTTCCCGAAAATATTACATCCTCCATCTTGGAACCTCGGAGACTCTTGGCACTCTGCTCACCAAGAACCCATCTCACCGCATCACCTACGTTACTCTTACCTGAACCATTAGGACCTACTATACATGTGATACCATGATTGAATTTAAAGACTATTTTATTTGCAAATGATTTGAAGCCGTTTACTTCTATGCTTTTTAAATACATTGTTAATCCTGCTTTTTATTTATTGTTAATAGTGCATTATATGCCGCCGTCTGCTCTGAAGCCTTCTTTGAGTGGCCCTTTGCCACTGCAAGCTGAATGCCGTCAAGCCTTACCTCGGAACAATACTCCTTGTTGTGATCGGGGCCATTCTCGGAAATGAGATTATACTCAAGAACACTGCCCCTGCTCTGGGCATACTCCTGAAGCGTGGACTTGGCGTCATAAAACAACATTTTTCCTTCTATATCATTTAACAGGAATGTTCTGACATATTTCTTCGCAGGCTCTATGCCTCCATCAAGATATATGGCTCCAAGCACTGCCTCAAAAAGGTCACACATTATGGAGCTTCTGTTCCGCCCACCAGTGAGCTCCTCACCCTTGCTGAGTCTCACATAATCTCCATATCCTATATTCCTTGATACCTGGGACAGGGTAAACTCACACACAAGGCTCGCACGGAGCTTTGTAAGCTGTCCCTCTGTATAATCAGGATATTCCTTATATAGATATTCACTTACTATGTATTCAAGTATGGCATCTCCCAGATACTCACTTCTCTCATAGGATTCCACCTTGTTTATCTTCATGTCATTGGAATATGACTTGTGGATAAGGGCTGTATCCAGATAGGATATATTATTAAATTTATAATTTAATCTGTTCTCTAACTGCTTTAAATCTCTTGCCGGCATTATTCTGCCTCACCGCTTATATTGCTTGATATTTTGTTAAGTACCCCGGTCTCATTAAATGTAATACACTGGAATATGGCACTCTTAACCTCTTCGTTGTGAGAATTGCCATGGATCTTTATAACAAGTCCCTTGAGGCCAAGAAGTGGCGCACCACCCTTTGTTTTGGCATTAAATCTCTCCTTAAGTCCCTTAAGTGAGCTGTTTATAAGTGCTCCACCGATCTTACTCTTAAATGAAGACATGATGGCTTTCTTTATCTCTGACAGAAGCATTTTGGCAAGTCCTTCATAGAGCTTTAAGATAACATTTCCCACAAACGCCTCACATACTATAACGTCTGCAGCACCATTAGGTATCTCTCTTGCCTCTATACTTCCAATGAAATTAATATCCTTACATTCCTTTAATAATGGATAAGTCTCCTTAACCAGGGCGTTACCCTTTTCTTCCTCATCTCCGATATTTACTATGGCAACTCTCGGATTTTTGATCTTCTCTATGTTCTCCATGTAGATAGATCCCATCTTGGCAAATTGTACCAAGTGCTCCGGTCTTGCGTCTACATTTGCACCGCAGTCAATAAGCAATGAATATCCTGTGGTTGTAGGGAGTAACGGAGCCAGGGGTGATCTCTTGACACCCTTGGCACGTCCCACAAGAAGCTGTCCTCCTGCAAGAATGGCACCTGAGCTTCCTGCTGATATAATGGCGTCAGCTTCACCGCCCTTAACCATGTTCATTCCAACTACAAGGGATGAGTCCTTCTTCTGTCTTATTGCTGTAACAGGAGCGTCATGACATGTGATCTCCTCTGTTGCATTAACAACTCTTACTTTATTCTTATCATACTGATACTTAGCCAGTTCTGCATTTATCACATCTTCTTTTCCTGTGAAAATGATTTCTGCCTTTGCACCTTCATTTATAGCTTCAACAGCACCTCTTATGATCCATTCCGGAGCATAATCTCCGCCCATAGCGTCTACAACAATTCTGGTATCACCCATTTTTCTATCTTCCTCCTCAACCGGTATAAAAACCCATTTAAACATACAAAGTCATTATATGTTTAAATTAAATCAAAGTCAATTCATATGAAAATTTATGCCTGTATAATTTTATCGTTATATAACAACGATATAACGTCTTTGCAAGTTTTATTCGCTGACCAGCAGTCGTCAAACGCAATCATATATGCTTGTTGCACTTGACTCGTTGCACAATAAAATAAAGGGCCACGACATGGTCGCAACCCTTTATTTTATAAGTCTGAAAATTATTCAGCAACAGAGATAATCTCTTTCTTGTTGTATGAACCGCAGTTCTTACATACTCTGTGAGGAACCATTAATTCTCCACACTTGCTGCACTTTACTAATGCAGGAGCTGTCATCTTCCAGTTAGCTCTACGCTTATCTCTTCTTGCCTTTGAACTTTTATTCTTTGGACAAATTGACATTCTTCTTACACCTCCTCTAATTTTTCAAGATGTTTGCAAAAACTGATAATCTAGGATCAGGAACTGAATCATCACATGAACACTCTTCATAATTATGATTAGCACCACATACTTTACACAATCCCTTACAATCAGGTCTGCACAGGATCTGTACAGGAACCAGACTCATAAGTTCCTTTTCAAGTAATATATCCATATTGATGCAACAGTCTTCCAGATAATTTAATTCGTTAATCTCATCAATCTTATCAGTTTCAAATATAGCCATGTCGATTAATTCATCAATCTCTACATTGAAATCTTTTTCTATCTCATCCAAACAACGGTCGCACAACATCTTTAATGTTATAACCGCTTCACCCGTAATACGAGCTTTGCGCTTTCCTTCGTTTGAAGCTGTAAGCTTAAAGGATTCTGCCTTGCTGACAACATATACATTACCATTAAAGCTGAATTCATCTAATCCTACCTCTACATCGAAGTCTTTCACAAGTCCTTCAGTTGATAAAACACCAGATAAATCAATTAACATAATATCTCCTAAAAATCGCACATTGCATATTATACATATATAAAAATTATTTGTCAACGATATTTTTCTAAATTATGTATATTTCTACAACAATTTATATGTATCTGAATTATTTGTATCAATTACTTTACAAGTGCTACGGTTTCTCTGGCAATGGCAAGTTCCTCATTTGTAGGAACAACCCATACCTGAACCTTCGAATCGTCAGTTGAGATAAGAGCTTCCTCTCCTCTTACTGAATTCGCCTCATTGTTTAAGTTAATTCCAAGGAATCCAAGATCCTCCAGTGACTTTTCTCTTACATATGCTGTATTCTCACCGATACCGGCTGTAAATGCAATTCCGTCAAGACCGCCCATAGCCGCTGCATAAGCACCTATATATTTCTTAACATTGTAGCAGAACACATCAAGGGCAAGCCTGCACCTGTCATTTCCCGCTTCCATTCCGGCAGTCAGATCTCTGAAATCACTTGATACTCCAGAAAGACCGTACACTCCGGATTCCTTGTTAAGGATGTTATTAACCTCTTTAATAGAAAGATTTTCTTTCTCCGCTATAAAATCTATAATGGCAGGATCGATATCTCCTGAACGGGTTCCCATAGGAAGACCTGCAAGAGGTGTAAGTCCCATGGTTGTGTCCACTGACTTTCCGCCCTTAACTGCTGATATACTTGATCCATTCCCGAGATGACACACAATAAGCTTAAGGTTCCTTATATCCTTACCCATAAGCTCTGCCAGTCTCTTTGATACAAATGAATGGCTTGTACCGTGGAAACCATATCTTCTTATCTTGTATTCCTCATAATACTTATAAGGAATACCATATGTATAAGCCACATCAGGCATTGTCTGATGGAAGGCTGTATCGAAAACTGCCACATTAGGTGTGCCCGGCATAAGCTTACGGCAGGCATCAATACCTATAAGGTTGGCAGGATTATGAAGCGGTGCAAGATCATTGCACTCCTCTATGGCCTTTATAACCTCATCATTTATCACAACCGACTGGGCAAACTTCTCTCCGCCATGTACAATTCTGTGGCCACAAGCATCAATCTCATCAAGTGAACCTATGGCTCCGGTCTCAGGATCAACCAGTGCGTCAAGAACATACTTAACCGCAGCCTTATGGTCAGGCATATCAAGATCAACTGTATACTTTTCCTTACCCGTAGTTGTATGTGTAAGTCTTCCGTCTATTGTTATTCTCTCACATAAGCCCTTGGCAAGTACCGACTCTGTAGCAGAATCAATAAGCTGATACTTAAGTGAAGAGCTTCCACAATTAATAACTAAAACCTTCATTTCCTATCTCTATCTCCTTTAAACCATTACCAATTATCGTAAATTCTACTTTAAATTCTCTTTCTTAGGAATGATCTTCATTGTTCCATTCTCACGAGCCTGTGCCTGGATAGCTGTTATGGCAACAACACCTACGATATCGTCTGCACAGCATCCTCTTGAAAGGTCATTGACAGGCTTTGATATACCCTGTGTAACAGGTCCATAAGCCTCAGCCTTTGCGAGTCTCTGCACAAGCTTATATCCGATATTGGCTGCGTCAAGGGACGGGAACACAAGGACATTGGCATGTCCTGCCACATCACTTCCCGGAGCCTTAGCAGCAGCAACCTCAGGTACTATCGCTGCGTCTGCCTGAAGCTCACCATCAACCACAAGATCAGGATATTCAGCCTTAACGATCTGTGTTGCCTCAATAACCTTATCTACATCAGGATGTGTAGCACTTCCCTTTGTTGAATGTGAAAGCATTGCAACCATAGGCTCCTCATCCACAAGAAGCTTAAATGACAATGCTGACTGCTCTGCAATGTCCGCAAGTTCTGACGCCGACGGAGTCTGGTTAAGACCTGCGTCCGAGAAAATAAATGCACCATTTGCCCCCATGTCACAGTTAGGAACTATCACAAGGAAAAATGCTGATACTATCCTTGTACCAGGTGCAGTCTTAAGTATCTGAAGGGCAGCTCTTAATACGTCTGCTGATGAATTGATAGCTCCGGCAACCATTCCGTCTGCATCTCCAAGCTTAACCATCATACAGCCAAAGTATAAGCCGTTATCTCTGAGAAGATGTGCTGCCTTCTCCTCGTTCATTCCCTTCTTTCTACGAAGCTCTACAAGCTTCTCTACATACTCGTCAAATCTGTCGAAGTTAGTAGGATCAACAAAACTTGCCTTACTTAAGTCATTTTCTCCTGCTCTGCTTAAGATTTCCTCTTTATTTCCAACTAAAATTACATTTGCAATATCTTCTTTGATTACTTTAGCAGCAGCCTCGATTGTTCTGATGTCTGATGTCTCCGGAAGAACTATAGTCTTCTTGCTTGCCCTGGCTCTTGCTTTTAACTGTTCTACAAAACTCATACCTTCTCCTTTCATGGTAATAACCTGTACGTTTTTATTCATATTGTATGCCCGAAATCGGCACACGCACTAAGCTCAGTTTACTACAGCCACACCAATATCTCAAGGCTTGTATACAAAAAAATTGTGTTTTTATTAGTACATTCCCACCATCATCTGTCGAATATTTTCTTCTGTCTGAAAGCGGTCTCCTGAATTGTCGATCATCAGGTCACAGTTATCTCTGTAGTACTTCTCAGGATTCTGGGAACGGATCACTGCAAGAGCTCTTTCCCGGTCAAATCCCCTGTATTCCATAAGCCTGTTTATCCTTATTTCAACAGGGGAATACACATATACCATGTGATCACATAAGCTGCTGTAACCCTCCTCTATGAGAAGTGCCGCCTCAAGAACCACAAGCTCCGTTCCCCTGTTCCTTCCCTCATCTATTATCCTTAATATCTCGTCTCGTATGACAGGATGGCTGAGCTCGTTGAGCTTTCGAAGCTTGTCCTTATCCGCAAATACTATACCTCCAAGCTTCTTTCTGTCGATAGTGTCATCTTTCCCTAAGATATCTCTTCCAAAATACGATACTACATTATTGTATACAGCCCTTCCAGGCTCCATAAGCTCATGTCCCAGCCTGTCTGCCTCTATGATCTCTGCATTGTAGTTTTCCTTCAATATATTAAGCACCAGTGTCTTACCGCTTCCTATCCCACCGGTAATCCCAAGAACCTTCATCATTTTCTCCTTGATCATTTATCAATTCTTATATCGCAGGATCTATGCCCACATTTATTACAATATTTCCAATCAGCTCTGGTCACCATTACTTGGCATCATACCAGTTATCCCCGGTCTCCACATCCACAGAGAGCGGCACCTGAAGCTTTGCCGCATTCATCATTTCTCTGGTAAGTATATACTTCACCTGCTCTATCTCGTCCTTTGCAGTTTCTATCAGAAGCTCATCATGTATCTGTAATATGAGTTTTGACTTAAGTCCTTCGTTCTTAAGGGCTGAATTCACATTTATCATGGCGATCTTTATTATATCTGCGGCAGTACCCTGTATAGGTGAGTTCATGGCAACCCGCTCACCGAAGCTCTTCTGCATAAAGTTAGATGATGACAGCTCAGGCACAGGTCTTATCCTGCCAAACATAGTCTTCACATAGCCGTTTTCCTTGGCGTGAGCAACCTGCTCATCAAGGAATTTCTTTATGTCCTTATAGGTGTTGAAGTATGCTTCTATATATGAAGCTGCCTCTTTTCTTGATATACCAAGATCCTCACTCAAGCCAAAAGCACTTATGCCATAGACTATACCAAAGTTTACAGCCTTTGCATTTCTTCTCTGAAGGGATGTGACCTCATCTATGGGCACATTAAATACCTGGGAAGCTGTTGTGGCATGGACATCCACATTATGAAGGAACGCCTCCTGCATAACCTTGTCACCTGACATATGGGCAAGAACCCGAAGCTCGATCTGGGAATAATCCGCGTCAACGAACACGCAGCCCTCCTTAGGCACAAATGCCTTTCTTATCATACGTCCAAGCTCTATCCTCATAGGGATATTCTGGAGGTTAGGCTCCGTTGAGCTTATACGTCCCGTTGCTGTTATGGTCTGATTAAAGGTTCCGTGTATCCTTCCGTCATCCGATATATAATTTGTAAGTCCTATGGCATAGGTAGAATTAAGCTTTGTAAGCTGGCGGTATTCCAGAATATCGTTTATTATAGGGTGCTCATTTTTTATCTTATCAAGCACATCCACACTGGTGGAATAACCTGTCTTGGTTTTCTTGCCGCCCGGTATCTGCATTTCCTCAAAGAGAACCTGTCCAAGCTGCTTAGGTGAGTTTATGTTAAACTCCCTTCCCGCATAATCGGTTATCTGCTTCTGGAGAACTTGTATACGTTCCTCAAGCATATGACTGTAGTTATCAAGCTCATCACGTCTTACCAGAACTCCCCTGCTCTCCATATCGTAGAGGCAGTATACTGTCCTCATTTCTATCTCATCATAAAGATAGCGGCAGCCCTTTTTATCTATCTCATCAAGTATCCTGTCACAGGCTGCATAAGGCACTAACGCCTTGTATGCCATGCATTTATTAAAGTCAGCATTTGCAAATGAGAATATGTTCACCGCTTCCTTACCTATAAGCTCTTTCTCCGAAACCAGTGCAACATCAATGTAATCCCTTGCAATGTCGTCATAATAATAGGTATCCGCCAAAGGATTTAAAAGATAGGCGGCAACCCCTATATCCCTGACGCTCTTCATATTCTCGATGAAATGTACAAAATGCAAAGCCTCCTTCAGATCAAGTGTAACAAGCTCCACTCCACCCTCTGCAAGCTTTATAAGTTTATCTGTAATGTATTCCTCACGCACATAGCCGAAGCACTGAATTATATACACAGTATCAGCCATGCATGAAATCGTAAGTCCCAGCATTTCATCATCCCCATGGATAATATAAAAGCCGGCTCTTCCTGTATTTTTCACTTCTGCAAATACCTGCTCGGCCTTCTTCTCATCAAGAACCATAACTATATCCGGTGAAAGCTCAGTCTTTTTCTCAGAGAAATCAAATCTCTTAAGGATACTCTTTAACTCCAGTTCATTAAAGAGCTTGTAGGATTCCTCGTTGAACATATTGTCTATCAAACAATCAGCAGGACCACAGTCAAGCTCACAATCAAGCTTAATTGTGGCAAGCCACTTGGAAAATATCGCCTGGTCATAGTATTCCCTGAGGTTTTTCTGGGCAAGAGCAGGCTTTATTTCATCAATATGTTCGTAGGCATTCTCTATGGAGCCGTATGCAGATATTATCTTTGACGCAGTTTTCTCACCGATCTTCGGGACTCCCGGAATATTATCTGAAGTATCCCCCATGAGCCCCTTCATATCTATAAATTCCTCAGGTGTAACTCCATAATTCTCTACAACATCCTTGCTGTAATAGTTCTCAACTGTGGTTCCGCCTGTCTTTGTCTTAGGTATCCTTACTAATATCCTGTCGGTTGCAAGCTGCAGGAGATCCCTGTCACCTGACACAATAGTCACGTCATAGCCCTTAGCTTCAGCCACTCTTGACATTGTACCTATGATATCATCAGCTTCATAGCCAGCATGTTCAAGTATCCTCACATTCATCGCAGTTAAAATCCTCTTCATAAGAGGCACCTGCTCCCTGAGCTCCTCAGGCATAGGCTTTCTTGTGCCCTTATACTCCTTGAACCTCTCATGTCTGAAGGTCGGGGCACTCATGTCAAAAGCAACACACAGATGATCCGGCTTCTCCTCATCCATAATCTTAAAAAGTATATTTAAAAATCCAAGTACCGCATTGGTATGGATTCCTCTGGAATTTGTCAGATCCGGCAGTCCGTAGAAGCCTCTGTTTAATATACTGTGTCCGTCAATTATAAGAATTTTACTCATATTATCTACCCATTTTCTCCTTTATCTGCCCCAGTTCCCGGAACATCATGCTCTCCTGTCTGTGCCTGATTATACTCTCTTACCTTTTTCATGAACTCCAGGCTTCTGTTTTTTTCCACAATTTCAGAATCATCTTCCTCATTATACCTCTTCATGATCTCCAGATAATGCTTCGTCTGAGCTTCCTGGCACAGATATGGTTCAAACATATCGTCCGAAAATGTATCACTGAAATAATAATCTCCCTGTGATTCAAGTTTGGAATTCTGTTCATAGCTGTATACCCTGTCAAGAGCCTCCTCATAAAGCCATACAAGAGCGCACAATATCACAGTAAGAAATACCACAAGTGTAGACGTTGCAATACGTTTCGCCGTAGACATCCTTACCATCTCGTAATCAAGTTTGTTATTAAGCTGTTTTCTGAAATCCCCGGAGATATTCTCGCCATCATCAAGCTGCTTCATTCCAACCACAAGGGTGTAATATATCTCCAACTCCTCTGCACAGTTATCACAGCTCTTAATGTGCTTAATAAACTCCTTGAGCTCGTCATCAGGGAGATCATTATCAATAAACGCCATTATCTTTGACTGGGCTTCTAAACAATTCATTCCTGTCACCTGTATTGCATCAATAGTTGATCTGCAAATATCTTTTTCGCTAATTTATTCTGTCAGTTCCGTCATCTACAGTGTTGACTATCTCCCGGATAACAACATAATAAGGCTCTCCCTTTTCAGGCATTACCTGTACTCTGTCACCCACCTTATGGCGAAGCAATGCTTTACCCATAGGAGACACATTACTTATCATGCCGTTTAACACATCACCCCTTACAGTGGTAACGATCCTGTAAGTCTCTTCCTCATCGTCGTCCTCGAAATATACCCGTACAGTATTATTTATACCAACCTCATCATCTGCTGAATCATCCGATATAACATGTGCTGTACGAACCATCCTGTCCAGGTATCTTATACGCCTTTCATTGGCATTTTTGTCCTTCTTAGCTGCATAATACTCGAAGTTCTCACTTAGGTCTCCCTGGGCTCTTGCCTCCTTAACAGCCTCAAGCTTCTCCTTTCTTACAACAACCTTTCTGTATTCTATTTCTTCTTCCATCTTCTGGATATCTTTCTCCGTCAACTGGTTAAACATATCTGTTCATTCCTTCTCAAACACAATCTGTAAATAATATATGATATGAAGTATCCGTATTCTCCGGGCATCACATTTTATATATTATATCATCATTTATAATAATTTACACCTACAAGATATCTTAAATATCTTCCAAGCATCTACGCTTATACATTGTTTCTTATCTGTAAGATCAATATATAAGTCGGCGTAAAATTCTCCGGTATTGCTTAATATAAAAGGGACATGGCAGTCATACAAAAAATCCTGTCATGTCCCTGTTTTCGTTTTATATTATCTACAACCTGATATTAGTTGTTGATGAGCTTGTCTGACTCGTTGTTCCAGCTGTAGAGTGCTCTGATCTGCTCTCCAACCTTCTCTGATGGATGCTCTGAAGCAAGCTTTCTCATAGCCTTGAAGTGAACCTGACGTCCTGCAGGTGACATATCAAGTAAGAATTCCTTAGCAAATGTACCATCCTGGATGTCCTTAAGAATCTGCTTCATAGCCTTCTTTGTATCCTCTGTGATAATCTTAGGACCTGTGATGTAATCACCATACTCAGCTGTATTGGAAATTGAATATCTCATTCCTGCAAATCCTGACTGGTAAATAAGGTCAACGATAAGCTTCATCTCGTGGATACACTCAAAATATGCATTTCTTGGATCGTAACCAGCCTCGCAAAGTGTCTCGAAACCAGCCTGCATAAGTGCACATACACCACCGCAAAGAACTGCCTGCTCACCAAATAAGTCTGTCTCTGTCTCTGTTCTGAATGTTGTCTCAAGAACTCCGGCACGAGCACCACCGATAGCAAGTGCATATGCAAGAGCCATATCAAGAGCCTTACCTGTTGCATCCTGCTCTACAGCTACAAGACAAGGTGTACCCTTTCCTGCCTGATACTCTGAACGTACTGTGTGACCAGGAGCCTTAGGAGCGATCATTGTAACATCAACATCCTTAGGTGGCTTGATACAACCGAAGTGGATATTGAAACCATGAGCGAACATAAGCATGTTACCGGCCTCAAGGTTTGGCTCGATATCCTTCTTGTACATATCTGCCTGTAACTCATCATTGATAAGTATCATGATAATATCAGCTCTCTTAGCTGCCTCAGCTGCTGTATATACTTCAAACCCCTGAGCCTCTGCCTTTGCCCATGACTTGCTGCCTTTATAAAGACCGATAATTACATTGCAACCTGATTCCTTAGCGTTAAGGGCATGTGCATGACCCTGGCTGCCGTAACCGATAATAGCGATTGTCTTACCATCTAATAAAGATAAATTACAATCTTCCTGATAATAAATTTTTGCTTCTGACATAATTTTGTCCTCCTATTATGTATAAATCACATATATAATATTAATTATCCAAATGGATAACAATAAACTAACCTCTCACAAGCCCTGTAAGTCCTGTTCTTACAAGTTCTACGATCTCGAAGCCATCAAGAAGCTTAAGGAAAGCCTCACACTTTGATGTGGTTCCGATAAGCTCAATTATAAGTGAGCCCTTTGATACATCAACAATATTGGCTCTAAATATATCTGCAATAGAGATGATATCCTGACGGGAATCCTTCTCAGTCTTAACCTTAACAAGAACCAGCTCTCTGCATACTGATTTTCCCGGTTCAAGCTCCACGATCTCAACAACATCCTCAAGCTTGTTTAACTGCTTTGATATCTGGACAAGACTGGCATTGTCTCCACTTGCTGCAACAGTCATTCTTGAGTAGGCTGGATTTTCTGTAACTCCAACAGTAACACTGTCTATATTATATCCTCTTCTACTAAATAATCCTGACACTCTGCTAAGTACACCTGATGTGTTCTCCACAAGCAGTGATAATACTATATTTCCCATCTAACAGTACCGCCTTTCAAATCAAACTAAATAATAATATACAAACTAGCAAATTTAGTCCAATCATTATTATAATTAGGTTGCTTCACCTTGTCAATTTGTATTTTATTTTATCTATATATAATATGGCATATGGTCTATTTTCCTCTGTCTATTCAATATTCAACAATTTTTTTACAAGCACTACAGAATCTGCCGCATCCTTTGAATATCCATCTGCACCGATCTCATCAGCATAGCTCTGGGTTATAACAGCTCCGCCTATTACAACCTTTATGTCAAGATTTCTTTCCTTAACAAGATTCACCACATCCTTCATCCTTACCATGGTGGTGGTCATAAGTGCAGATAAACCGATCAATGAAGCATTTTCCTTAACCGCCATGTCAACGATCTCTTCAGCAGGAACATCCTTGCCCATGTCTATAACATTAAAGCCGTAGTTTTTAAGCATAAGCACCACAAGGTTCTTTCCTATGTCGTGAATATCACCTTCAACAGTTGCAATAACCAGAGTCGGCATGGCAACGCCGTCATTTTTCTTAGGAACCAGCGGGCTTACGATATTTATTGCCATTTCCATGGTCTCCGCACTGGCAATAAGCTGTGGCAGGAAGTATTTCTTCTTCTCAAACAGCTCACCAACCTTGTTTATTCCCGATATAAGATCATCGTTTATCATTTCTTCGGGATTTCTTCCGGAAGCCAGCTCCGCATTTACATGTTCCACGATGTTTCGCTTGTTTCCCTTTACCACATCTACAAATATCTGGCTTCCCTGTATATCATTATCACCCTTTGGTGCGTCTGATGCAGGGGACGCAGATACCGCCCTTACGTTATTTATGTACTTAACATCCGAGCCTTCCTTGTTGAGAAGCATATCTGTGGCATACGCAGAGTTCATAAGTAATGCCTGGGACGGATTGGCAATAGCCATCGTAAGTCCCTTTGATATTGCCATTGAAAGAAATGCAGCATTGACAAATGTCCTCTCAGGGAGACCAAAGGAAATATTTGAAAGTCCGCAGATAGTTGCAAGTCCCATGTCATGACAATACTCTATGGTCTCTAATGTGGCAACAGCGGCATTTTTCTGAGCTCCGACTGTGGCAACCAGTCCGTCCACCACTATATCTTCCTTGGTAAATCCATCGTTAAATGCTTTAAAAAGTACCGCATTGATATTTGCCTCTTTTTCATTTCTGTCCTTAGGAAGACCCTCATCACTTAACGGAAGCAGGATAAACATGGCACCATATTTCTTGGCAATAGGAAGTATCTCCTTTATCTTAACCTCCTCAAGGGATATGGAATTAATAAGGGCACGTCCCGGATATGTCCTGAGGGCAGCCTCTATAACCGACGGATAACTTGAATCAATACAGAGCGGGAGATTTACAGCCTGGGACACCTCACCAACAACCCTTAACATCATTTCCTTCTCGTCAATTCCGTTCATTCCCACATTTATATCAAGGATGGACGCTCCCATCTCAACCTGCTCCTCAGCCATGCTCATAACCAGATCAAGCTTTCCTTCCCTGAGTTCTGCCTGAAGCTTCTTTTTACCGGTAGGATTTATCCTTTCACCAACCACCATAAATGGTGCGTCAAGCTCTATAAACTTGGTGGCACGCTCTGATGATATACATCTCTTATGTTCGGTGCTAACCTGTGGGATCTTCATGGTGGCAGCCATATCCGCAGCAGCTTTTATATGGGCAGGTGTTGTTCCGCAGCAGCCACCGATCATGGAAGCTCCCGCCTCTATAAGTACCTTCATATCCTCGGCAAATTCCTCCGGAGTCATGACATACACGCTCTTGTCATTCACAAGCTCCGGCATACCTGCATTAGGCTTTGCAAATACCGGTATAAATGCAATGCTCTTCATATCGGCAACTATACCCTTCATCTTATCGGGACCTGTTGAACAGTTTACACCAATGGCATCTACTCCCAGGTTCTGAAGTACATTTACCGCTGTGACAGGATCTGTTCCAAACAATGTCCTGCCATCCTCGTTGTATGTAAGACTCGCCATTATAGGAAGATCACATACCTCATTACAGGCAATAACTGCCGCTCTGGTCTCTGCAAGGCTCATCATTGTCTCAACAACTATAAGATCTGCCCCTGCGTCATTAAGTATCCTTATCTGTTCCTTATATACATCCACAAGATCTTCAAACACGAGATTTCCCATAGGAGCAAGCTGTTTTCCTGTCATGGTGATATCCCCTGCAACATATCCGTGTCCTGCCAGTCTTACAGCTTCCTTTGATATGTTCACAAGCTCTGTGTTCATGGCAACTATGTCATCTTCCAGCCCATACTCTTCAAGCTTTATACGGTTACATGTAAATGTGGGTGCATAAAGTATATCTGTACCTGCGTCAAGATATGCCTTCTGCAGATCAAGCATTATGCTCTTATTCTCAAGGATCCATTTCTCAGGGCACACTCCCATAGGCATTCCCGCCGCCATAAGGTTTGTTCCTGTAGCTCCGTCAAGTATAAGTATCTTCTCATCAAAAAGCTTTCTGAATGTTTTCTTGTCCATATATTTCTATCCTTTTAGTGAATTATTTTTTTATTCTAAAGTTTTATGTATTTGCCTCAAGGCCTGTATCCACAATAAGGTCACTGCCGTCTGCCGCTGTTGTGGCCAGAAGATCACATCTTTCATTCCCTGGGTGTCCGTTGTGTCCCTTTACCCATATAAAGGTCACTTCGTGCTGCTCCTTAGCCTTAAGAAGCCTGAGCCACAGATCCTTGTTCTTGACCGGCTCATTCTTACCACGCTTCCAGCCCTTCTTTATCCAGCCATCTATCCAGTGCTCATTAAATGCCTTGCACAGGTACTGGCTGTCGGAATAAAGGTTCACCCTGCAAGGTCTGACCAGTGCCTCAAGTCCCACTATAGCAGCCATAAGCTCCATGCGGTTATTGGTGGTCTTGACATACCCCTGGCTATATTCTCTGGTGTGAACCTGTCCCTTAGCGTCTGTGTAAGACAACACAGTACCATAGCCACCGGGACCATTAGGATTTCCTCTTGCGGATCCATCTGTATATATAATCACATCATTCATCTGTCACTATCTCCATCTATTCTGTTTATTGACGCCAGTATAAGCTTCTTCAGCTTATCAGAAGCAGTGTCTCCTGTCTTTATTATATCCTCGTGGGACAGCACTCCTCCAAGACCTGCCGCCTTATTGCATACCACTGATATTCCTGCAATCTCCATTCCCATATGTTTCGCTGCAATGGCTTCACACACTGTACTCATGCCCACGGCGTCTGCACCTATAAGTCCGTAAAATCTTATCTCCGCCGGTGTTTCATACTGGGGACCTGTAACCTGAAGATACACTCCCTTACGGAGCTTTATTCCACATTCAGCTCCCGCTTCCTCAAGTATATGATTGATCCTGCCGCTGTACACCTCTGTCATATCAGGAAATCTCGGTCCAAGCTCTTCCTTGTTCTTTCCTATAAGGGGTGACGGAATAAATGCGGAAATATGATCTGTAAGTATCATCATATCTCCCGGATCAAGCTCACCTGCTATGCCTCCTGAAGCATTTGTCAGTATCAGCTTACCTGCCCCAAGCAAGAACATGGTCCTTACAGGCATAACGCACTGCTCCATGGAATATCCCTCATAATAGTGTACCCGTCCCTGCATAACCACCACCGGCACGCTATCTATATGACCGAATATAAATCTGCCCTTATGTCCTGCCACTGTAGAGCACGGAAATCCCGGAATATCCCTATAGGGAACGCAAACCATATCCTCCATGATATCCGCCGCATCACCAAGACCGCTTCCAAGCACCAGACCGATTCTTGGAACAATATCTATCTTTGTTTTTATATAATCTACTGCTTTCTGCAATGTATCTTCCATGTCAGCCATCCTTCCATCAAAGCTCCCGCCATATCGCCCTGACCGTTGCCATAACATACACAATATGCCATACATACCTATCCTGTAGCTGCCAGGCCATATGCCATACCATATACCGCTTTATATGAAAATACACATCATAAAAATGATGTGCACCTCCATAAATAATATAAAACGGAGATGGAGAGATTTGAACTCTCGCGCCGGTTACCCGACCTACCGCATTTCGAGTGCGGACCCTTCAACCACTTGGGTACATCTCCTGATACAGGACACCGGATCTCTAAAACCGATGTCATTTATACAAGGTCTACCAGTAAAGTATTACCGGCATACCTGCATATGCATTATTGTAAATAATCCCCGCCTTGCTTAAAGGCAGATTAACGCAGCCATGAGAACCGCCGTTCCTGTATATGGAACCGCCGAATTTTGAACGCCAGGTTGCGTCATGTAATCCGATACCTCCGTTAAAAGGCATCCAGTAATTTACATGGGAACGATAATCAGCTCCCTCAAGATATGTATCATAATCCTTGTACACTATAGAATATATACCATCCGGCGTGCCGTGTCCATCAGAAGTACATCCTGTGACACAGGCGGTGTCTGTTACAAGCTTGCCGTCAACATACATGTATACATGCTGATTTGACAGATCTATCTCTATATAAGAATTACCTATATCTCCCTGACCGGTGTAGGCAGCACCTGTTCTTGAAAACTCAGGAACAAGAGTCACAGTCTTATGGGCATTTAATGCTTCGTATATCTGTTCAACCTCAGCCTCCTGATCTATACGCCATCCGTATTTCCTTCCATGCTGGGTCAACTTCCTTCCGTCTGTTGTGACGAACTCACGGTCAGTATCTACAGTATCGTACTTTTCTGCCATTTGTGCAACATATTTTTTTATTTTTTCTCTGTCAAATTGCCATTTGTCCTCATCATAGTATATCCAGTCACCAAATTCTTCACTGGTAAGCTCAAATGAAACCCTGTCTATCTGGAAGGTTATCTTCATGGCAAGGTATCCCTTCAATGTATTATAAGTCGATACAACACCGGCATCATCCGACCTTATCTCCGCAGGGATATAGCACATATTGTCAAGAAGGTTAAAATGCTCGGCTCTGTTATTCAGAGCCTTCTCCACTCCATCAATAAGCACATCATGATCTATAACAGTGCTCTGGGTCTCAGGTATTATGACAGCCTGTCCTTTTTCTATCACAACATAGGCATTATCAGCCTTCTTCATATTTTCCTTATTCATGAAATCAAAACCTGCTATACACTTCGCAAGCTTATCCCTGTCGTAGTCCACCTTATACCTTACGGCATAATCCTTCCTGTCATTCAACATAACAGGCCACAGAAACAGGCTCTGATTATTCCTTATGTTATCCGAACCGTAAGATACAGTAATATTCATATTGATATCTTCCGGATTTATGATATAGGACTTTCCGTCGGCGGTACATATGCACAGACTGTATGAATTTATATAATTATTTACACCTCGATCCAGCTCACTAAAACTGTCAAACGACATCTCCACGCCATCAACAGTAGTATTAGGCATCATATAAAACTTAAAGAATATACCTATTGCTATATATAAAAGTATGGCAACTGCCGCAACAGTGATCCCGCATATAGCTGCAATACGTTTGATTGCTCTGACTCTGTTTTTCTTCTTCTCCGCCTTATCAAACAGATCTGTCTGAACGTAGACATCCTCCTCCAGATCCTGCATGAAAGTATCCTCAATTTTCTCTTCTGAATTACTTACATCCATTCATTTACCCCTTTATACCAACATCGCCCAATTTATTTTTTCCCTTTATACTGACACTACATTAATTTTTCTACCCTTTATACTGACACTACACCAATTATCTTTTGCCATTTATCTTCACCATAACAAGATCAGGCTTATTAAACACCCTTATCTTGATGGTATGGCATCCAAGCCCCGCACTTACGATCATTTTTCTGTCTCCTATACTGTACAGGCCCTTATAGTATCTGGGGAACAATTTTATAGCAGGAGACACAATGCCCCCAAGAAACGGAAGTATCATCATCCCACCATGCACATGTCCCGACAACGAAAGGTCGGCTCCCCAGTCGGCATACTCAGGAAAATAATCAGGATTGTGAGCTATAAGTATATCATAAGTCTCACTGCCTGCAGGGCCTATGGTTTCCTTTATATAACGGTCATCCATATAGGTCTTCTTAAATCTCTTATAATATATCCTGTCCATGTCAAGACCGTATATCCTGACATTATACTCCGGGATATATATATCCTCATTAATAAGCCATAGGGCTTTTTCCTTTGTTCCTTCGTACAGGTCCTTCCACAGGCTTCCGTACAGCTCCGTATCATTGGAAGTCCTGAGTTCATGGTTTCCCTTGCCTATATAGACCTTATATTTATCCGCCAGTTTATTTATAAGATCAACTGCCACGTCGGGTCTCTGTCCCGGCTTACCAAGGATCAGATCCCCTGCCACAATAATGAACGCAGGCTTCTGACCATCTATCTTTTCGATAAGCCTGCTGTTATTTTCTCCAAATTCCGCAGAATGAAGATCAGCGATCACTGCAAATCTTATATCTTTCTTCACCTTATCGGAATGTATGGTATATTCCGATACACCTATGCATCTGTTTTCCCTGAGGCTTTCAGCCGTTACAAATAAAACAGCCACAACTACCAAAACAACGATCAACCAAATTACAGTCACGTATATTCTCCCGGTATATTACTTCCTTATTATGTGTTCAAACATGGTCTGCATGCCATACATGTAGGTCTTCTCACCCACGGCTTCACCTGTATTCACTGCCACCATGCCTATAGTCCTGTCACCTACCGTATACTTCACATATCCGATACAGTCGCCCTTTTTTAACGGAGCCTTAAGCTCATCATCATAAAGCACCAGCTCCTTTTTAACATCTTCTGCTTTTTCGCCGTTAAGCAGCACTGCGTTAAAATCTGACACTGAAGTTATTTTAACATATTCCCTGTCTCCATTTAATACTTTTATGTCATTTTTTTGTAAAATTTTTTTATCTGTGTAAGCATAACATCTGGCAAATCCATAGTCCAGAAGCTTTGCTGCGTCAGTGTTTCTGTTTTCCTTGGTGTCGGCTCCCATTACCACCGCAATAAGCTTAACTCCGTTTCTGTTGGCAGTGGCACTGATACAGTAATGGGCAGTGGAGGTATAGCCGGTTTTAAGTCCGGTGGCTCCCTGATACTGCCTCAAGAACTTATTTGTATTTACCAGACCAAACTCCTTTTCTCCTCTTCTGGTCTTATGTATTATGGTGTCCGTCCATATTGACGTATAATTAAATATATCCGGATATCTGGTGATAAGCTTCCTCGACATTATAGCAATATCCCTGGCCGTGGTCTCATGCCCGTCTGCATCAAGACCGCAGGCATTCTTAAATGTGGTATTCTCCATCCCCAGTTCCCTGGCCTTATTGTTCATATCTGCCACAAATGCCTCCTCGCTTCCGGAGGTAAATTCCGCCATGGCAACAGCGGCATCATTACCCGAGGCAATTATGATACATTTGATCATATCTTCAACAGTCTGCTGTTCATTTGCCTCAAAAAAACACTGTGAACCACCCATGGAGGCAGCATGTTCACTTACGGTCACTATATCCTCCAATGTGTACTGCTTATTCTCTATGGCCTGGAATACCAGAAGCAGTGTCATAACCTTTGTTACAGACGCCGGCTTCATCTTGGCATCTGCGTTCTTCTCATATATCACTGTCCCCGACTCCGCCTCCATCACTATAGCTGATGGGGAACCAAGAGTAAGTTCTTCCGTAGTTTCCGCCCTGACATTCAGTATGCTGCCGGATAATATGACACAACAGCAAAGTACAAATGAAACAATCTTATTAAACAAATGTCTCTCCACCTTTTTAATTTTATAGAGAACAAACCGATATTTAGGAAAATATATCAGTTTATATATTATATTAGTCCATTAAAAATTTTATACTTTTATAACTCTTTTCATTCTGCTATAATACATATCAGAAATTTACTGATAAGGAGAAACTAACTATGAGCATGAAATTGATCAAGCGGGTTCCTACAGGTGACGAAATAAAGGAACTCTACCCTCTTTCTACTGAGCTTAAGAAGATCAAAGCCGCAAGAGACGAGGAAATCAGAAAAGTATTTACCGGAGAAGACAATCGATTTTTATTTATCATCGGACCATGCTCTGCAGACAACGAAGAAGCTGTATGTGATTATTTAAACAGACTTGCGAAAGTCGCTGATGATGTTAAGGATAAGATCCTTGTCATCCCAAGAATCTATACTAATAAGCCAAGAACTACCGGTGACGGCTACAAGGGAATGTTACACCAGCCGGATCCTACAAAGGCTTCAGATATGCTTGAAGGACTCTATGCCATAAGAAAAATGCACATAAGAGCCATCAAGGAGACCGGTCTGACCGCTGCAGATGAGATGTTATATTCAGAAAACTGGCAGTATGTTGACGATATACTTTCATATGTTGCCATCGGTGCAAGATCTGTAGAGGATCAGCAGCACAGACTTACAGCGTCAGGTATGGATGTTCCTGTAGGTATGAAGAACCCTACAAGCGGTGATTACAATGTAATGATGAACTCATGTATTGCAGGCCAGCACCCACACACCTTCCTGTACTCAGGCTGGGAGGCACATACAGACGGCAATCCTCTCACACACTGTATCTTAAGAGGTGCCCTCAACAAGCACGGACAATCAATATCAAACTACCACTATGAGGATTTACGTCTCCTTGCCGATACTTACCAGAAATTCAACCTGGTAAATCATGCATGTATCGTAGATGCCAACCACAATAACTCAGGAAAGAAGTTCGCTGAACAGCCAAGGATCGTCAAGGAAGTTATCCATAGCTGTAATTATGACTCTGAGATCAGATCACTGGTTAAAGGTGTTATGGTTGAAAGCTACATTGAGGATGGCAACCAGCCTGTAGATGGTGGCTGCTATGGTAAGTCCATTACTGATCCTTGTCTTGGATGGGACAAAACAGAACGTCTTTTAAAGGAAGTTGCTGATTTACTGTAAAAAAAAGAGAGCCTTGGCTCTCTTTTTTTTATTTATTTTTTATTACCGATGAGCTATTCTGTTCTTCCACTCACCGGCAACCATTGTAAGTACCATTCTTCCGAGATTGGCATCTCCCGGCATTTTAATCTTTCTTGTAGCGTACGCATAGGCCGGATCAAGCCTGCCTGTTATTATCTTATCCAGTGTCGCAGGTGTAACTATCAACATTACATCTCTTTCTTTGTAATCTCCCTCATGGACGCTCATATGTCCGTCCTTAAATTTAAGATAGAAATTACTCTCACTGTTGTCCCCACCAATAATATCAAACTGGAAATAAGATTCCTTATCAATGCAATCAAATACTGCACCTTCTGAAACGCGCTCAAAAACTTTCTTGCATTCATCCAGAGTCATACCATCCCCCTCTTTATATCTTACAGGAATTCGAAATCTGCTTCCTCTTCTCCGTCACCGATAAGAACCTGATTACGCTTTACATTCTCCTCGATCTCACCTACGAAGATTTCCTCTACTTCTTTCTCATCCTCTGTCATTGCACTCTTTCCTGCAAATGCCTGTGGCTTCGGCTCTTCCTTAGGCTTCATCTTGAGCTTCGCAGGCTCCTCAACAGTCTGTGACTTCATTTTGAGCTTTGTGATAGGATCTGCGTCAAATGCTGATGTGTCAACCTTTACATCACTTGTGCTTCCTCCATTAGCTCTAAGCTCTTCCATCTCTGCCTTAAGCTTTGCAAGCTCAGCCTTGGCATTTGAAAGCACTTCATTTGCCTTCTTCTTTGCGTCATTGATGATCTTGTTAGCCTCAGCGTTTGCTGCATTCTGCTCCTTCTTGCTTCCGGGAGCTGCCTGCTCTAACTGCTTCTCAAGCTCGTAGATCTTAACGCTGTTCTCCATAAGTGACTTCTTTGAAATCTCATTCTCATCAGCAATTGCCTTATACTTTGTCTGAAGCTCAATATACTCTGTGCTGATTTCTCTGACAAAACTGTTAACCTCGTCCTTATTATAACCAAACAGTCCCTTTTTAAAGGTCTTTGACTCTATCTGTTCCTTTGTTAACATTTCGTAATTCTCCTTCTTCGTAAATTATATAGTTCTAGCATAACCTAAAAAATATTATATAAATAATTAGTATTTTTTTCAAGAATTATTAATTAAATTTAACAATATTTTGCTGTAAAAATATTATTTCCAGTCATCACTGTCCAATAAAATAGTAAATGGACCGTCATTTAACAGAGAAATCTTCATATCGGCGCCGAATTTTCCCGTCTGGACATCCGGAATCTGCTCTCTGCAGGCAGATATGATGTACTCATACATACTGTCAGCATAGTCCGGCTTGCCGGCATTGATAAAGGATGGCCTGTTTCCCTTTCTGCAATCTGCGCAGAGGGTGAACTGTGACACGATCAGCAGGCTTCCTTTCACGTCCTTAAGACTTAAGTTTGTTTTGTCATTTTCATCCTGGAATATCCTTAAGCCCACCAGCTTCTTCACAAGCCTGTCCGCATCCTCTTTTGTATCACTGTCAAATACTCCCACAAATACCAGGAGTCCCTTATCTATACCTGATATCTGCTCTCCCTCCACACATACCTCTGCATGGCTTACTCTCTGTATAACAAATTTCATATTATCCCACTTTCTCTATCAGTCAGCGATACTTATTGCTTCTACGGCAACGCTTCCGCCTCTTATTACCTCTATCCTGTTAGGGAATGTTTCCTTAAAAAGCTTTATGGCATTGTCATTCTTATCCTCTGTCTGGACACACTCCACAAGGATACTGTTCCTGTTGTAGTCGGCAATGTTGTATCCGAAGGCATTGGCAATCCTGAACACCTCATCCTTGTCTGCACTGCTGCAGCTGTTTACCTTTACAAATAATATCTCTCTCTTATGGATAGGTATATCTGTGTAGTCAACCACCTTTATAACCTCAACGCTTCTGTTTAACTGCTTCTTAACCTGTTCAAAGGTCCTGTCATCACTGGTGAAGCTTATTGTCATTCGTGACACCGTGGGATCCTCGGTAACTCCAACGGTTATACTGTCCATATTGTATGATTTGCCTGAAAATAATCCAGATATCCTGGCCATTACACCTATCTCATTTTCAACATAAAGGCATATCCATCTCTTCTTCATTATCTATATCCTCCATATTTTTTAAACTAACTGTTTTCTCTAACCTGCCAAAAGCTTTTACCACATAGTCCCTGCCGGCTCTTAACAATCCATGATCATCTGGTCAAGGGACTTTCCGCCCGGAACCATAGGGAATACATTTGCAGCAGGATCGATATATGCCTCGATTACTGTAGGGCCGTTCTTGTTCTCCCTAGCCTTTGTAAATGCAGCTCTTAACTCTTCTTCATTTGTAACTCTTATACCAACCGCATCATAGCTTTCTGCGAGCTTAACAAAGTTTGGTGTATACTTTGGACAGCACTTGTCAGGATTCATACAATCCCTGTTGCAGCTTCTTCTGTATCTTAAGCATGTACTGCTGTAACGCTTGTTGAAGAACAGCTCCTGCCACTGACGTACATTTCCCAGATATCCGTTGTTGAGGATCACAAGGGTAACAGGTAGCTCGTAGGAAACTGCAGTTGCCATCTCCTGTATGTTCATCTGTACTCCGCCGTCACCTGATATACATATTACATCCTTGTCCATATTTCCAAGCTTGGCACCTATGGCAGCAGGGAAACCGTATCCCATTGTTCCTAGCCCGCCGGAGGTAAGAAGCTGCTTGTTCTCATCTATCTCTATATACTGGGTAGTCCATAACTGGTTCTGACCTACATCTGTTGTGATTATGAGGTTATTGTACATTTCATTAATGGTCTTGATGATCTTTTCAGGAGTAAGTCCGCTGTAGGAATTCATGTTGATAGGATGTTCTTCCTTGATCTTCATTATCTCTGATACCCAGTCGGCTATGTCAAGCTTCTCTGCATACTTGAGCATTTTTGTTATGGCAACCTTGGCGTCTGCAACAATAGGTATATCAACCTTGATATTTCTTGAGATTGACGCCGCATCTATATCTATATGGATTATCTCTGCATTCTTTGCAAATGTATCAATGGTACCTGTGATCCTGTCATTAAATCTTGTTCCTATGGAGAACAGGACATCACATTCCATGATAGCCTTGTTTGAAGCAAGATTTCCATGCATGCCGATATTGCCTACATACAAAGGATGGTTGGTAGGGATAGCCCCCTTACCCATGATGGTTGTTACAACCGGTACTCCGGTAAGCTCTGCCAGCTCTGTCATTTCCTTTCTGGCATGGGCGATATTTACACCACCACCAATCAGGAATACAGGTCTTTTAGCGTTCTTTAACTTCTCAAGAGCCTTCTTTATCTGTCCCGAGTGAGCCCCCTCTGATGGCTTGTAGCCACGGATATTTACCTCTGTAGGATACTCGTCACTTCCCATGGCAATCTGTATATCCTTAGGGATATCTACAAGTACCGGTCCCGGCTTTCCTGTCTTCGCAATATAAAAGGCATTCTTGATGATCCTTGCAAGATCCTCTCTCTTTCTTACTGTAACTGCATACTTACATATACTTCTTACAATTCCTACAGTATCAACCTCCTGGAATGCGTCATTACCGATGAGATTTGTAGGAACCTGTCCTGTAAAGCATACAAGAGGTACGCTGTCGAAGTTGGCTGTTGCAATACCTGTAACAAGGTTTGTTGCACCCGGTCCTGATGTAACAAGACATACGCCAACCTTTCCTGTAGATCTTGCATATCCGTCTGCCGCATGAACAAGTGCCTGCTCATGACGTGGAAGTATCATATCTATCCCCTCTGCGTCATATAAAGCGTCAAAAAGATCAATAGCTGTTCCTCCCGGATAAGCAAATAAAGTCTCAACATGCTCTTCCTGTAAAGCCTTTACAAACATTTTTGCTCCACTTATTTCCATAACTTTTCCTCCAATTCTTGTTAAACAATAAAAAAATCCCAAGCAACATAATGCTTAGGACGAAAATTCCGCGGTACCACCTAACTTCAGGAAAACCTGCTCTCATACAGTACAATAGTAAACTCTAAGATATACTGTTTTCCTGTAACGGGGAATACCGTTGAAGCCTACTTGGTACAAATACCGTTCAGTTCACTGCTCGAGGGCTACTTCCACATATCCTGGATAAAGATTTACACCACCATCTTCTCTCTGGAATCCGGTTATATATGTACTCCTCCCTGTCACTGCATTTACCAATACAATTTCATACATTTTACCACAACATACGTCATATTGGCAAGAAAAAAAGAATATAATATAAACAAAAATTTCAGGAAATAACTATGTGCTCAATCGCCGGTTTCTTTAATCCTAATATAATTCCGGATCAGGAAAAATCCCGCCGGATCCTTACAGCCATGAATAAGTGCCAATGTCACAGAGGTCCTGATGAGGAAGACATAATCCAGGCAGGTGGCTGTGGCATGGCTCATACAAGACTGTCCATCAGAGATATCTCCAGGGGACACCAGCCAATGAAGATCAATAAAAATGGAAATAATTATTACATAGTCTACAATGGCGAGATATATAACCATAAGGAACTAAAAAACAAGCTTACTTCAAGGGGCTACAGCTTCAATACAACCTGTGACACAGAAGTACTTCTGAATACTTTCATATGTTTCGGTCCTGATTATTTTGAAAATGTAAATGGTATATTTTCCTGTGCCATATATGACGAGTCCGAAAAAAACGTATACCTGTTCAAGGATCATTTTGGCGTAAAGCCGCTTTTCTATACTATCTCAAAGGGAACTCTCATATGGGGCTCTGAAATTAAGGCTCTGTTCTGCTATCCCGAGATCTCCCCGGAGATAGATGATGAGTCATTGCGTGAATTAACAGGCCTCGGACCTGCCAAACTAAACTATTCGGGTGTGTTTAAAAACATACATGCGGTAAAACCCGGGCACTATATTAAATACAGTAAAAAAGGCTTCCTTGAGGCACCATTTTTTACATTAAAAACCAGATATCACTCTGATACATATAATGAAACTGTAGAACATACCGGGTATCTTGTAAAGGACGCCATTCTTAAACAGATAGTCAGCGATGTTCCCATCTGTACCTTCCTGTCCGGAGGCTTGGACTCTTCTATTGTAAGTGCTGTATGTGCGGACAAATTAAAGGAAAACGGTCAACAGCTTTCTACATTTTCCTTTGAATTTGCTGAAAATGACAAGTACTTTAAATCTAACAGTTTCCAGCCTACCCTGGATAAGGATTACGCTGCATTAATGGCGGTAGATCTTGATACGGACCACAGGATCCTAACTATAACCTATGAAGAAACATTAAATGCTCTGTATGAATCCGTACTTTCAAGGGATCTTCCTACCATGGCTGATGTGGACTCTTCCCTTCTTCTTTTCTGCCGTCAGGTATCAAAGACTCACAAGGTGGTCTTAACCGGCGAGTGTGCTGATGAGGTGTTCGGCGGATATCCATGGTTCTATCGTCCGGAGCTTCTTAACGTGGATACATTTCCATGGATGACAGATATGTATTCAAGAACTGCTTTGCTTAAGGACTCATTGATAGAAAAATTGGATATAAAAACATATGTAAAGGACACATACAACACTATTGTAAATAAGATTGCGGTTCTCCCTGATGAGTCAGCCGAAGCCAAGTCCAGAAGGCGTATCGGCTACATTAACCTGTACATGTTCATGGCTACCCTGCTTGAAAGAATGGACAGAACCAGCATGTGGAGCGGGCTAGAGGCAAGAGTGCCATTTGCAGATCACAGGCTCATAGAGTATATCTACAATGTTCCATGGGAATTTAAGTACCGGGACGATACCGAGAAACACCTGCTCCGTACCGCCTGCAGGGATATCCTTCCTGAATCCATCTTTAAAAGAAAGAAGTCACCTTACCCTAAGACATACAATCCATTCTACGAAAAGGCATTAAACGCAATATTTACAGATATCATAAATACCCCATCGGAACCGGTAAACAAGCTTATAGACAAAGAAAAAGCAATGAGGTTCATGAACTCCACCATGGATTACGGCAGACCTTGGTATGGTCAGCTTATGGCAGGACCTCAGCTCATTGCTTACTATATCCAGATCAATTACTGGTTGAAAAAATATGATGTTAATATAATTTAGTCATCCGGCAAGTGTCAAAAAAACTCATTTCATCAACAAAAGCCACAATCCTTTCGGGCTGTGGCTTTTTTTCGCTGTCACATCATATATATATCGTATATGAGATCATTTCCTGCAATTCTTATACAAGTACCGGTTCGATCTGCTTTCCCTGCATTGCCATCTCAATAGTATCCGGGATGAGCTTGAGATTGGCGATAAGGGAGTTAGGCTTCTTCACCGGATCATCCTGGGCAAATGGAACAAAATAAATATTCTTCATATTCATTAAGAGTCCGATATTCTTGAAGTTAATGCCCATAGCGTCATTTGTGGATATAGAAATGATAAGTGGCTTGTTGTTTCTCAGGTGAGCCTTGGCTGCCATCAATACTGGAGAATCCGTAATACCATTTGCAAGCTTGGCAAGGGTGTTTCCGGTGCACGGAGCTATGACCATGGCATCAAGATACCCCTTAGGGCCAATAGGCTCTGCACCCATTATAGTATCTATTATCTTGTGGCCGGTTATTTCTTCTATATCCTCTCTCATTTTCTCTGCAGTACCAAATCGTGTATCATATGAAGCAGCAGAATTTGAAAATATAGGAACTATGTCGCCAAATACCTGCTTCATTTCTCTTATTTCAATCTTTACTTTATCAAAAGTACAAAAGGAACCTGTTATTCCGATACCTATTGTGTACCCTGATAAATCCATATATTTCTATCCTTTCAACATCAGTGCCTCTCCCAGAAGCCTGCCTGCTGTCTCCGGGCTGTATTTTCCCGGAATACCAAGGCTGTGTTTATATTTAAGTCCCACCTTGTCACAGAAGGCGAAATCTGTGCCACCGGGCATAGAGGCAATATCTATTATTATGACATCAGGAGAGAACTTTTCCAGAACCTGTCTGTCAAGGATCATTGCCGGAATTGTATTAAAGCAGAAATCAAATCCATCATATGGCTTTTTTCTGTACTGGTCATCAAGAAGCATTGAAGCGACACCCTTTTCCTCGGCCTCCGTACATGACTCTTTTCGTCTTGCCAGCACCGTTACGTCTGCACCCCACGCCTTAAGCCTGTCACATATTGCTTTACCACAGGCACCGTATCCGGTCACAAGACATTTAGAGCCTTCTATATTGATACTGCTCATTAACGCAGCGTCTAAGATAGCTCCTTCAGCAGTGGCAACACCATTTCTGTTCTTGATCCAGTCATCTGTCATAAAATCGTACACCTCAATGTCATGCTCATAGCAAAGCTTATGGACAGACTCCGGGATCTTGCTTCCGGATAACAGCTCTGAGTTGGTGATGAGATACCTGATATCTTCCACATCAATACCACCATCACTTCCTATCACTCTGCCATCCTTCCCGAGAACCGGGGTAGGAAGCACGATACAGTACTCGTCTGCCTCCTTTGATATATCCTCAAGCCGTGCTAATTCATCCATAACAATGGGCATATCATCTTTTCTGCTATTTTCGGTTATACTCACATCCGAAGGAAGCTTTGTTCTGTACATGTATACATTTTTACCTGACTCCTTCAGATAGACAGCCATATAATAATTCCTTACATCTCCGCCAACAACTAAATAGGTCTCCATATGATCCTCCTGATTATTTATAATATGCATATATAGCTACAAAAGTGTATGTTCATATATAATGTCAAATATATTTCCGTAATTTCTCTCATATACATTCCGGGTACTTGTAATGTCCTGCCTGTATACCTCACTGTTACCTATATACACTATGACACAGCCAAGACGCTGTCCTCTTTTTATCGGTGCCTTAAGATCACTGTACAGCACCACCTTATATTTTATTTCCTCATCATCGGTCATGTTGAGATCACACGTTATGTAAACTTCTTCGTACATAGACGATACCGTCTCCCCTTCCTCGTCCATGCCGCTTCCTATGTCAATATCATATATATTTATATTCTTTACAAAATGCACTGTGTGCATATTATCTTCCACATATTTGATTATTTTCAGGGAGTCCTTCCATTTGTGGTTTTTGTCTGGAGGATATCCTGAATTTAAAAGTGAAAATACATACCTGTGTCCGTCCCTCTCAAAGGCTCCCACATAACAATAGCCTGCGTCACAGGTAAATCCTGTCTTTCCTGACAACACATCATGGGACAGTTTAAGTAGATTATTGTGATTATTTACAGTGAAGGATCTCTTCTTGCTAAGATCCGTGAAAGAATGGGTTCCGGTGTCGGTAATGGCGAGAAAATCCTCCCGGCTGTCAGAATAGCTTATACAGTACCTCATTATCTGGGCAAGATCATAGGCAGAGGTTCCGTGAAATCCGCCATCGTTTGTGGCGTCAAGACCATTTGCAGTGACAAAATGTGTATTAACCAGTCCAAGCTGTCTCACCTTATCCATCATCATATCTGCAAATTCCTCCGTGCCCCCTGCCACATGCTCTGCAACGGCAACCGCCACATCATTGTAGCTCTCAAGCATCATGGCATACAGAAGATCTCCCAGGCGGTACTCTTCGCCACTTTTCACATCCATATTTACCTCAGGCATGGATGCCGCATAGTCAGATATGACCACCTTATCATTAAGATCACAGCTCTCAAGGGCTATTATACAGGTAAGTATCTTGGTGGTTGAAGCATTTGGCTGCCTGTTATCACTGTTCTTGCCACATATGACCCTGCCAGTCTCACCATCTATCAGCACTGCACTCTCCGCATATAAGGAAAAGGGAAAATCTTTAATTTCCCCTTCCTGTGCCTGAATTATTATATTATTTTTAAATGTTGCAGATATCAGGACAACCGCCATGGTCAATGCCACGATCCTGTACAATATCTTATGTATGCAAAATAAACGCATGTATAAAATATCAGTCTTCAATAATGCCTCCACATTATTCCTGTTCTACATCCACATTCAGAGTAAACTCTGCCTCCTTGGCTGCTTCAACCTTAAAGTCTTCGATCTTATCCGGTGCTATAACCGGCAGATCATCCTTGGATTCAACTCCAAAACACCTTAAGAAATCCTCTGTTGTACCAAATAATATTGGTTTTCCCGGAGCGTCAAGCCTGCCCACCTCAGTAACAAGATTGTATTCCATAAGCCTGTTGATGGCATGTGAACATGACACACCTCTTATGGCTTCTATCTCCGGTCTGGTGATAGGCTGCTTGTAGGCGATTATGGACAGAGTTTCAAGGAGAACATCCGTAAGGGTATGCTTCTTAGGCATATTCACGACTCTGCTTAACTCACCATAATATTCATTTCTTGTGCACATCTGATATGAATCCTCAAGCTTCACTATCTTTATTCCACGCTTGCAGCTGTTATATTCCAATATGTACTGATCGACCACCGGCTCCAGCTCCTTAACCGGAACATTAAGGGCAACTGCCAGCTCCTGTACTCCCACGGACTCTCCCACTGAGAAAAGCACCGCCTCTATAACAGAGATAATATAGTCATAGGATAAACTGTTTATGCTTACCAATGTGCTCTCCTGTGAGTCATCTTCTCCATTAATTTCAACATTATTATCACCTGCCGGAATATCCTCACTATTATCTGCTATGGTGTCAGCAGATACAGTCTCGTTGTCGTTAATAATATCTTCGTTGTCTGTTATATCCTGGTTTTCTTCAATATTTGCCATATTTCTTTTCCTATTCCTGTGGATTATCTTTATTACAGCTCATCCTTTGAGTCTATTATTATATCTCCAAATAATTCATCCTGCCTTATTGTAATGGCTGATATCTTCATCAGCTCAAGGATAGCAAGAAATGTCACTATGACATTCATCTTTGAAGGCTGCATCTCAAGAAGCGTCCTGAAATTAATTCCGTTAAGTCCTCTCACCTGTTCCCTGACTTCAGCCATTTTATCTTCAAGGGATATCTCTTCCTTCTCTATGGTCTTGAATTTACTTCTTACAGGGTCAAGCTTGTCAACCTGCTTCCTCATTACTGACTTGAATATCTCATTCAATTTCTCAAGGTCAAGTCCCAGACCGCTTACCAGCTCATAAGGATCTATCTCCTCGTGGTAGTTCTTAACCTCCGCCGGTATGGACGCTCCCTTGTAGAGATTTTTCTCGCCGTCAAGCTCCATATCCTTAAGCTCACAGGCAGCATATTTGTACATTTTATATTCAAGAAGTCTTCTGACCAGTTCGTCTCTCGGATCTTCTTCCTCCTCGCTTACCTCCTCATCCTTTGGAAGGAGCATTTTGGATTTGATCCTTATAAGGGTTGCAGCCATAACCAGAAACTCACTCATAACGTCCAGATCTTCCTCTTCCATATTATTGATATACTCAATATACTGATCTGTGATGGTCACAATAGGAATATCAAATATCTGAACCTTGTTCTTTTCAATTAGATGAAGCAAAAGATCCAGGGGACCCTCAAATACATTTAACTTCACATCTAATGCTGCCATATTACTTCTCCATTTCAGTTACGTGTCTCAGACCTTAAAGCATTCCAAGAAAATGCTGTTTCCCAGGTTCTCAAGGCCTGCCTCCGTATTATAGCATTATCAAAAATAATTGGCAACATTCTCGTATTTTATATGATAATGCAGACCATACCGCCGTTGCTGTCATTTACGATCTTCTCCATAGTATCTTGAAGCTTCTGCTTGCTGGCGTCATTTATCTTCTCTGACTTGGAGCTTATGCCGTCATCCACAAGATTCCATATTGTCTTGCCGAATACATTTACATTCCAGATATCTCCATCATCATTCTTGCTGTTATTTATGTACTCAATAAGATCGTCAGCCTGTTCCTTGGTTCCGACGATAGGTGCCACCTCCGTGGTTATATCCGCCTTTATCATATGGATAGACGGTGCTGTAGCTTTTATCTTTATTCCATACTTATTTCCCGTCTTTATTATCTCCGGCGGATCAAGAGATATCTCATCCTTCTTCGGCATAACATATCCGTATCCGGATGCCTTCACAGCATTTAAAGCTTCAAGGATATTCTTACACAGCAACCTGTTCTCCGACAGCACCTTGATCTCATTTAAGAAATCATACTCATTACCTACCTCTGTTCCAAGCAGAGCACTGAGCATTTGATAGTAACACTCACTTTTCACATCAACTCTTATTGAACAGTTTCCTGTGGCAAGATCGATGTTGTCAATAATATATTTGTTTACATAATTGTTTTCCGGTAAACTCATATTATTTATGTCATTTATGCTGCAGGAATTTTTCATTATGTACACAGCATTTTCAATGACTGATTTCTTGATCTCATTGTCATCAGGGGAAATCTCCAGCCACTTTGGTATGTAGAAATTATATGTAGCAACCGGGAACGCATAAAGAATATTTGTGAATATCCTATTAATGTCATCCCTGGTAAGCAGCTCACAGTTTATTGCCATGACCTGGCAGCCATACTGCTCCTTTATGCTTCTCTGCAACATGATACATTCCTGGGATGACGGCGTTGCTGAATTTACGATCACTACATAAGGCTTTCCTATATCCTTCAACTGCTTTATTGTCTTATCGCAGGCAGGCATGTATGCCTCCTTGCCTATCTCCCCGAAGCTTCCATCGGTTGTGACCACGATCCCTATGTTTGAGTGATTGTTTATGACCTTGTTGGTTCCGATCTCTGCCGCCTTTGAAAACGGTATATCGTAGTCAAACCATGGAGTGCTGACCATCCTCTCATTTCCATCCTCATTGTTTCCTGCGGCTCCATCCACCATATAGCCCACACAGTCAATAAGCTTTACCTTCACAGATATCTGATCATTTAGTCTTATATTGCAGCCTGTCTTGGGTATGAACTTAGGTTCAGTGGTCATTACGATCTTACCATTTGCAGATTGGGGCATTTCATCTATGGCAACCTCCCTGTCCTGTTCATTTTCTATGCCGGGTATCACCATAAGCTCCATAAATCTCTTGATAAATGTTGATTTACCGGTTCTCACAGGACCTACGACACCGATGAACATTTCTCCGTTGGTTCGTCTGCTTATATCACTGTATACGTCATATTCCTTCATATATACCTCCATATATTTGTAGCCCACTATTACATATAAGAATATATGCCGGCGGCAGACAAAAAAGAACCACACCCTATGTATCATAAAGTGTGGTTCTGTAAGTAATATCAATATTTACTGTCCCTGACCATCAGACCATCAGATCACCGAATCATCTCTGATCATTTCTGTTCATCTAAAACTGGAGCAGATGCATTAAAAGGCGAGCTTCGTTCGCGGGCGTCTGCGTGCTTCATAAGGATTCCTCCCACCTTCGGTGGGGCCCTCCTTATGAAAATTATCGGTTCTGATTACTCAAGGTCAGTTAATTTATGAATTACTCTTTTCCTTTTTCTTCTTAAAGATAAGTACTCCTGTGATACCCATACTTACAAATAATATCACAACTGCTCCGGCAAGTGGAGTATTATCTCCTGTCTTTGGCTTATCCGGATTTGTTGGCTTGCCAGGCTTATCCGGCTTACCAGGTTCGGTTGAGGTCTCAGTAGTCACCTCAGTAGAAGTTTCTGTGGTGGTCTCTGTGGTTATCTCTGTAGTATTCTCATCTGTATCACGTTTTATCTCATCATACATAACAAGAGTCTTGTTCTTAACAGCTCCATTATCCTTGTTGCGGCTGTTCTTTGCACCGCCTAAGATCACAATGTTTCCGTTAATATCAACTGTGAATAATATGTCATCTGCAGGATAATATCCCTTAGGTGCATTTTCCTCTGAAAGTATATAATGCTCACCGGCAATAAGATCCGCACCGCTTCCTGCAAGACCTACGGTAAACTCCTTAAGTGAGCTTCCGTCTGTATTCCATGATGCTACCTCATCGCTCTTATTACCATCTGAATCTACCTTGTATACAGCAAGTCCGGCGCCCTTTACCTGAGCCTTACTGTTAAGATCCTGCTTATCAACATTGATCTTCTCAATAATGAACTCATCTTTAAATGAAGCTCCGTAAGTAAGAACTATCGGTGAACTGCTGTCTGCCTGACTCTCTGTATATCCTGTGTCTCCGATAGTCACTGTATACACCGCATCGTCAAGCTCATAACCTGCAGGTGCCGCTGTCTCCTTAACATAATATGTCTTGCCATATGTAAGACCTGTGAATATACATTCACCATTTACTGTCACTTCCTCAGCAACTACATTTGTGAACTGGTCATCATCATAAATTGTAAATGTTGCTCCATCAAGAAGATCACCGTTTCCGTCCTTCTTCTCGATCTTTATTGCTCCCACAAGCTGTGTATTCACAACTGTAAGTGCCTCCTGATTTACGATTACTTCCCTGGCACTTGTCTTATCTGTTATAGCACTGATATGACTGTAATCATTGTACACATCTGCAAATGTTGATGTATAAACATCCGTGTCTGCAGGAAGCATATAGCCTGCAGGTGCTGCTGTTTCAGTTATCTTAACCTCATCTGTATCATTATAAAGCTTATTTCTGTACGCATCTGTAACAGGTATGTTGTAGAAGTATACATATCCGTCAGTCTCTGAAGCTACTGTACCAATCTCCGCACCTGCTATTGTAAGCTTAAAGTTTGCTCCCAAAAGAGCATTTCCTGCCTGATCGGTTTTCTTAAACTTAAGGCTTACATACTCAATAGGATATACGGTTAATGTATCCTCAACTGAGATCTGTACCTCTGTCTTGCTGTTTATAACAACCTCTTTATACTCAGTATTAAGATCATATCCGGCAGGTGCTGATTCTTCCTTCACATAGTATGTTCCATACGGAAGATCTGTAAATCTTGCAACACCGTTTACTGTTGACGCTTTTACTGCTGTTCCGTTTACTGTGTACGGTGCGTAAGCATTGCCATTCTTAACATAGAGTCCGAATACTGCAACTCCACTTGTGATAACTGCCTGTGTATCTGCATCCTTCTTGGTTACCTCAATGCTTCCAAGAGAAATATCATCGTAAAGTACAAGTCCTGTATTGCCTG
>ERZ779865.51-NODE-51-length-103680-cov-11.673592_pt1 | contig 103680 bp, 84 predicted proteins | sample MGYA00433088_ERZ779865 | MGnify/ENA primary metagenome ERZ779865 (study PRJEB29588, sample SAMEA2151703) | human gut metagenome | biome: human gut; feature: human-associated habitat; material: faeces | place: Denmark | collected 2008/2010 ... | reverse complement strand
AAGCGAAAAACGCGATGCAAGCGGAAAAAGCGATGCAAGCGGAAAATGCGATGCAAGCGGAAAATACAAAAATCTAAAATAAAGCTCCCGCAAACGGCGGGAAAAGGAAATTCGGAATGGACATTTTATACGAAGAGAGCGCGGTGAATTCAAACGCGCAGAAAGCCGAAAAAAGGTACAGAATCATCAATATTTTTTCCAAATTTTTCGGCGTGCTTGCGATTATTTTTGCGGTAATTTTGTTTTTCAATCTGCTCACGTTTTTATTTTCGTTCAAAGGAATGACTGCGGAGAACAGAGGCTCGGCGATTGCGCTTTTGGTGCTGCTTCTTTTTCTCACGACGCTTTTCGGCGGACCGTGGCTCGCCTGCTTTCTTTTAAAGCGCAGAACGAATTTAAGCTACGATTATACGTTCGTTTCGGGCGAACTTCGCATATCGAAAGTATTCAACGTAAACCGCAGAAAATTTCTGTACAAAATTCAGCCGGAAAGCATTTTAAAACTCGGCGACGCGGATAGCCCGTCATTCGCGCGCGTCTGCGCCGATCCCACGTGCAAACAGGTGGTATGCACGCCGAACGCAGAGCCTGCGGAAGGCAAATTCTTTTTGTATATCCAAACGAGCGAACCGATCGGCAAGCGCGTGTACATTCTCGAATGCAGGGAAGAGTTGCTCGTGAATATTTTGAAATTCGTAAAGCGCGGGATTCTCGAAAGCGACTACGTAATGCAGGAAAAGAAAAAATCGCAGCGCTGATCTATGAAAGCGGCGCTGATATAAGAAAAACAAATTAGAAAAACAAATTAAAGCGATTTAAAACACAGGAAAAAGCGGTATGATTTATATGGACAACGCCGCCACAACAAAGCCGGACGAAGAAAGCGCGGCGCGGGCGATCGTATATCTGAAAGAAAAATATTTCAATCCTTCGGGCATGTACAAAGAAGGATTTTCCCTTTCCCGCGAGCTGAAATCCGCCCGCGAAAAACTCGTTGAGTATATCGCCGATCCCGCCGCATACGATTTAACGTTTACATCGTGCGGCACGGAAGCGGATAACACGGCGGTGTTCGGCTATGCAAGGCGGGGCAACGCGATCACCTCGGCGGGCGAACACTCGGCGATTCTATCGCCGTTCGCCGAGCTGAAAAACAGGGGAATTGCCGAAACGCGCTTTGCGCCGCTCGAAAAAGACGGGCAGGTGAACGCAGAAAAACTGCTTGATCTCATCGACGAAAAAACAACGTTTGTATCGGTGATGCACGTCAATAACGAAACGGGCGCGATCAACGATATCAACGCGATCGCAAAGCGCGTGAAAGCGAAAAATCCGCGAGTGATTTTTCACAGCGACGGCGTGCAATCTTACGGAAAAATTCCGTTCCGTCTCGGAAGAGAAATAGATTTATATTCTCTCAGCGCGCATAAAATCGGCGGCTTAAAACCGTATTGCGTTTCGTTAAACAAAAAAATCTTGATAATAAAGCGATTGTATGTTAAAATATTTTCCGTAAATTTTGACAGAGGGTGAAAAATATGTCAGGGCACTCAAAATGGAGTACTATCAAACGTAAAAAGGAAAAGACCGATAATGCCCGTGCAAAGGTATTTACTAAAATCGGCCGTGAAATAGCTGTTGCCGTCAGAGAGGGCGGACCCGACCCTGCCGGTAATTCAAAGCTTAAGGATTGCATAGCTAAGGCGAAGGCTTGCAATGTTCCGAACGATAATATCGAAAGAATCATTAAAAAGGCTGCCGGAGACGGCAATACCGATAATTACGAAAGCATAATCTATGAGGGCTACGGTCCGTCGGGTGTCGCCGTAATAGTCGAGACTCTTACAGATAACCGCAACAGAACCGCAGGCGATATGCGTCATTATTTTGATAAGTTCGGCGGCAATATGGGAACCTCGGGCTGCGTTTCGTTTATGTTTACCCGTGAGGGCGTAATTATTATCGACAAAGAGGATGTCGACGAGGAAAAACTTATGGAAGACGCTCTCGAAGCGGGTGCCACCGATTTTCTCACAGACGGCGATGTTTTCGAAGTTCGCACAGAGCCTAACGATATGGGTGCAGTACGCGATGATCTTGAGGCCAAGGGTTATAAATACCTGACAGCCGAGGTCGATTATATTCCATCTACCTATACAAAGCTCGAAAGTGAAGAGGACATAAACAATATGGGCAAAATGCTCGAAATGTTTGAAGATAACGACGATGTTCAAAATGTTTTCCATAACTGGGAAAACGAGGACGATTACGAAGGTTGACAGATTTTGAATTTAGGGGATATTCTGCTTTAAATTCAATGCGTAATTTAAGTTAAAGACGGCTTGATTTGTTTTTCAAGCTGTCTTTTTTATTTTTCTTTCGGCATTTGTCGAACAAGGTATTGTAAATTAAAATAATACAAAATAATGTTCTTTCGTAGCATAAAAATATATTAACGTACAAACCTAATAAATATGCCTGATATGATTGACTTTTGACAAAACTAATTATACAATGTATCTGAGGAAGATTTGAAAAACATATTTATATATATTTTTTGGAGGTGCTTTTAAATGAGAAAAACAAAAATAATATGCACCGTCGGTCCGGCTACCGATGAGGACGGAGTCCTTGAAAAGATGATAAAAGCCGGAATGAATGTTGCGAGATTCAACTTCTCTCACGGCACTCATGAAATGCATAAAAAAAGGTTTGATGAGTTGGTGGCTCTTAGAGACAAACTTGATCTCCCCATAGCTACAATGCTTGACACTAAGGGTCCGGAGATACGTATAGGCTATTTTAAAGACCACAAAGCCGTAACGCTGAAAGACGGCGATGATTATATTCTCACCTCGCGAGATATAGAGTGCGACGAAAAGCAGGCGAGCGTTTCCTTTAAGGAACTGCCGCAGGATGTCAGAATGGGCACGATTATCAGAATAAACGACGGTCTTGTATCTCTCAGGGTCGAAAAGGTCGAAGGCCCCGATATTTATTGTAAGGTTGTTGACGGCGGCGTTATTTCAGACCAAAAGGGCGTAAATGTTCCGGATACAAATTTATCAATGCCTTATCTTTCCGAGCATGATATGTCCGATTTGGCGTTCGGGGCAAAACTTGGATTCGATTTCATAGCGGCTTCATTTATTCGCTCGGCCGCGGATGTTGATTATCTTCGTAATTTTACAAATTCCGTGGGATTTCACAAGGTAAAAATAATTGCAAAAATAGAGAATATGAGCGGCGTCAACAATATTGATGAAATTATTGCCGCTGCGGACGGTATTATGATAGCGCGTGGCGATATGGGCGTCGAAATACCGTTTGAGCTTATTCCGTCAATACAGAAAAAGCTCATCAAAAAGGCATATACGGCAGGTAAGCAGGTTATAACCGCAACTCAGATGCTTGAGTCGATGATAACGAATGCCCGTCCCACAAGAGCAGAGATTACCGACGTTGCAAATGCAATTTATGACGGCACTTCGGCAATTATGCTTTCCGGTGAAACTGCCGCCGGTAAGCACCCTGTCGAGGCTGTTGAAACAATGGCACTTATAGCCGAGACCACCGAGGCAGATATAGACTATCTCACTAAATTCAAAAATGATTCGTCTGAGTACGATAACAGCATAACAAACGCTATTTCACACGCCACCGTTACAACCGCTCACGACCTCGGCGCAAAGGCGATTATTACGGTAACGAAGAGCGGTTCGACTGCCCGTATGATTTCAAAGCATCGCCCGTCCTCTGTGATAATCAGCTGCACGACCGATGAAACCGTTTGCCGTCAGATGAATATGTCTTGGGGTATGATACCTCTTATGTGCGAAGAAAAAAACAACTCTGATGCACTTTTCTCTCACGCTGTTGAGGTTGCACGTAAGCACGGTCTTATTTCAAAAGGCGACATCGTTGTAATAACCGCGGGAATTCCGCTCGGGATTTCCGGTACAACGAATATGTTAAAGGTTGAGCGCATAAAGTAATCGGTTTTTGCGTTTTTCTCATGTGTATATAAAAACAAAATATACCGAAAATATTAAGGCTTCGTTATTTGCGAAGCCTTAATATTTTATGTGCGGCGGTGATATATAAATGAGCGATTATGAGATTATAAAGTATATCCTAAACGATATAAACGAGGATCTCGACGATGAAGAAAAAGTGCATCTGCTTTTGAATAAAACGGTTTCAGAAAACAACGAGTGTAAAGAAAGCTTTGGGCAAAGGGCCTCAGACAGGCTCTCCTCTCTTGCCGGAAGTTGGACGTTCGTTATAGGCTTCACTCTGCTTTTACTCGTTTGGATAACAGTAAATACGGTTTTAGCGGCTAAATCATTTGACCCGTACCCGTTTATTCTGCTGAATCTTGTCTTGTCGTGCGTTTCGGCTATTCAGGCGCCTCTTATTATGATGAGTCAAAAGCGACAGGATGAAAAAGACCGTCGGCGCAGCGAAAATGATTATAAAATAAATTTAAAATGTGAGATTCTGCTTAAAAATATGCATTACAAGCTCGATAGGATAATCGAATGTATTGATGAAAAATCAAAATAAGGCAGAAAAGCCGTATGACGCATAATATATAAAATTCTCGTTTTTTTAACCGAATTATTTGCATTTCTACAAATTGATGTTTTGCTTGCCCATTGATATAATTATAATCGGTATCGCGGTTATGCAATACCGATATTCTTTCTTCCAAGGTGAAATATATGCATATAAAACTACTTGCTCTTGATATAGACGGAACTCTTGTTACCACCGAAAAAAATATACCGGCAGGCAATAAGACGGCTATACGGAGATTTATGAAAAACGGCGGAATAGTCACAATAGCATCGGGTAGACCGATAAGCGGCGTTACGCGTTATGCCGAGGAGCTGGGGCTTAACGTCGGCGGCGGTTATGTTATAACATATAACGGATCGCGCATTTTTGACGCGCGCACGGGTGAACTTTTGTACGAAAAAAATCTCTCGGCGGAGCAGAGTGCCCGTATTATCGATGTCGCCGAAAAGTATAATGTCCCGATAACCACATACAAGGGCGATACAGCAGTTACCGACAATGCCGACGACAAATATTTTTATCTTGAGGTAAATCTAAATAACTTGGGACTACAAAGAGTTCAAAGTCTGCGGAAAGAGGTTACTTATCCCGTGCCTAAATATCTTATAACGGGTGAGCCCGATTATATAACCGAGACAGAAAAGCTGTTTAAAAACGAGCTTAGCGGAGTTTCGGTATTTCGCTCCGAACCGTTTTTCCTTGAGATAACGCCTCTTATGGTAGATAAAGGTACCGCACTTATGTGGCTTGCCGACAGTCTCGGTATAAGGCGCGAGCAGGTTATGGCATGCGGAGACGGATACAACGATATTACAATGATAAGCGAAGCCGGTATCGGCGTAGCTATGGAGAATGCTCAGGAGCCTGCGAAAAACGCAGCCGACTTTGTTACTCTTTCCAACGATGATAATGGCGTAGCGGCAGCAATAAAGAAGTTTGCTCTTTAATTATTCAAGCGTTGATAATGGCTTTAAGGGGATACATAATTGGAAAACACATCTGAAAAAACACAGATTACAACTGAAAACAGCGACCCGAAAAAGGAAAAGAAAAGACTTAAAGCTTTAAAGCCTTCGCAAAAAATAATGCTGATTGCGGCTGTTTTTGTTTTAGCGGCGGCAATAGTATTGACGTCGGTGTTAATTGTCCGCGGCAATAAAAAGAAGCGTGCTGCAGTAATCGGCGAGACTCAGACCGAGGCCGCTGTTACCGATGCGGAGTTAGAAGTTTTCGGCGAGGATGAGTCTGTTTCGTCAGAGGAAGAAACCACCTCGGCAATTTTATTTGAAATTGACGAAAAAATGAAAAATGTGCAGATTGCCACCGGTGACAGCAAAAAAGATGAGGACGCTGAAATCAACCGTGATTACGGTACCAATTCGTCGCGCCTTGCGCCGGCAAAATCTCCGCGCCTGAACGGCAGATTAACGGGCGTTCCGCTTTCATCAGACAGTATGTACACGTCCTCTCTGCTGCCTTTAAAATACGTGAACCGTGATTTTATGTCGGGGCTTATTGATATAGACGGTACACTTTTTAATTTTGATTCGTCACACAACCCGATAAGAGGGCATAAAGCCATAAGTGATGTGCAGTATTATTTCAACGATAACGGTGCTCTTTCCTCTATGGTAGGTATTGATGTGTCTCATCATAATGGAAAGATAGATTGGACGGCGGTGCGAGCTGCAGGCGTTGATTTTGCTATAATACGTGTAGGATTTCGCGGATACGGTGACGAGGGAACACTCAAGCTTGATTCGCGCTTTAGCGAAAATGTTGAGGGCGCTTTAAATAACGGTATACAGGTAGGCGTGTATTTTTACAGCCAGGCGGTTACGGTTTACGAGGCCGTTGAGGAAGCGAGCGTAGCTGTAAACTATTCGAGAAAATATAATATAACGTTACCCATATATTTTGATACGGAGTTTTCAAACAGTGAGCATTCGGGCAGAGCAGACCGCCTCACGGCAAGTCAGCGAACCAACATTGCCGTTGCATTTTGCGAGGCCGTAAAAAATGCAGGATACAAACCGGGAATTTATGCGAGCAAAACGTTTTATACCGATGAGCTGAATTTTTCGCGTCTTTCAAATTATGAAATTTGGGTTGCGCATTATACGAGTGAAACCACGGATTTTAAATACGACTATAAGGTATGGCAGTATACACCCAAGGGTAGGGTAAACGGAATTCCGAATGACACCGACATAAACATAGCTTTGTTTGATTACGGCAATAATGACGATATGAGCGACAGGGGCGGCAGCGTGGCGTTCTTTGATTCCGACACGGATATTCAAAACGCTCTGAATGCGGAGAACAGCATAAAGAAATATCAGCTGTTCAGAACACAAACACTTTATAATTCCGCGCAATCGGACATCGATTTTGTTAATCAGCCGGAAGTAAAAGCAAAGCTTTTTGATGCGCTTGAGAATTTGAAAAACAAATTGGGATTTTTGGCGGAGCCCACCACAAACAGCGAAAATGATGAAACCACCGGTGAGCTGAGTGAGGAATAGACGGATATAATATAGTTTTAAACTTTCTATTCCCGTGTGAGGCGAACTTAAAGCCTTACGGGATTGTGTAATTTGATTGCGATTTGAGCCCTGCCTACAAAAATTTAGGCTTGCTTTAGTATATCTCGGCATCATCCTTAAAACTCGTTTTTCCTCCGATTTGCCTAAAAATTGAAAACATTTAATAAAAAATCAAAATACCACTTGATTTTATCGCTCCGATATAATATAATACTAAAGCACTTCGGGGTGTGGCGAAGTTTGGTATCGCGCTTGGTTCGGGACCAAGAGGCCATGGGTTCAAGTCCCGTCACTCCGACCAAAAAAGGTAAGTATCGTAAGATGCTTACCTTTTTTTATTTATCCGCAATTTTTTGTAGCTATGAAATTGTTTTTGTGATACAATCATTTACAGAATATACTTTGATTTGTTAAGGAGCGCGCTATGAAAAGATTATTAAAAAACGGAACGGTAGTCAATGTCTTTACGGGTGAGCTCATAAAGACGAACGTTCTTTTTGAAAACGGAATTATTTTGGGCGTGGACGACTACGGTGACGATGAAGCAGATGAAGTAATCGACGCTGCCGGAAAATATATTTGCCCGGGCTTTATAGACGGGCATATACATATCGAAAGCACAATGCTCACTTGCCCGGAATTTGCCAAAACGGCGGTTTCTCACGGTACGACCGCGGTAATAGCCGATCCGCATGAAATTGCCAATGTCAGCGGGAAAGACGGCCTTCGCTATATGATTGAATCAAGCGAGGGACTTCCGCTTACCGTGTATTTTGTAATACCGTCATGTGTTCCGGCAACAGGCTTTGACGAATCGGGCGCGGTTCTCTCGGCGGATGATATAGAGGAATTCTATTCGGATAGTCGTGTTCTCGGGCTCGGTGAGGTTATGAATTATGTCGGCGTGGTTGCCGGGGACAGTGAGCTTGAGAAAAAAATCAAATCCGCATTGTCTCGCGGACTTGTTGTAAACGGTCATGCTCCGCTTTTGTCGGGCAAGCCGCTTGATAAATACATTTCCGCGGGAATAGGAGATGACCATGAATGCTCTTCGGCCGATGAAGCCAAGGAGCGCATACGCAAGGGGCAGAGAATAATGATAAGGCAGGGAACTGCGGCGAGAAATCTTTCGGGGCTGATTTCGCTGTTTGACGACCCGTGGGAGCAGAGATGCCTTTTGGTGACCGATGATAAACACCCGGCTGACCTTATCTCAAACGGCCATATAGACAGTATAATCCGCTCTGCCGTGCAAATGGGCAAAAGCGCCGTCACGGGTATAAGAATGGCGACCCTCCATGCTGCGGAGTGCTTCGGACTTAAAAATACAGGCGCCGTAGCACCCGGTTACAAAGCGGATTTGCTTGTCCTTGATGACCTTGATAAGGTAATCGTGCGCGATGTATACAAAAACGGAGAAAAGGTTGTTTCAGACGGCAAAACGCTTTGTTTTGATATGCCTAAAATAAATGATGCTCTCGAAAAGAAAGTGCGTAGCTCGTTTAATTTGCCCATGCTATTTTCGTCTGATTTTACAGTCGATTATAACGGTAAAAGAAAATGCCATGTTATTTCCCTTGTGGACGGGCAGCTTTTGACCGATGATTTGGTATCGGATATTGATTTCGACTGCAATAACGGCATAGATATCGAGCATGATATATTGAAAATAGCCGTTATTGAAAGACATCACAACACGGGTCATATAGGAAATGCTTTTATAAAGGGTATCGGACTTAAGGAGGGTGCCATAGCATCTTCCGTGGCGCATGATTCGCACAATCTTATTGTGATAGGCACAAATACCGATGATATGGCGTTTGCCGCAAACCGTATACGTGAGCTCGGCGGCGGTATAGTTTCGGTTAAAAACGGAAAAGTCGTGGCCGAAATGCCTCTGCCGATAGGCGGACTTATGTCGTGTGAAACAGCGGAAAAAGCGGCGGAAGAAAACGAAAAGGTGCGCGAAAGCGTGTATTCTCTCGGTGTGCCGAAGGGCTTTGAGCCGTTTATGATTATGTCGTTTTTGAGCTTGCCGGTAATACCGCATTTAAAGCTTACCACTAAGGGCCTTGTTAATGTTGATACTCAGAGTGAGGTTCCGCTTGCGGCGGAATAAATAAACTGTATTTATAAGAGTTTTTGTTGATATTATGCCGTGTGAAGCATTCTTTCACACGGCATTTTTGCGCTTAATAAATTATTAATTTTCTTGTAATTATTTGTTGCTTGATTTTGTCGAACATTATTATATAATGGAGTTGTAAATTAAAACAAAGGATGTAACTGCGGTGGAAAAGCAAAGGTTAAGCATTGTTGTAAAACAAAATAATTTGTTTAAAAAAATGATATTTGTTCTGTCATTGTTGATTATTTTAATCTCAATACTGCTTGCGGTGTTCGGAGTCAAATATAATAAAACCAAGAAAAATCTAAAAACGGTTGCGGCACAAAAGGCGGCTGTGGAGCAATCGCTGAGTGAACGGGAATCGTTATTTGCGGATGAAAAGGGCAGTCTGAACGGCGAAATATCAAAGCTTAATGAGCAGGTGTCGCTTAAAAGGGAACAAGAGAGCAGGGCACTCGCCGAAGCCAATGCCGGCAAAGTTGTTTACCTGACCTTTGATGACGGCCCGTCGCCTAACACTCCGAGGATAATCGATATCCTGAATGAGAACGGAGTTAAGGCGACTTTTTTTGTGAAAAACGGCGGTAAGTATAACGGGTATATGAAAAACATAACCGAATCGGGAAACCAAATCGCGCTTCATTCATATTCTCACAATTATCCGCAGGTGTATGCTTCGGAGCAGGCGTTTTTTGACGATTTGCAAAAAATATCCGATCTCGTATACAATGAAACGGGAGTCCGTACAAACATATTTCGTTTTCCCGGAGGCAGCAGCAATACCATAAGCCGCAAGTATTCGCCGGGGATTATGACGACGCTGACAAAAGAGGTGCAAGAAAAAGGATACTGCTATTTTGATTGGAACGTTTCTTCGGGTGACGCCGTTTCAAGGGAACAGCCTAAAAACACTATAATAGAGAATTGTAAAAAAGTACCGAAATCCAACACAATAGTTGTGCTTTTGCACGATTCTGCGGCGAAAAACACAACTGTGGAGGCGCTTCCCGAGATAATCGCATATTATAAAAGTATGGGTTACAGCTTCGGCGTTTTAAGCGAAAAAACATATCCGGTGCATCAAAAAGTCAATAATTGATGTGTGCCCGATTTTTTTGTGTATATTCAATATGAACTAAAGCTTGCGGTTGTTATTTTGCACAAACATTTAAAATTGTTTTGATTTGTCTTTGGAGGTACAGCCGAATTATTGCAAAATCCCCCATATATCGTGTCAAAGCCGTTGACGAGGACAAGTTTTGTGGTATAATATGTTAACGGTACGAAGAAAAAACATTATTATATATCAATATTTGGGGAGAATAACTATGTACGTTAAAGATGTTCTTGTTCAAAATCAGGTAGGACTTCATGCTCGTCCTGCAACCTTCTTCATTCAGAAAGCCAATGAGTTTAAATCTTCTATCTGGGTTGAAAAGGAAGAGAGAAGAGTTAACGCAAAGAGCCTTCTCGGCGTTCTTTCACTCGGCATAATGGGTGGCACAAAGATCAGGATCATTGCCGGCGGCCCCGATGAAGAACAGGCCGTTGAGGAGCTTGTTAAGCTTGTTGAATCAGGCTTTGCCGAGTAATTTAAATATTCAATTAAAACGGCACACCGTATTTTCTTCGGTGTGCCTTATTTTTTAACGAAGGGCGGTGAGTGCTTTGAATCCGAAAATGAAAATACTCAGAAAAAAGGCAATGAGTCTGCCTCTTTTGCCGGGCGTTTATATTATGAAAAATGCCGATGGGGAAATAATATATATCGGTAAAGCAAAAGCACTTAAAAACCGCGTCAGCCAGTATTTCGGCTCGCAAAATCGCCATCCGGTAAAAGTACGTAAAATGGTGGAAAATGTTGACCGTTTTGATTATATAGTAACGGGAAGCGAATTCGAAGCTCTCGTTCTTGAGTGCAGTCTGATAAAACAGCATTCGCCGAAATACAATATTCTTTTAAAAGACGATAAGGGTTACAGCTACATTCGCATATCCGAAGGTGAATATCGCAAGATTTCCGCCGTGTTCAATAAAAAAGATGACGGTTCGGAGTATATAGGTCCGTATCTCAGTTCGTATTCGGTAAGGCAAAGTGTGGATGCGGCCAATAAAATATTCAAATTACCGCAGTGCAACAAGGTCTTTCCGCGCGATTTCGGCAAGAGCAGACCATGCCTTAATTATTATATTTCGCAGTGCTGCGGACTTTGTACGGGTAAAATAAAAAAATCCGATTATGACGAGGCGGTGGACGGCGCGATTGCGTTTTTGAAGGGTGACAGCCGCGATATAATCGCCGATTTGCGTGTCAAAATGGAAAAGGCGGCAGAGGAGCTTGATTTTGAACAGGCTGCAAAGCTGCGCGATCGCATTAACTCCATAGAGCGAATTAAAGAAAAGCAAAAGGTTGTTTATAAATCCGTCGAAGAGCAGGATGTGTTTGCAACCGCTGATATTGACGGCAGTGTGTGCCTTGCTGTTTTAAGGTTTTCAAACGGCAGACTTTTTGACAGCGAGCATTTCTTCTTCGATGACCCCGGTGATAAGAAGGGTATGCGCTCCGATTTCATCACTTCCTATTATTCTATGCGGGACAATATTCCGAAGCGCGTTACTGTAGACGGCGAGGTTGCCGACAGAGAGCTTTTGGAGCAATGGCTTTCCGAGAAAAAGGGCAAAAAAGTTACGGTCTTTGTTCCGGCAAGGGGAGAACAGCTCGAAATAGTTAATATGTGCCGTAAAAACGCCGAGGAAAAGCTGGCGATTAAAAAGGGCAGAACCGGAAGAGAGATAGCCGTTCTCGACGAACTTAAGGATTTACTCGGTCTCAAAAAGACGCCGGAGTACATTGAGTCATACGATATATCGCATACCGCAGGGCAGGATTCTGTTGCGGGTATGATAGTTTTTAAGGGCGGTAAGCCTTATCGTAAGGCGTATAAACGTTTTTCCATAAAGAGCTTTGACGGTAACGACGATTACCGCGCTATGAATGAGGTTCTTACAAGACGCTTTTCCGAATACGAAAAAAGCAAGGATTCAACCGAGGGCTTCGGTAAATTGCCGGACCTTATACTGCTTGACGGCGGCGTTGGGCAGGTCCATGCCGTAGAACCCGTGCTTCGTGAATTCGGACTTAAAATTCCGCTTTTCGGTATGGTAAAGGATAATCGACATCGCACGCGTGCCATTTCGGGTGACGGCGGCGAAATAGCCATAAATTCAAAACGACAGGTGTTTACGCTCGTTTCAGAAATACAAAATGAGGTACATCGATTTTCTGTGGCATATCATCACCAAAAGCATGCAAAACGCGGGCTTTCGCTATCTCTTACCGAGATAGAGGGCGTCGGAGAAAAAAGAGCATCCGCGCTTTTAAAATATTTTAAAACCATGACTGCAATTAAAAACGCTGAGGTCGACGAGCTTTCAAAGGCTCCGGGGATAACCTCTGCCGTTGCACAAAATATATATGATTATTACAGAACAAAGGATTGTTTAAAATGATTAACTCGGTTATATTCGATCTCGACGGAACTCTTCTTAACTCTCTCGACGACCTTGCAGACAGCACTAATTACACTCTCAGAACCGCTGGCTACCCGGAAAGGACGCGCGACGAGGTGCGCAGGTTTGTCGGAAACGGTATATATAAGCTTATCGAGAGAGCCGTTCCCACAGGCACCGATAAGGCGGAAATAGATAAGTGTTTTGATATATTTTGCCGTAATTACAAAAAAAATATGGCAAATAAAACAAAACCGTATCCCGGAATTACGGATATGCTAAAAACCCTTTATGAAAACGGCTTTAAGCTTGCCATAGTTACAAATAAGGCTGATTTTGCCGCACAGGAGCTTTGCGGCGAAATGTTCGGCGATTACGTTAAAACCGTTGTCGGAAGCGTAAAAGAGCGCAGAAACAAGCCCTATCCCGACAATGTTTTGTTCGCTATGGATAAGATGGGTGCCGAAAAGAGCGAGACCGTATATGTAGGCGACAGCGAGGTTGATGTCGAAACGGCAAAAAATTCGGGGCTGAGTGTTATTTCCGTGCTTTGGGGCTATCGCGATATAGACGTTCTCAAAAAAGCCGGAGCGGAAAAAACCGCGAAAAATGCCGAAGAATTAAAGAATATACTCTTAAATTTAAAAAAATAGTGAAAACTGTTGACAATTGTGATAAAATAATGAAATAATATTAGAAGCATTTTATGGAGAGATCTTATGAGAGTTATTACCGGTATAGCCAGAGGACGTAAGCTTGTGACTCTTGAGGGCGAAGAAGTGGTGCGTCCCACTACCGACAGGGTGAAAGAGGCTATGTTCAGTATAATACAGTTTGATATTCCGGGGAAATCTGTGCTTGACCTTTTTGCGGGGTCGGGTCAGCTCGGAATTGAGGCTCTTTCACGCGGTGCCGAAAAGGCTGTGTTTGTTGATAAAAGCGCAGAGGCTTTTTCCGTTGTTAAGCAAAATCTTAAAACCTGCGGTTTATCGGATAAAGCAACGGTTGTAAATTCCGACAGCTTCGGTTTCCTTCGCAGCACCGCAGAAAAGTTTGATATAATTCTCATTGATCCGCCGTATAGCAGGCAAATGGCAGAAACAGCTCTGTCTCTTGTCGACGGTGTTTTAAAAGACGGCGGCATTGTAATGTGTGAAACCGATTACCGCGAGGACTTGCCGGAAGAAGTCGGTGATATTAAAAAATTTAAGGAATATAAATATTCCAAGACTAAACTCACTACCTATAAAAAGTAATTCGGAGGGGTTTTCTTGAAAACGGTTATATGTCCCGGCAGTTTTGACCCTGTTACAATGGGGCACCTTGACATTATCCGCAGAAGCGCGAAAATGTTTGATAAGGTCATCGTTGTCGTAATGACAAATTATCATAAAAAAAATAATTATGCCTTCACGTCGGAGGAGAGAGTTGAGCTTTTGAAGCGCTGTACCGCAGATATGCCAAATGTCGATGTGGACCGATACGACGGTTTGCTTGCCGATTATGCGCGCCGCAAAGAGGCGGTTGCCATAGTAAAGGGCCTTCGAGCGGTTTCGGATTTTGAGTACGAATTTCAACAGGCGCTCACAAATAAAAAACTCAATAACGAGCTTGAAACGGTATTTATTACAACGCGAGCCGAGAATATGTACTTAAGCTCCAGCGTGGTAAAGCAGGTTTGTGAGCTCGGCGGTGACATTAGCACATTCGTTCCTGCTGAAATACGTGAGGACATCATCAAAAGAATAAAAAAATAAACTGAGAGACAGCAAATAAGAGGTGTAAAACAAATGACTATTGAAAGCTTAATAGAAGAGCTTGAGCAGATTATTGATGAGGGAAAATCCGTTCCCTTTACTTCAAATCAGATAGTTGACGTCGAAAGGCTCAGAACCACTATCGAGGATATGAGGCTTAATATGCCCGATGAGCTTATGCAGGCGAGAAAAATAGCCTCCGAGAGAAAGGAAATACTTACTGCGGCGCAAAGCACCGCCGAGGGGATTATTACCGCGGCAAAGAAAAAGGCCGATGAGCTTATTTCCGAGCACGAGATAACGAAGGGCGCCGAGGCCGAGGCTGAAAATATTATGGCGGAAGCACGTAAAAAGGCAAACGGTATCGTCGAGCAGGCGAGAGGGACTGCAGCGGAGCTTACGGAGCAGGCTCAAAAGTGGTCAAACGATATGCGTAAAAGCGCAGGCGAATACGTTGAGAGGGTTGTATCTATGGCAGACGAGGGTCTTACCAACTCCGTAAATGAAATAAGACGCGTGCGTCAGTCTCTCAAGGCTGCCGCTCAGCACAAAAAGGCTCCCGAAGAGAGCAAGTAATTTTTGCTGCCTTATATAGTATTTTATTTCGCCTCGTTGCATATATTTGCTTCGAGGTGAATTTATATGTTCGTATACTCCGTAAAGAAAAGGCAGGTAAAAATGGCTCTGCTTGTGTTTTTTGTGGCATTGCTTGCAGTCGCGCTGATTATTGTTTCTCATCATACGGCAGAGGCGGGGAAAACGGCGGCGCTGAATATCAGAGCAGCTTCCTCCGAAGACAGAATCGCGTATCTTTCGCAGTTCGGCTGGAGCGTAAAAGAAGATCCGGTTGAGGTTTGCGAAGTGATTATTCCCGCGGAATTTGATGATGTATACGAAAAATACAACGAGCTTCAAAAGGAACAAGGCTTCGATTTATCCTTGTATGCGTCGAAACGGGTAAAGCGTTGGACATATGAGATTACAAATTATACGGGCTACGAAAATACCGGCTTTATCCACGCAAATATCTTGGTGTATGACGGCAAGGTAATAGGCGGAGATGTTTGCTCAACAGAGCTTAACGGCTTTATGCACGGCTTTGCAAAGCCTGATAACACCGGCGAATAAATAAGGAGAAACGGATGAAAAAAGAGCGGATAGATAAGCTTATAGCAGGCAGCGGTAAACTCAGCAGAAAAGACGTGGCAGGTCTGATTTCTCACGGCAATGTTACGCTTAACGGCAGGACTGTCAAAAGCGGCTCCGAAAAGGCTGATGCCGATTCGGACGAGATTAAAGTATGCGGTGAAATTTTCACAATAAAAAAACATATATACATAATGCTCAATAAGCCGAAAGGCGTTGTTTCGGCAAGCGACGGAAAGGGCGAAAGAACCGTTTGTGACCTTGTCCCCGAGGAGCTTATGCGCCGTGGGCTGTTCCCGGCCGGCAGACTCGATAAAGATACTACGGGCTTTGTGCTGATAACCGATGACGGCGAGTTCGCACACCGTATTCTCTCACCGAAAAACCACATTGATAAAACGTACGTTGTGTCTCTTCGTGACAATATCGAAGAAGAGGCCGTTTCGTTGCTCGAAAACGGCATTACTCTTCGTGACGGGACTGCTTTTTTGCCGTCAAAAATAAAAATACTCTCCGATAAAGAGTGCGAAATTACTATTTGCGAGGGTAAATATCATCAGATAAAGCGTATGTTTTGCGCCGTCGGAAACGAGGTTACAAATCTTCGCCGTATAAAAATGGGACGACTCTTCCTCGATGAAAGGCTGAGAGACGGCGAGTGCCGCGAAATAACAGCCGATGAATTAAAAATGATTTCCGAAAAAGAATAAGTTGATGCGGTATTCGCAAAGCTCCCTTTACGGGAGCTTTTTTGACGTAAAAGAACAGGACACTCTCCGAAGGAAGCGTCCTGTTTTGCTTATTTTAATCTATTTAATGAATTTATGACTTTCCCTTACTGCCATACTGTCGCATCGCTCATTTTCCGGATGACCCGCATGCCCCTTGAGCCAAACAATATTAAGACTGTGCTTTGATATGAGCGTCAAAAGCTCATCCCATAAATCGGAATTCAACGCCGGCTTGCCGTCGCTCTTTTTCCAGCCCTTCCTTTTCCAGCCCTCTGCCCAACCTTTTGTTATGGCGTCCGCAACATATTTTGAATCCGTATAAAGAGTTACGTCGCACGGCCTTTTAAGCGCCTTAAAGCCCTCTATTACCGCGGTCAGCTCCATTCTGTTGTTTGTGGTGCTGCGTTCTCCGCCCGACAGCTCTTTTTCAGCCGAACCGAAACGCAAAATTGTACCCCACCCTCCGGGACCGGGATTTCCGGAGCACGCACCGTCGGTGTACATTTCAATTTTGTCAAGCTCTTTTTTCATGTGTTCACATCCGATTTGCTATAAAATCACACGGATATTTTAACATTAAATTCGCATTAAAACAACAGATTATTTTATAGCGACGGGGCAATAATACTTTTATGCATATATCCCTCTTTTTCCCCGAAGTGCGGAATACGTATGAAAGGTTACGGTGGTTTTGTGAAAGCGGTAATAGCATCTGAAGTCAGAAACGGATTTTTTAATGATGATTTTTTCGGTACGCCTAAAATTCTTTTGCCTTTACTCGGTAAACCGCTGCTCGGCTATATGACCGATATGCTTTCTTTTTACGGAATGAACGAAATTGTGCTTTTGCTTGATGCACAATCGGAAAAAGTAAGCGAGTATTTAAAAAATAATCCGTCTTGCGGAGCAAAGGTTAAGCCGGTTATCGGAAAAAGTATAAACGACGCTTTAAACTCACTTTTCTGTTCTGATGAAAAAGAGGATGACAACGTTTTACTGATAACCGACAACGTGCTTTTTGATTTTGATTTGAGCGAAGCCGAAAAATATCACCGAAGTATGGGGGCGGATGTAACCGTAATAATCACGCATTGTGACGGAGCTACCGGAGAGAAGCTTGTTTTCACGTCACCGTCCGGCAGAATTACGGGATTTTCGGGGAGCGTCGGCAGGTGCGGCTTTCTTACAGATAAGGCGGACACGGGCATTTATATAATTTCCGGCAAAATATTAAAAATGCTTCGCGACCGCACAATCGCGGCTTTTTCAAATGAGATACTGCCTGAATTGCTCTCGCAAAACAAAAGTCTTTTTGCATTTCGGTGCGCCGGTTACAGGCGCGGTATAAATACGGTATTATCATATTTAAAATGTACTCGCGATATGCTTGACGGAAAAACAGTATTTCCTCTGTCGGAAATATGCGATGGCATATATTCAAACAGCGAACTGCCTTGCGGCAAATACAATATTACGCCGCCTGTGTTTATAGGTGAAAATACCGAAATTTCGGACGGAGCGGATTTAGGACCGTATACCGTAGTGGGCGACGACTGTTTTATAGGTGAAAAAGCATTTGTTCGCGGCAGTATTATGCTCAATAAATCCGCAGCTTTACGCGGAGCCGATATATCGGGAGCCGTTATGGGTGTAAATTCGGTTGCGGAGGAAAACAGCAAAATGTCTTTAGGCAGCGTGCTGTGTGAGAAAGCGACTGTCGGCAGAAATATGGCGGTGGGCGAAAATGTAAAAGTTACACCGAAACCGCACGGCGGTATTTCCGTGCCCGAAAGTCAGCCGCAGGCTTATTATTACGCCGAAAATATTGCCGCTTTAGGCAGCCGCGGTACCGATTCGCTTTTCGGCGATTTTGATATAGGCCTGTTTTGCAAAGTCGGCAGAGCCTTGGGCAGCTGTGAATTCGGTACGCGAACAGGAATAGGGTACGATGACAGCGTTTCTTCCGCAGCGGCGGTAAAGGCCGTTACGGCGGGACTTATATCCTCGGGCTCGCACGTGTTTGATTTCGGCAGATGCTTTATGTCAGAAGTCGCTTTTTTCTCTTCTTTTTGTTCTCTCGGCTGCGGAATTTACATTTATTCGGAAAAGAATGGGATTCATTCGGCGTTTTACGGAAACGGCGGATTGCCGTTATCGCCCGATTTCGAGCAGGAACTTGAGCACCGTGCAGAAAACGGCGAATTTCGCCGTTGCTCGGCACAGAATATGCGAGCCGTCTCCGATATGTCAAGCATGAGCAGTATGTATCGCCGAGAACTTTTGAGACAATCGGGAGATATGCTTTCGGGTATTTCGGCCAATGTAATGAGCGATAATAAGGACATACTTTTACTTATGGAGGATTGTCTTTTAACACTCGGCTGCGGTAAAGGCGATGACATCACGTTTAAGATAACAAAAGGCGGCACGGAGGTTTCGGCATTTTGCCGTGAATGCGGGTGGATCAATATGGATAAGCTGCTTTCGTTGTGCTGCCTGTATGAGTTTCAATGTGGTCATGATGTTGCTGTGCCGTATGATGCTCCGGCAGCTATAAATGATATGGCAGACGGATATGAAAAGCGTGTTTTGCGGTACCCCGTGCAGGCGAAGACGCCTGTTCGCGATGAACTCAAATATCTGTCATCAAAACAGATTTTTTTGCGTGACGGGCTGTTTATGGCGGTAAAAATACTCGGTATAATGCGCGAGACCGGATATTCTTTCCCAAAACTGCTTTCACAGATACCTGAATTCTTTGTAAAACACAAAACCGTCAGCTTTTCCTCCGTTCCCGAGGATATTTGCAGAGCTTTCCCAAATGACACCGTTTATCCGTCTCATAACGGGGCGGTAATGTATCGCAGCGGCGGCAGAGTGCTGCTGAAGCCGTCTGAAAACGGAAAAACAATCGAGATAGTCACAGAGGCACTGAACTATGAGGTGTCGTGTGAGCTGTGTGATGATATTGAAAATAAACTGAGAGATTTAGGCTCTGTTCTCAATTGACATCCGAGGCAAAAAATAGTATTATATTATAATCCATGATTATGCGGTGGAGTGGTGCCGTATCTTGATTAGGATTTTACCTGCTTTTTGTACGTTTTGAAAAGCAGGATACATATATTCATTTTTTATTAAGGAGATATTTAATGTTAAAGAAAAAAACAGAGAGACTTATTCCGCAGTCGGATCAGCCTAAAAAGCAGGTCAGCCGCGGAAAGGTAACTGTACCCAAAAACTCGAAACAAAACGCTCTCTCTACCGAAAAAAACAGTCTTGAGAACCGCAAAACAGCAAAAAAACCAACTTCCGGCAAGAAAAATTCCGCCGGTCAGAAAAAACAAAATCCGCAAAAAACAAAAAATCAAAATTCAAAAACACAGCAAAAATCCGTTCAGAAAAACGGTACTTCAAGGCCTGTGAAAAACGAACGCAAGACAACCAAAGCACCTGGTAACTCAAAGGGTCAGAGTAAACGCCGCGGCAAAAAGAATAATGTGCCGCTTAAAATTGCGTTTCTCGGCGGACTCAATGAAGTCGGCAAAAATATGACACACTATGAGTGCGGCAACGATATGATGCTTGTTGACTGCGGACTTGAATTTCCGGATACGGAAATGCTCGGTGTAGACCTTGTAATACCGGACTTTACCTATGTAACCGAGAATGCAAGCAAAATACGCGGTATAGTCATAACCCACGGTCACGAGGACCATATAGGCGGGCTTGCGTATCTTTTAAAGCAGGTTAACATTCCCGTGTACGGAACGCGCCTTACAATAGGCCTTATCGAGGGCAAGCTTAAAGAGCACGGTATTTTAAAGCAGTGCAGTCTTAATGTTGCAAATCCGGGTGATCATATAAAGCTCGGCTGCTTCGACGTTGAGCTGATACACGTAAACCACTCGATTCCCGACGCCGTAGCCCTTGCTATAAAATCACCCGCCGGAACCGTTATACAGACGGGCGATTTCAAAATTGATACAACTCCGATAGACGGCGGAGTTATTGATATAGCTCGTTTATCTCAGCTCGGAACGGAAGGCGTGCTCGCACTTCTTTCCGATTCCACAAACGCGGCAAAGCCCGGCTTTACCGAGAGCGAGAGGAAGGTTGGCGAGACGTTTGAAACGCAGTTCAGAAAAGCTAACGGCAGGCGTCTTATCGTAGCAACCTTTGCGTCGAACATCCACCGTGTGCAACAGATAATCGATGTTGCCGAAAGTCTCGGAAGAAAGGTTGCTCTCTCCGGCAGAAGCCTTGAAAACGTTGTTTCGATAGCAGCCGAGATGGGTTACATCCGTATTCCCGATGGCATACTTATAGGAATCGACAGTATTAACCGCTATCCTGCGGATAAGCTTGTTATTATAACCACGGGCAGCCAGGGCGAGCCGATGTCGGCACTTTACAGAATGGCGTTTTCCGAGCACAGACGTGTTGCTATCTGCCCCAATGATTATGTAATAATCTCTGCAACACCTATTCCCGGTAATGAAAAAATGGTCGGCAAGGTAGTTGATGAGCTCTTAAAGCAGGGCGCAGAGGTAGTGTACGAAAAAATGTATGATGTTCACGTTTCGGGTCACGCCTGCCAGGAAGAACTCAAAATAATGATGAGCATTACGAAACCCAAGTATTTTATCCCCGTGCACGGCGAGCAAAAGCATCTGCGTAAAAATGCCGGACTCGCGAAAAGCGTCGGAATACCTCCTCAGAACATCCTTATTGCCGACAACGGTAAGGAGGTTGAGTTGACGGAGGATAAAATAAGAATTTCAGGCGATGTACCGGCGGGTATGGTCTTTGTTGACGGCTCAGGCGTCGGAGATGTAGGCTCGGTTGTGCTGCGAGACAGAAAGCGACTCGCCGAAGACGGTCTTATAATTATTGTCGCCACAATAGATAAAGAAACGGGAGACGTTCTTTCGGGACCCGAAGTTATTTCACGCGGCTTTGTTTATGTACGCGAGTCAGAGCAGCTTATTGATAAGGCGAGACGGCTTTGCGACAGCGTTATAGCCGATTGTATGTTTGAGAGAGTTCGCGATTGGACTACCGTTAAAAATCGCCTTCGCGACGAAGTCTCTCACCTTATGTACCATGAGACCAAGCGCAGTCCCATGATACTTCCCGTTATAATGGAAATATAACTGTTTTTTATTTGCTTTTTACAGAGTGCCGCGGTTCGTCGGGCTTTAATAGTTAAAGCTTTGATTTTACGCCGCAGTGCCAAAGGGAGTAAAAATGAAATTCAAAATAAGTCATCTTGTAAAAACCTATCCGATTACATTTTTTGCGGTTATTGCGCTGTTTACGGCTTCAGCTGTGACGGCGGTAAAAGGAGTGCTTTTGCCTCTTGCCATAGGCGAGGCGGCTCTTTCCGTTGTGCTTGCGGTTTCCGCAATCCTTAAAATGCACAACGAATTTCGTATAATAAAAAATGCGGTGATTTCACTCAATGCGTCGCTGTCGGATAAGGATATGTTAAAATATTTTCCGCTTCCTGCCGTAATATGCAAGACAAACGGGAAAATTCTTTGGTTTAACGACCTTTTTAAAGCTGACGTTATAAGAAACCGTCAGCCAAGAGAAGACAATATATCCGTTTTTATAGGCGGTAAGGCTTTGTCGGAGCTTGCCGCAAAAAAAATATTTTCAGCGACTTATGACGGTCGAGATTACACCGTTATAAGTGAAACGCTTGACTCTTCCGGAGAGTCCTGTACGGTTTTTTACTTTGTGGATGATACCGACCTTAAGAGTATAGTCAGAGAATATCGTATGTCAAAGCCGGCCGTAGCTCTTGTTGCGGTTGACAGCATAGACGAGTTTTACAGAGTGTATAAAGAGAGCGAATATGCCGAAATAACAAGTGCTGTTGAAAGACTTACCGAAAACTGGTTTTCTGAATTCAGCGGCGTTTTCCGCAAACTCGGAACAGGGCGATTTATAGCAATAGTACCCGAATCCGAGCTTGAAAAGATGATTTCAAAAAAATTCAATGTGCTTGAAAACGTCAGAAGCTATACTTATAACGGTGCTACTGTCGGAATAACGCTTTCCGCGGGCGTCGGCAGGGGAGATAATTTAAGCGACGCCGAAGGTGCCGCACGTCAGGCTCTCGATATGGCTCTCGGCCGCGGCGGCGATCAGGTTGCCGTAAAGGATAACGATAAGTACACGTTCTTCGGAGGCGTTTCAAAGGGCGTTGAAAAGCGTACAAAGGTTCGCACAAGAGTCGTGGCTTCCGCTATGTCGGAGCTTATAAGAAATGCGTCTAATGTAGTTATAATGGGTCACAAATTCTCCGATCTTGACAGCGTCGGTGCCGCATACGGTATGTACAAGGCGGCTTTGGCGCTCGGTAAAGACGCGAAAATAGTGGTAAACAGAAAAACAACGCTTGCCCAACCTCTTATTGACTATATAGGAAAAAGTGACGATGATTGCTTCGTTTCTCCTTTAACGGGTGAGCGTCTCACGGTCAAAAAGACCTTACTTATTGTAGTTGACACTCACAAGGCGGATTTCGTTGACTCGAAAAATGTATATGAAAAAGCTCAAAATGTAATAGTTATAGATCACCACAGGAAAACAGTTGATTACATAAATAATGCTGTTATTTTTTATCACGAGCCGCATGCTTCTTCAACGTGTGAAATGGTAACGGAGCTTTTGCAGTATATTAGCAAGCATCCTGTTGCAGACTCAGTTTGCGCAACGGCCTTAATGTCGGGTATTATGCTTGATACAAAGGAATTTGTTTTAAGAGCCGGAGTACGTACTTTCGAGGCGGCAGCATATCTTCGCTCCCGTGGAGCGGACACCGTAACGGTAAAATCATTTTTTGCAAATTCCATGGAGTCAAGAAAGCTTCGCGGTATGGTTGTTATGAATGCAGAAATGTATCGTGCTTGTGCGATTTCGGTTACCGATATTGAATCTGACGATATACGTGTGGTTTGCGCACAAGCTGCGGATGAGCTTCTTTCTGTAAGCGGTGTCGATGCGTCATTTGTTATATTTAAGACTGATGATATCATAAATATATCGGCACGTTCCATGGGCAAGGTAAACGTCCAGCTTATAATGGAGGCGCTCGGTGGCGGAGGACATCAGACCATGGCGGCGGTTCAACTCAAGGATATTACCGAGAGTCAAATTAAAGATATGCTTAAAACCGCCATTGATAATTATTACAGTAATTTATGATTTCGGTTCCCGAAAAACGGGTGCCGTATAATAGAAAGGATTGATAAATATGGAGGTCATTCTTAAAAAAGATGTAAAGGGACTCGGCAAAGCCGGCGAAAAAGTCAAGGCGTCCGATGGTTATGCCCGTAATTTTCTTTTTCCTAAGGGACTTGCAGTTGAGGCAAATGCTCAGACTCTCACGGAGTTTCGCAACAGCGAATCCTCCAAGCAGCATAAGATAGAGGTCGAAATAGATAATGCAAATAAAGCAAAGGCAAAGCTCGATGGTAAGACTGTAAAACTTAAGGCTAAGGCCGGTGAAAACGGCAAGCTTTTTGGCTCGGTTACGGTTAAAGAAGCTGCAGATGCAGTCGGCAAACAGCTCGGCGTTACCGTTGACAAGCGCAAGATGTCTATGGCTGACATCAAAAATTTCGGCACATATACGGCAGAGGTGAAGCTTTACAACGGAATTACCGCAAAGCTTTACGTTGAAGTCGGAGAATAAAACATAACCGGATGTGAAATAAATGGATAACCTGTCTTTTGACAATTTAACAGAGCCGTATTCGCTTGAATCGGAACAGGCTGTTTTGGGTTCTGTACTTATAGACCCGCAATGTCTTTCGGATGTAATGACGGTACTAAAGGCTGAGCATTTTTATATTCCGCAGCACCGCGATATCTATTCGGTTATTGTAACGCTTGACGCTCTCGGTTCAAAGATAGACCCGTTGATAGTTCTTGAGGAGCTCAAAAAGAACGAAGTTTATAACGATGCCGATGGCAAAAATTACCTGGCACAGCTTGCTCAGGCGGTACCGTCAACGGCAAACGTTATGAACTATGCCAAAATAGTTAAGGAAAAATTCACTCTTCGTGAGCTTATGAATGTTTCGCACGATGTACTTCACCAGTGTTCGGAACAATCGGAAAATGCCGAAACTATACTCGATTCGGCGGAACAGCGCATATATAACATTCGTCAGGGCAAAACAACCGACGGACCGACTAAGCTCGGCGATATAGTGATAAATGACGTTATCCCCAACGTGACATTGCTTTCAACTCCCGAGGGCAAGGACCGAAAGGGTATTCCTACGGGGTTTTCCGTGCTTGATAAATATATGACAGGACTTAACAAGTCCGACCTGATTCTTATCGGAGCTCGTCCTGCGATGGGTAAAACAAGCTTCGCGCTGAATATTGCACGCAATGCCGCGGTTACTTCGCGTAAAAAGGTTCTTTTCTTTTCACTTGAGATGTCAAAAGAGCAGCTTGCTCAGCGTATCCTTGCCACCGAAGCGAGAATTGAAAGCTCAAAAATGAGAACGGGCGACATTTCTCCCGAAGAGTGGGTCAGAATTGCCACGTGTTCCGACGCTCTTTCAAAGGCGGAGCTCTATTTTGACGATACGTCAAATATAACCGTTCCCGAAATGAAAGCAAGAGTGCGCCGCCTTAAAGATGTTGACCTTGTAGTTATTGACTACCTTCAGCTTATGACCGGAACGAAGCGTACCGATAACCGTGCGCAAGAGGTAGCTGAAATTACAAGAAGCTTAAAGCTTATGGCAAAAGACCTTAAAATACCGGTGGTTACCTGCTCACAGCTTAACCGTCAGTCGGCGTCGGGCAAGGGCAAGGACCATAAGCCCACTATGTCGGAGCTTCGTGAATCGGGTTCAATAGAGCAGGACGCCGATATAATTTTACTCTTGTACCGTGAATCGTATTTTGATGAGGACAAGGGCGAAAGCGTTGTTGCAGACGAGAATAAGGCACAGGTCATAATAGCCAAAAACCGTCACGGCGGCACTACCGACGTAGACCTTAACTGGAACGGTCAGTATACCTTGTTTACGACCGCGGAGTATAACAGAAATGAACCGTGACGTATTATCGGCAACAAAAAAATATGATATGCTGTCTTACGGCGATAAAATCGTTGTGGGGCTTTCCGGCGGAGCGGACTCGGTGTGTCTTACACATGCCCTTGTTTCACTCAGGGGTTCGCTTTCTCTTGAAGTCGAAGCTGTTCACGTAAACCACGGTATACGCGGCGAAGAGGCTTTGCGAGATGAAAAATTTTGTTCCGATTTTTGCAAAAGCCTGGGAATAAAATTGACCGTATTCCGCTTTGACATACCGCTTGAGTGTAAAAAGACAGGCGAGAGCGAAGAGGAGTGCGGCAGGCGAAAAAGGTATGAGTGCTTTAAAAATACGGCAGGCGAAAACGCAAAAATCGCAACGGCACATAACCTTAACGACAGTGCCGAAACCGTGCTTTTGAACATTGTACGCGGCACGGGCTGCAAGGGACTTTGCGGTATACCGCCGATACGCGGCAATATAATAAGACCGCTCATTATGACTTCGCGCGACGATATTGAATTGTACTGTAAAGAAAATTCTCTTGATTTTGTTACCGACAGCACAAATCTTCAAAACGAATATAAGAGAAATGTTATCAGAAACGTAGTTTTTCCGACTCTGCAAAAAATGAATCCGTCCGTTCTTTCGGCATTTTCCCGACTTACTGAAAATGCGACGGATGACGAAAAACTGATAGAAGAAATCGCAGAGCTTAAATACTCCGATTGTAAAACTTCGCTCGGCTTGGACGAAGAGAAGCTTTCGGGTTATCCCAAGGCATTGCGCCGCAGGATCTTAATGAAGTTTTTAAACGAAAATATTAAAAAGGATATATCCGCAGTCCACATATATGATGCCGAAAATACGGTGGGTACGGCTAAAAGCATAACCTTGCCGGGTAAAATAATCCTCACTCACAAGGACGGTTCGCTCGTCCTTTCCGAAAAAACAGAGGAGAATTTACCATTTTCCGTAACGTTCAATGTAAAAGACGGCGTCGTGGAATATCCGTACGGTAAGCTTAAAATTCAGATTTTCACTCAAAAAGATTTACAAAATCTTAACAAAGTACTATTGGATAATGCCGTGGATTGTGATAAAATAGGCAATGTTATTTCGGTGCGGAGCAGAAAAGAAGGGGATAAATTCTCTTCTGCGCGCAGAAAGAATACAAAGACGCTTAAAAAGCTGTTTAACGAAGCGAAAATTCCGCAGCCGAAGAGAGTTTGTATACCGGTTGTCAGCAGCGGAGAAAAAACCGTTTGGGTTGAGGGCTTCGGTACATCATCTGAATTTCGCGTCGATAAAGGTACAAGAAAATTTATAATTATAACAGGTTTAACGGGGGAGAATTAATGAAGGTAGACTATAAGAATGACATTGAGAGTGTTCTCTTGTCCGAAGAAAAATTAAAGGAAATAGTTGCGTCGCTCGGTAAGCAGATAAGCGACGATTACCGCGACAGCGGCAGAAAATTACTCTTGGTCAGCGTGTTGAAGGGCTCGGTGGTATTTATGGGCGACCTTATGCGCGCCATAGATATTCCGTGCTGTATAGACTTTATGTCGGTATCGAGCTATGGCTCGGGTACTTCAACAAGCGGCGTAGTCAAAATAATCAAGGACCTCGACACAAATGTTGTTGAGGGCGCAGATTTGCTTATAGTAGAGGATATTCTCGACAGCGGCAAAACGTTGAGTTACCTTAAAGATATTCTTCTTCGCCGCAATCCGGCAAGCTTTAAGATTTGTACCTTGCTTGATAAACCGGAGCGACGTCTTGTAGACCTCAAGGCTGATTACAGCGGCGCTGTGATACCGGATGCTTTTGTTGTAGGCTACGGCCTTGACTATGACGAAAAGTACAGAAATCTTCCGTATGTAGGCATATTAAAGCCTAAGGTTTACGAAAAGTAACAACCGATAGTGCAAAATTACAACTCTGAGGAGTGATTAGTGAATTGAAAAAAATTGACTGGAAAGCAATAGCTCCGTATATCGTAATTCCGCTTATATTTGTTTTGTGTATTTCGATTTACGCAACAATGGGCGATACGCAGAGAGATAAAAAACAATATTACGAAATAGTTGATTTGTTTGAAGATAACGAGGTGTCAGAGTACACCTTGAATCTTGCAAGCGGAAGCTTGGAGTACAAGTTATTCGGGGACGACGACACTACTTATAAATATACCGTGCCGAATGTTTCGATGTTTGTTGACGATATTCACGACAGCGTTGTTGAATACAATAAGCAAAATCCCGATAATCAGATTAAAATGGACTATAAATCGGGTAATTCGGGCTCGTGGCTTGTAAGCCTTTTGCCTACGGTTGTCATAATGATAGTGTTGACCGTCATTATGCTGCTGATGTTCCGCAAAATGAATCAGTCATTCCAAAACGAGAATAACCGCACACTCTCTTTCGGAAAAGCAAGGGTTAAAGATGCAAATGACGGCAAACAGAAAAAAACCTTTGATGATGTAGCAGGAGCCGATGAAGAAAAAGAGGAACTCGAAGAGATAGTTGAATTTCTTAAAAATCCGTCGGCATTTAACGCGCTCGGCGCAAGAATACCGAAGGGTGTGCTCCTTGTAGGACCTCCCGGCACAGGTAAAACTCTTCTTGCAAAAGCGGTTGCCGGTGAAGCGGGTGTTCCGTTTTTCTCAATATCGGGTTCGGACTTCGTTGAAATGTATGTCGGCGTAGGTGCGTCAAGAGTCCGTGACCTATTTGATCAGGCTAAAAAGAACTCTCCGTCTATAATATTTATAGATGAAATTGATGCCGTAGGACGTCACAGAGGTGCCGGTATGGGCGGCGGTCACGATGAACGTGAGCAAACCCTTAACCAGTTGCTTGTTGAAATGGACGGCTTCGGCGAAAATCAGGGAGTAATAGTTATAGCGGCAACAAACCGTCCCGATATACTTGACCCTGCGCTGTTAAGACCCGGTCGTTTTGACCGTCAGGTAACTGTTTCGTATCCGGATATTGACGGCAGAGAGGCTATTTTGAAGGTTCACGCGAAGCGTAAGCCCTTAGGACCCGATGTGGATTTGAGGTCAATAGCATCGCAGACTGTCGGTTTTACGGGTGCCGATCTTGAAAATTTGCTTAATGAGGCCGCTCTTTTGGCGGCAAGGCGCAAAAAGAAAGCTATTACAATGCCCGACATTGAAGAGGCTGCAATGAAAGTCCTTGTCGGAACAGAAAAGAAGTCGCACCGTATGACAGAGCGCGACAAGAAAATTACCGCATATCACGAGGCAGGTCATGCCGTTACCTCATATTATCTTGAGCATAAGGATCCCGTAACGCATATTTCGATTGTTCCGCGCGGTATGGCAGGCGGCTTTACCATGTATCAGCCTGAAAAAGACGAGATGCATCTTATGAAGTCCCGTATGCTTGACGATATAGTCGGGCTCCTCGGCGGACGTGTTGCCGAAAAGATAATTTTCAACGATATTTCAACAGGTGCGTCCAACGACATCGAAAGAGCCTCCGATACGGCTCGTAAGATGATAACAAAATACGGTATGAGCGAAAAGCTCGGACCGATAACCTTCGGTACAGGAAACGATGAGGTTTTCCTCGGAAAAGATTACAATCATATGCGTAATTATTCCGAGGCGGTTGCCTGCGAGATAGACGAGGAAGTTGAGAAGATAATTCTCAAGGCTTACGACCGTACTGAGTCAATCTTAAACGAGCACATTGATAAGCTTCACGCCGTTGCAAAGGCTCTTGTCGAGAGAGAGAAGATAGACGCCGAGCAGTTTAAAATTCTTATGGAGGGCGGAACTCTTCCCCCTTATGAGCCAAAGAGTGAAAAAGTTGAAAATAAAACCGAGACTGTCGAAAAAGACAAGCCGTCAGCCGTTGATGATAAAAACGCGGACGAGGCGGTAAAGGACCTTGAAGATAATTTCAACAACGAAAAGAAATATCTTACGAAGGATGTAGCCTCAGAGGCGGAAAAGGAAGTTGATTCGGATGAAAAGAAAAATTCGTCCGATGAAACCGGCAAAGAAAACTGATTTTATAAAAATGAAAGCGTGTCCTTTTGGACACGCTTTTGTTTTTTCCTGCTTTATAAAATTCTTATTTTTATATAAAGATGCCGTTGAAAATTGCAGGCCTTAGTGTTACAATAATTTATCACGGAAGGAGAGCAATATGAAAAAATTTCGTCTTGAAAAAATTGAGATTTTGCCCGAAAAAAACGCAAATCCTATATACAATGAACTTGAAAGCAAAGCTCATACTGCATATGAGGCGGAAAAACTGTTCTATACCTGTATCGAACAGGGAGACACAGAGCGTCTCAGCTATACCATGGACGAATTTTTTAGCAATGGGCTCGTAATAGGCAAACTTTCCGAAAACAACTTGCGTCAAATGCAGTATTGGGCGGTAAGCTGTATAACCCTCGCTATACGGTATGCCATTGAAGGAGGGCTCTGTGAATCCGAGGCATATGAGATGAGTGACAAAATGATACGCCGCATCGATTCCATGACTTCGTCAGAGAGTATACCGCCGTTTTTGCAGGAAAAGGCAATAGAGCTCACAAATCTTGTACGCTATTCATCAATAGGCAAGGATTATCCGCCGCCTGTGAGAAAGTGTATAAGCTATATCAAGGAAAATCTTGAAAAAAAGCTTACGCTCGGCGGGCTTTCAAAGGTGTGCTCTTTGTCTCCGGATTATCTTTCCGCGTTGTTTAAAAAAACGACGGGTCAGAATATCAGCCGTTTTATTTTGAGACAAAAATTGGAGCTTTCAAAATCATTGCTCAATGGCAAATATGATTACAGCGAGATAAGCTGTTATTTGTCATTTTGCTCCGAGAGTTATTTCATATATTGCTTTAAACGAGAGTATGGTGTGACTCCGCGCGAATATGCTAAGGCATTAAAATATTAAAAGGAGATGCTTATATGACTCAACTTGAAAAATTCTTTAAAAACCTTAAGGCAAGCTTTTTTGCTTCGGCGGCAATTTATCTTGTCACGGGAATGCTTCTTATGATTTTTCCAGAGCAGATAGCTAAAGTGGCATGTTATCTTTTCGGCGGTCTTTTTGTTCTTGCGGGTATTTATCTCGTAATTAAATTTTTTTCATGCCGTTCTGTTTCGTCGCTGTTTTCTATAACTCTTGTCAGCGGCATTATAATTGCCGCAATAGGCATTTTCCTTATGTTTAAGCAAGACGTTGTTTACTCTGTAATTCCGTTCATTTTCGGTATAGTCGCCATAATTGACGGACTTATCAATATCCAACGTGCCGTAATGCTTGCTCGCAATCATTTTCCGATGTGGTGGCTGTCGCTGCTTTTCGCCGTTGTAGCGATTGTGCTCGGACTCATTATGGCGATAAGACCTTTTGAAACTGCTATGTTTGCGTTCCGCTTTATCGGTATCTGCTTTGTTTTCAACGGTGTTATGGATATGTGGGGCACATACAGCTTTAATAAGTTTGTTAAAGATACAAAGGACGATTATGTTATCGAAGCAAAGACGGAAGAGAAGAACGGAGAAAACAAATGAATTTTACTAAGCTTAACAATAACGGTCTTGTTGACGGGTTCGGAATACTGACAAAATGTGAAAAAAAGACAAGCTCACGAGGCGGAGCATATCTTGATATGATTCTTTCCGACAACGACGGCGAAATTTCCGCAAAGCTTTGGGATTACAATGAAAATACACACGGAAAATTTGAAACCGATATGTTTGTCAAGGTTCGCGGTACAATATCACAGTATAATGGTGCCGATCAGCTACGCGTTGAAAAAATGCGTAAAGTAACACCCGAGGATAATGTGGATATTACCGATTATGTCAGGCACGCGGGGTACACCGGCGAATATATGTATAATAAAATCACGGAGACAATAAACGCTTTTTCAGATGAGGATTTGAAAAAGCTTGTCGGTACAATCTTTACAGAAAACAAAGAAAAGCTTTTGAAATGGCCGGCGGCATATAAGTTACACCATGCCATACGCGGTGGACTTTTAATGCATACTCTGTCTATTGTGAAGCTTTGCGAGGGCGTATGTGAGGTTTATCCGTTTGTGGATAAAGATCTTTTGCTGTCGGGTGCCATTCTCCACGATATAGCCAAGACCCTTGAGTTTAACGTGGGGGAAACAGGGCTTGCGAACGGATATTCCGTAGAGGGCAATCTTATAGGACACCTTGTTATGGGTGCTATGATGGTACGAGAGGCAGCTGACAAGCTCGGAACTGATAAAAAACGTGAAATGCTGCTTGAGCATATGATTTTGTCTCATCACGGCGAGCCGGAATTCGGGGCAGCGGTAAGACCTCTCTTTCTTGAGGCAGAGCTTCTCTCTGAGCTTGACCTTATGGATGCGAGAGTATATCAGATACATGAGGCAATTACACCGCTTAAAGAGGATGATTTCTCCGGCCGGCTTTGGGCACTTGACAATCGAAAAATATATAATCACGGACTTGCCGATAATAAAAAGGATGTAGATTTGGACTGAGTTTAACAAAAATACGTCGACGCTTTAAAATTTGTGCATATTTTTGTTAAATTTGAGACAACTAACTATTGAAATATATTTACCTTTGAGTTACAATAATATGAGTGAATAAAAATTCAATATTCCAAAGGAGAGAGTTATGGATCAAAATTGGATGAATAATACGACCGTTATCGTAACCGGCGCGTCAGGCGGTATGGGCAAGGGAATTGCCGAATCCCTTATCGTTGATCATGGTTGCACCGTTATCGGTATCGCTCGCAGTGAGGAAAAAATGAAAAAGGTAGTTGAGGAGCTCGGCCCCAATGCCGAAAAATTCAGCTATAAGCTTTTCGATGTATCTGTTGAGCAAAATTGGATAGATTTTGCAAAGTACCTTGAGGATAATGACATTCATCCCGACATACTTGTCAATAATGCGGGAATTTTGCCGAAGTTCGACAGATTTGAACATTATTCAATGGCTGATATTGAAAAGGCTATGAATATCAATTTCTATTCGGCGGTTTATTCGATACATACGCTTCTTCCGATGATTCTCAAGTCAAAGACTCCCGGAATCATCAACATCGATAGCTCGGCTTCTCTTATGTCTCTTGCAGGTACTTCGGTATATTCCGCAAGTAAGGCTGCTCTTAAGTCACTTTCCGAATCACTCAGAGAAGAGCTTCGCGGTAAATGCTATGTCGGCATAGTTTGCCCCGGCTTTACAAAGACCGATATATTTAGAAGTCAGGATGCTTCCGACGCAAAGGGTCAGAAGATGCTCAATGCTGTCAGCACCTCCTGCGACAGAATGGTAAAGATGATAATGCATGACATCAGAACAAGACGTCCGCTCGGCGTTCATGGCTTTGACGCTGCATTTATGAATTATTTCGGCAGACTTATGCCGGTACTCGGCGGCCATATTTTCAGTAGCGTTATGAAGATTTCAAAGCTTCCGCTCTTTGACCCCGTATTCAAGGACTGATTTAGTTTTTAATTTAGCAAAAATATATAGTTAGACAGGAGAATTGCTATGAAAATCTTTATGATCGGCGGTACAGGCCTTCTCGGCTGTGAAGCTGCCACGACTCTCATTAAGAGAGGTCACCAGGTAAAGAGCGTTGCTCTTCCGCCTCTTCCGGAGGGAGCTCCCATTCCGAAGGAAATGGAACTCGTTTTCGGCGATATCAACAAGAAGACGGATGAGGAAATTGAGCAGATGCTCGAAGGCTGTGATTGCTTTATCTTCGCAGCAGGCGTTGACGAGAGAAAAGAATTCCCGGCGCCCGTAATGGATTATTACTACAAATACAACATTGCTCCGCTTGAGAGAATCTTCCCGCTCTGCAAAAAAGCAGGCGTTAAGAGAGCTGTTGTTCTTGGTTCTTACTTCTCATATCTTTCTAAAATCAAGCCTGATATGAATCTTGAAGAGAGAAACCCCTACTTCAAATCTCGTCTTATTCAGGAAGATGTTTGTAAAAAGGCTTGCGATGACAACTTCAGCGTAGCAGTTCTTGAGCTTCCTTACATATTCGGTACTCAGCCGGGCAGAAGACCTGTTTGGACTGTTCTTATTGAGCAGATTTCCGGTATGGACAAGCTTCCTTTCACCCTTTATCCGAAGGGTGGCACAGCAATGCTTACTTGCCGTCAGGTTGGTCAGGCTATTGCCGGTGCAGCAACCAAAGAGGGTGCCAAAGGCTTTGAGGCTATTCCGATCAGTATGTACAATATGAAGTGGGATAAATTCCTCGGTATTGTATATGAGGCTCGCGGAATGCATAACAGAAAGATTGTCGGCATACCTCCGTTTATGATGAAGCTCGGTATGTACGGTATTGTTAAAGATTATAAGAAGAGAGGCATTGATTCCGGTATGGATCCGCTTCAGCTTCCCTACATTATGGACTATGATCTCTTCATAACTGATAAGTACACCCGTGACCTCGGCGTTGAGGATGACGACATTGAGGCTGCTATAACCGATTCTATCAAGGTTTCTCAGGAATCCTATGAGGGCAAGGTTAAGCTCCTTGATATGAAGGGCGAATAATCTGCATTTTGCATCGAACAGAGTACGGTTTTTCCGTGCTCTGTTTTTTTATGTTGTAAATTATTACAAATCAAGCTGTTTAGCAAAATGCACAAACAATAAATTTAATAATTAGCGTTTATGTACACAAATTCAACATTTGTGAACAGTTTGTTAACAATTAAAATAAATTATTGACTGTTGGTCATTTTTGGAGTAGCATTTTGAAATGTAAAAAGTGACTAACGGTCATTTTAAAGAGCGCAGAACTTTAATTTGCGGTGGATGATAAAATTCTGTTAAGCCTCAGAAATTTAACCGAAAGAGATAGTGTAAAATGCCGAGTGTGGAAGAAAACAAGCTTAAAAAACGTAATAAAATTTTAGATGCCGCATATAACCTATTTGCAAAAAACGGTATAAACACCACACCGATAGATGAAGTTGTCAAATGTGCAGGCGTGGCAAAGGGTACGTTTTATCTCTATTTTCATGATAAATACGACCTTATGGATCAGATAATTCTTTATAAGAGCGCAGCGATTATAAAGTCTGTTATAGCGCAGATGAAAAATATAAACACCGATAACAAAATGGAGGCTATCGATCAGCTCACATTTTTTGTTGACGCAATTATAGATTATATGATCGAAAATAAAGAAATGCTTTCCGTGATAAGCGAAAAAAGCTCAATATTGTATTCGCTGATAATCGATAACGGCGACGATAACATCAAACTCGATTTTGATTATCTTACAGATATAATAGTTAAACTCGGAAATCCTCCCGAGAATGCCAAGAAGCTGTTGTTACTCGTTTCTACAATGATATTCACAACCGCTTCGAATGCCATCCTTTCGAGATCTCCGTTCACCATAGAAGAAATACGACCGGAAATTCATCTGGCCGTCAAAAAAATGTTAGCTTAGTAAATTATTATAGCAAAGGGGAGATACGATGATAGACAAAATGGCAAGGGGAATTGCAAAACACCCAAAAACAGTCCTCATAGTTTGCCTTATATTATTGATACCGTCGATAATATGTTATCTTAACACATTCGTAAACTATGATATTTTGTCTTATCTGCCGGAAGACCTTAATTCGGTACAAGGCGAGCATATCCTTGATAAAACATTCAATAACGCTGCAAGTGCCATTGTTGTTATTGAAAACGAGGATCAAAAAACCGCTGTCAAGCTGAAGGAAGAAATTTCCGAAATCGACGGAGTAAGCAATGTTATGTGGGTCGATGATATCGCTGATATATCGATTCCCGAGGATATGCTTCCCGATGACTTAAAGAATGTCTTTTACAGTAAAGACGGTAATGCCACACTTATGATGGTTCAATTTACGCAGGGCGGCGCTTCCGAGTCAACAATGGATGCTATAAAGTCCATACGTAAATGTATGAACAAAAATATGTTTATGAGCGGTGTTTCCACAATAATGTATGATACTAAGGCACTTGCCGACGCGCAGGCTCCGCTGTATGTAGTTATTGCAATAGTGCTCGCTCTTATCGTTTTGATGTTTACCCTGAAATCGTATGTCTTGCCGTTTGTGCTTCTTATGGCACTGTGTACCGCGGTTGTATATAATATGGGTACAAACATTTTCTTCGGGCAAATATCATATATTACACAGTGTATAGCGGCTATACTGCAGCTCGGCGTTACCATGGACTACTCGGTATTTCTTATGGACCGTTACGAAGAGGAATGCAAGCATAATGACGACAGAACCATGGCAATGGCTTCGGCAATAAGCAGTACGTTTGTATCGCTGGCAGGCAGCTCATTGACTACGGTATTCGGCTTCCTCGCACTTTGTTTTATGAGCTTCAAGCTCGGTCTTGACATAGGTCTTGTAATGGCAAAGGGCGTATTGCTCGGTGTTATCACGGTTGTTACATTCCTTCCGGCACTTATACTTTTGCTTGACGATAAAATCGAAAAGACAAGGCATAAGAGCTTGGTTCCTCATTTCGGCAAGCTTAATGAATTCACCCTTAAGCATCGCCGTGTAATTGCAATAATCTTCCTTCTTCTTATAATTCCCGCATACGGAGCTTCGAAGAGCGTTAATGTATACTACAATATGGATAAGGCTCTTCCCTCCGACCTCGCGTCTATCGTTTCACTTCACGAAATGAAAGATAAATTCAATATGGCAACTACACATTTCATTATAGTAAGCGATGATATACCGAGCCAGAAGCTTGAAGCTATGGAGCAGGAAATTGAAGATGTTGACGGTATAACAAACGTAGTTGCCATGAACGAGTTTTTAGGTTCTGCAATACCCGCCGATATGATTCCCGATGATATTCGTAATATCTGCATTAAAGACGGTTATCAGCTTATGATGGTAAATACAAGCTACGCTACGGCAACCGATGAAGAAAATGCACAGATAGATACGCTGAAGAGTATTGTATTGAAGTATGACCCGAACGGTTATCTGACAGGCGAGGGTGCTATGACCAAGGACCTTGTTGATGTAACGAACCGAGACTTTATAATAACCAATATAATTTCCGTCGCGGCAATATTTATACTTATAGCGATTATCTTCAAGTCAATATCAATACCTGTAATACTTGTTGCGTCGATAGAGATAGCAATATTTATAAACGAGAGTTTTTCGTTTATATTCGGCGAGACGATACCGTTTATCGCGCCTACAATAATCGGTTGCGTACAGCTCGGCGCAACGGTTGACTATGCTATACTCATAACCTCGAGGTTCCGTGAAGAACTGAGAAAGGGTCTGTCTAAGGATGAAGCCATCAGAAAGGCTGCCAACGAATCCGACCGTTCGATTTTCCAAAGCGCAATGGTATTCTTTGTTGCGACCTTCGGTGTTTATCTGATTTGCGATATAGAGATAGTCAAGAGCATTTGCGGCATGCTTGCACGCGGTGCAATCATTAGTGCGTTTATAATAATCTGTACTTTGCCGCCCATACTTTATATCTGTGAAAAACTCATAAACAAAACTTCGTTTAATTGGCGGACAATGCCGAAAGAAAAATTTAAGAAATCAAAGGCAAAAATAAAAGCCGTCAAGGCTAAGAAATCGGAGGCAGCAAAATGAAAAACACAAATAAAATCAAAAGTATAATCTGTGTTTTGCTTGTTTTCTCAATGCTTTGTGTCACCTTTACCGGTTGTTCGTCCAAAAAGGACGACGACACGGTAGCCGAGGTTGATAAAAAGGCCGAGGAAACTATTTACACAAACAGAATCAATAATTATAAAAAAACCGAAACGGTTTACGCTACACTTGATAACTCCGGTGCGGTTCAAAACATATCCGTTACCGATTGGATTCACACCGACACCCCCGAGGTTTACCTCAGAGATGTTACGGACCTTGAAAATGTAACAAATGTTAAGAGTGATACCGAACCCTATTTTAAGGACGGCGGCTTGTTCTGGAATATGCCGACTACCGACCTTTATTATCGCGGCACAAGCAATAAGACGCTTCCTGTAAGCATCTCAATTAAATACTATCTTAATGATGAAGAAATAGCCGCCTCCGATCTTGCCGGCAAGAGCGGTAAGGTAAAGATAGAAATACAGATGACAAACAACATCTTTAAAACCGAAAAAATCAACGGTAAGGATGTCAAGGTTTGTAATCCCGTGCTTGCCGTCGGCGGTATGATTCTTCCCGAAACCAACTTTCAAAACGTAAAAGTGGAAAACGGCATTTCTCAGGGAGACGGTTCAAAGGAAGTAGCTGTGGTGGCCGGCTTCCCCGGAATTAACGAGACGCTTGGCTTAGATTCCAAAACTCTCAAGGACGCTGCCGATATCACCTTTAACGATAACTTTACAATTACCGCCGATGTAACGGATTTTGAACTTACAAATATGTATTTTGCGGTCCTTCCTCTTTCGGCAGTAAGTAATAATATGGCTGTTCCTTCAAGCGTTGATGATTTAAAATCAAGCCTTAATCAGCTCAAGGAAATTGAATCCTCGATTAAGTCAATAGATCCCAATAACGTCTTATCGACTCTTATGTCAAATCCCGACAAGCTCGGCGAGCTTGCACAGATGATAAATGATGCAACATCGCTTTATGAGAGTAATAAGCCTCTTATTGATGTTCTTTCCAAGAACCTTACTCCGCAAAATATAGAAACGCTTAAAACTCTTCTCGATTCATCAAATAATTCCGACCTCCAGAAGATGATAAAACTGCTTTCTGACCCCAATGTACAGCAGTTCTTAAGCCTTCTTCCGTCGGCTTCAAGTGAGTTTAAAGACGCACTTCCGCTTCTTCAGAGTCTATCAAACGATATGCAGGATCCGGAGGTACAGGCCGCAATAGATAATCTGCCTGATACCATGAGTAAGATTTCGGATATCCAGAGCGAACTTGATAGCAACCAGGAGCTTCTTAACAGTCTCAGCACTCTGTTAAATGAAGACAATATGACTAAGATAACAAATCTGATGAATTCCGTCAGCGCGGCTGATTTTGCATCAAAGCTTGAAAAATACGGTGTGCTTACCGATAATTCAGATGAGCTTTTACAGAAAGCCACCAAAATGATTGAATACGGTAACGAATATAAGATTTACTCTTCGGTTGCCGACGGTATAGAGTCAAGCGTAATGTTCGTTATGAAAACACCGAGTATTGAAAAGGCTGCGGAGGTTAATGCTCAGGCAGAAAGCAGCAAACAAAATTGGTTCCAAAAGGTGTTTGGTAAAAACAAGTAAATAATTGCTTTTAAAAACGCGTTGCTCATTTTAGAGCAACGCGTTTTTTTGTGTGAAAATGCACAAACGGAGAGCCGCAAATTTGACGTTTGCAATTTGAAGTTTACTTTTTAACCAATGTGCAATATGAAGAATTAAGCACTTCTGACAAAGATATTTTTTCTGCAAAAAAAGAGTTGACTTTTGCTGTAACCGGAAGTAAACTATGGGCGTAGGGTAAACGATTACCCGTTATTTATTACAAACTGAGCAAATGATTGCATAATTTTTTCGGAGGTATTTGAATTGAAAGGGAAAATTTCAATGGTTGAGATTGCCGAAATGTCAGGCGTGTCCATTGCCACCGTTTCGCGCGTTTTAAATCATAATGGCAGATTTTCCGCAGAGACCGAAAGAAAAGTTATGAATATTGTTAATAAGTACGGTTACAAGGTAAATCTTAATGCCAAAGGGCTCAGAACCAATAAAACGCAGAGCATCGGTGTTATTGTTCCCGATATAACAAATGAATTCTTTGCTAAGATTATCCGTTCCATCGAGACGTCTCTGTTGCAAAAAGGCTATACCGTTTTTGTGTGCGACTCTAACGAGGACAGCAGCACAGAGGACAAGCATATTTCTTCGCTTGCCGCCAAAGACGTTGACGGTATAATCTATATCAGTACAAAGAGCGATGTTAAGCAGATATATAAAGATTACAAAATACCGGTAGTTCACATAGACCGTCGCCCTGAGCATGCGGGTACCCTGATAATTTCAGATAATGAGATGGGCGGGTTTTTAGCTACGGAGGCTCTTATAAAGGATGGCTGTAAGGATATATTGATGCTGAGCGACAAAAACTATTATTCTACCACACGCAACAGATATAAAGGTTATGTTGATGCGCACAAAAAGTATTCTTTGCCGCTTAACGAGGGGAATGTTATAAAAACGGATGTCAGCTACGCTTCATCTTATGACGCGATAAAAAAAGTCATAGCCGACGGCAAAAAGTTTGACGGAATTTTTTGCAATAACGATATGATGGCACTCGGTGCTTTGCAGGCTCTTAAGGATTCCGGAATATCTGTGCCTGAAAAATGCAAGATCGTCGGATTTGATGACATTACTCTGTCAGAGATATGCGATCCGCCGATAACCACAATACAGCAGGATACCGATATGTTCGGTAAAAAATCAGTTGAAACTCTTTTAAATCTAATCGAGAATAATGAGACAAAAAACAAAAATGATATTTATGTTATTCCCGTAAAGCTTGTTAAAAGAACAACCGCATAAAAAATCAGCTAACATATGCAAACGGGAAATATTATTTCCCGCATATTTTGGGAAATTGAGTAAACCTTTACTCAATAAAATGTATATACTATTCACATACGGACACAACTAATATGTGGAAATAATAGATTTCAAGGAGGAAAAAATGAGCGCATTAGTTGAGATGAAGGGCGTCGTTAAAAAGTTCCCGGGCGTAACGGCACTTAAAGATATAACATTTGACATACAGCCCGGCGAAGTACATGTGCTGCTCGGTGAAAACGGCGCCGGAAAGTCGACACTTATGAAAATTCTCAGCGGCGTTTATCAGCCTACTGAGGGAGAAATAATTGTCGGAGGAAAAAGCTATAAAAGGCTAACTCCCAAGGATTCCGCCGAAAATGGCATCAGCGTAATTTACCAAGAACTGAGCGTCATAAATGAACTTTCCATTCAGGAAAACCTTTTTGTCGGTAAGTTGCCGATGAAAAAATACGGCCCTGTTAAGGTCGTAGATTATAAGTATATGAATGAGCGTGCAAAAGAGCTGCTCTCGAAGGTAGGATTAAAACGAGACCCCAAAACTCTTGTTGAGGATATAAGTATTTCCGAAAAACAGCAGGTTGAAATAGCCAAGGCTCTTGCCGCCGACAGTAAAGTAATCATAATGGATGAGCCTACTGCGTCTTTGACAAGTGAGGAAGTAAATCATCTGTTTAAGATAGTTCGTCAGCTTAAGGAAGAGGGCAAGGGAATAGTCTTTATTTCTCACAAGCTCGGTGAAATTATTGAAATAGGCGATAGGGTGTCGGTGCTGAAAGACGGAGCTTACGTCGGCACGAGAGACGTAAAAGATGTTACGGCAGACGATCTCGTTACCATGATGGTAGGAAGAACAATTCAGAATACTTATCAGCATGAGGATGCTCCCGATACCTACGAGAATAAAGAAGTCATTTTTGAGGTTCGTAATTTGTCTCGTAAGGACCAAAAGGTTAAGAATGTCTCGTTTAAACTTCATAAGGGTGAAATCCTCGGATTCTCGGGACTTGTCGGTTCCGGCAGAAGTGAAATGATGAATGCAATATTCGGGTCTGAGCCTCGCTCGGCAGGAGATATATTCATTCACGGCAAACAGGTTAAAATCAATAGTCCTTACAGCGCCATAAAGAACGGTCTTGCAATGGTAACCGAAAATCGTCGTGAGACAGGCTTCTTTTATAACTTTGATATTAAGCAGAATATTTCGATTCTTCCGTTTATCAAGACTTCAAAGGGAAAAGGCACCATAGGTCTTACAAACAATAAATTTGAAAAGGAATGTGCAGAGGAGCAAAAGAAAAACCTGAATATAAAATGCGCTTCAGTTGATCAAAATATAACAGAGCTTTCCGGCGGCAACCAGCAAAAAGTCATACTCGGAAAATGGCTTGCCGCAAATTCTCAAATAATTATTTTTGATGAACCTACAAAAGGAATCGACATTGGTTCTAAAAGCGAGATTTACACTTTGATGCGTAAGCTCGCCGATGAGGGTAAGGGCGTACTTGTTGTATCATCAGAGCTTCCGGAACTTTTGGCGGTGTGTGATACCATAGCGGTTTTCCGTGAGGGTAAGATCGTACAAACCTTCCCACATAAAGACGCAACAGAAGAAAAAATAATTATGGCTTCAACTGCCGACCTTAAAGAAAGGACTAATTAAAATGTCACAGTCTAAAACATTAAAAAAAGAAAAATTAACCTTTAACACGATCTGGCAGAGGTACGGTACGTTTGGTATTCTTATAATCCTTCTTGCCATCTTGGCCATACTAAAACCAACATACTTTTTCTCAAGCTCTACGGCACCTCAGATTTTGGCACAGAGCTCGGTAAATATACTTATTGCAATGGGTGAGTTCTTTGCAATTCTTATTGCCGGCATCGATCTTTCAGTAGGATCTGTGGTAGCCCTGACCGGAATGTGTATGGCAAAGTTAATGGTGGCAGGGGTAAACCCGATAGTTGCTGTTCTTCTCGGAATTTTGCTCGGTGCATTCCTCGGTTTCCTTAACGGGTTACTTGTAAATGTTACAGGACTTCATCCGTTCATCATTACGCTTGGCACACAGGCAATTTATCGCGGCGTTACGCTTATAATCTCAAATTCAAGCGCGGTTTACGGCTTCCCGGCAAGTTTTACAAGAGTTATTTCAAAATCTGTTATAGGTATTCCTCTTGTTGCGATAATAGCGGTTATTGTAGCTTTGATCCTTGCGTATCTTACTAAAAAAACAAAGCTTGGTCGTAATATCTATGCGCTCGGCGGAAACAAAGAATCCGCTTGGTATTCGGGTATAAACGTAAATCTTCATACCCTTATAGTTTTCATTATTTCCGGTATTTGCGCCGGTATAGCCGGTGTGGTTCTTCTCGGTCGTGTAGGCTCGGCAGAGCCGGCAGCGGCAACAGGCTTTGAGACTTATGCAATAGCCGCTTCGATTATCGGCGGAACAAGCTTCTTCGGAGGCAAGGGTAAGATCTTCGGAGTTGTAATGGGCGGTCTTATCATCGGCGTTATCAACTTCGGTATGAATATTCTTTCACTTTCGAGTACGCTTCAGCAGGTTGTAATGGGCGCTCTTATCATCGGCTCCGTTGCTCTTGACCGATTCGTAGCTAACAAAAAATAACCGTGCAGCTTAAAGGAGGTATTTTTATGGAACCTATGTTTAACCCGTCGCTCATGTGTATGGATCTTCTTGATATTAAAAATCAGGCGGAAATATTAAATGAGCGATGTGACCTCTATCATGTTGATATAATGGACGGACATTTTGTGAAAAACATCACTTTGTCTCCGGACTTCGTAAAGGCGTTTTCAACAATCGCCAAAAAGCCTATTGACTGCCATCTTATGGTCACCGATCCCGATGATTATATTGAAGTTCTCGCTGAAAACGGAGCAGGTTATATTTGTCCGCACGCTGAAACTATAAACACAGATGCTTTCCGTATTATGAATAAAATCGAAGCATTAGGATGCAAAAAAGGTGTGGTTTTGAATCCTGCAACTCCGCTTTCTTATATCAGAGAATATATTGACCGCATAGATAAGCTTACCATTATGACGGTGGATCCCGGATTTGCCGGACAGCCTTTTATAAAAGAAATGCTCGGCAAAATCAGAGAGGCTAAGGAGCTTAAAGAAAAATACGGTTATAAGTTTTTAATCGAGATTGACGGTTCCTGCAATCAGAGGACGTTTAAGGAGCTTTACGAAGCCGGAGCTGAGGTCTTTATTGTAGGCTCGTCCGGACTTTTCTCAAAGGACAAAGACCTTAAAAAGGCTTGGGACATAATGAGAGAAGAATTTCGTACAGCAACAGGAGCATAGTATTAAAAGCAATTTTTAAAGGAGGTGACCGACCATTGGATTTTACAATCGGTATAGATATCGGCGGTACAAACTTTCGCATCGGAATGGTCGGCCGTGACGGTGAAATTATCAACTTCGAAAAAAATTCAAGCAGAATTTTTGACAAAGGCGATGTAATCGAGACCCTGTATCTTAACATTTCGGATTATGTGAAAAGATATAACGCGGCAGATTCGATAAAAGCGGTAGCAATTGGATTGCCGTCCATGGTCAGCAAGGATAAAAAGACTGTTATATCCACTCCTAATCTTAAGGGATTTGATAATATACCGTTCGGAGATACGCTCAGCAAAAAGCTTGGCATACCCGTATATGTTGACCGCGATGTAAATTTTCTTCTTCAAAATGATATTGTTACATTGGGTCTTCCGAAAGATTCTACTGTTCTCGGCTTTTATATCGGAACCGGCTTTGGAAATGCCATTTATTTAAACGGCAGCTTCTACTGCGGACGCAACGGAGCGGCAGGAGAGCTCGGGCACATACCGTTTCCGAATATTGAGGAAAAGTGTACGTGCGGAAATGTCGGGTGCAGCGAAGTAATTTGCTCAGGCAAGTATCTTGAAAAGATTACCGCGGAGCTTTTTCCCGAAACCGATATAAAAAATGTTTTTTTCGAACACGGCGACGATCCGAGAATAATCAAGTATGTTAAAGATCTTGCTATTCCTATAGCTACCGAAGTCAACATACTTGATCCCGATTATATTATAATCGCCGGCGGAGTGGTATATATGAAGAATTTTCCGAAGGACATTTTGATAGATTCGGTACACTTTCATACACGAAAGCCTTACCCCGAAAAAAATCTCAGAATCCTTTTTTCGGAACATACGCAACAGAGCGGAGTTTACGGGAGTGGAGACTTTGCATGGCATCAGCTTAAACAGTAGTTTCGACTGCTGAAAAAATAAGTAAAAAAGAGAGAGGAATTTATTATGAAAAGGAAAATTTTAAGTATCGTTATGGCATTGACGATAGTTATCGGCATTGTTTTCGCAGGCTGCGGAAGTAAGACCGACGACAAGAAAACGACCGACGGTTCGGGCTCTTCTTCCGGAACCGCAGAATACGCAATCATTCTTAAACCGCTTTCTAACGATTTCTGGGCAAATATGAAAGCCGGAATAGAGAAGGAAGCTAAAGAACTCGGCGTAACCGTTGACATTTTCGCCGCGCAATCCGAGGATGATACCGAGGGTCAGCTTAAAATTCTTGAAAACTGCATCTCCAAGGGCTACAAGGCCATAGGTGTTGCACCGATTTCCCCGACTAACCTTATTAACGGTATAGTTGAGGCAAACAAAAAGGGTATTTATGTAATGAATATTGATGAAAAGATTGATATGGATACCCTTAAGAATGCCGGCGGAAGTGTTATAGCTTTTGCTACAACCGATAACGAAAAAGTCGGTGAAAAAGGCGCAAACTATATAATGGAACAGTTAAAGGACGGCGGCGAGGTTGCAATAATCGAAGGTAAGGCAGGTAACGCATCCGGTGAGTACAGAAAGAACGGTGCAACAACTGCATTTACCGCAAACAGCGCATTCAAGCTTGTTGCTTCTCAGCCGGCTGACTGGGACAGACAGAAGGCTCTTGATACTGCCGCTTCAATGATTCAGAAATATCCGAATCTTAAGGCTATATATTGCTGCAACGATACCATGGCTCTCGGTGCTTTACAGGCAGTTAAAAACGCTAACAAGCTCGGTAAGATAATGGTAGTAGGTACAGACGGTGCAGCCGAAGCCATAGACAGCGTAAAAGCAGGCGAGCTTTCAGCAACAGTTGCTCAGGACTCAGCGGGAATCGGTGCTGTTTCACTTAAAACAATGGTTGAGACAGTAAAAGCAGGCAAAGCAATTGATGTTAATGCTACTCCCGAAACTATCCCGGTTGATTCTTATATAGTTACAAAGGATAGCTAAAAAGGTGTTTTCCATCCGTTTATTAGATAAACGAACTCCCTAACTCACAAGCTCAGACAGCACCGATTTTTCGGTGCTGTCGAGCTGTATAACGGAATATTGAAAGAGGTTTTAATATGAAAATAGCAATAGGTAGCGACCATGTAGGATACGAACTTAAAGGCAAGGTTATTGCTCACCTGAAAGAAAAGGGTATAGAGGTAAAGGATTTCGGAACGAACAGCACCGAGCGTACCGATTACCCGATTTACGGTGAGGCTGTGGCAAACGCGGTAGCATCAAAGGAATTTGACAAGGGTATACTTATATGCGGTACAGGTGTTGGTATTTCTCTTGCGGCAAATAAGGTTAACGGTATCAGAGCGGTAGTTTGCAGTGAGCCATATTCGGCACTTCTTTCGAGGCAGCATAACGATACCAATATTTTGGCTTTCGGTGCAAGAGTTGTCGGCCTTGACCTTGCACTTATGATTGTTGACACTTGGCTCTCCGGTGTTTATGAGGGCGGAAGACACGCACGTCGTGTGCAAATGATATCCGACATTGAAGAAAGACAGAAAAATAAATAAGCTTTTATTTAATTAAACAAAAGGAAGCCGCAGAAACTGTGTTTTGCGACTTCTTTTTTTCTTGAATTAGAGCTTTTTTTCTGATACAATATCAGCGTGTTTTCTACGGAACTGTAATGTTTGTAGCGATTGGTTTTTATTCTGTAAATGGAAAGGCTATGTAAGAATTATGAGTAAAATGTCAGAAGTAATGCCTAAATGGGGGCCTTATTCAAAAAAGTACAGCGGTGTGTCGAGAGTCACAGAGCACGAAACGGAAAAAGGCGTCAGGTTTGATTTCATTTCGCTTCCCGCAGTTTCAAATACCGATGCCAAGGCTCCGAATGTGACTATACCGGTGGGTGTGCATCCTTGGGATGTAAAAAGTGATTATTCTTTTTATTCTTACAGACAGGACCTGGAGTGGAAGGATGTTATTTATTCCGACGTTTCTTTTACAAAACTCAGCGATGAGAGTGTGCTTGTCAGGACAGAGATTTTCAATAATTCAGAGCTTATGCAAAATTGCCTTGTCAATTATTTCTCTTCTCTGCAATTTCCGTTTTTAACATCATACAGAGTTTCTCTTCCCAATAAATCGCTTATGTTTGACGCGCTTGATTACAGCGAGTTTACATATAAAACAAGCCGTCCGTGGGATAATGAAACTATGGACGCCATGCATAAAGGCGAGTTCTTTGACGATCGCTTTACTTCGCACAGAGGGCTCGGAGACCGTGACGACAACCGATATATATTGCCGAAATATCCGCGTCTCGGAGAAGAAAAAGGCGACAAAATCGTATATAAAATAAAAAATGATTTAAACTTTTCAGATGCTGCTTTATATGTCAGATACCGTACCGTTGATAATAAGCCTTCGGCTTTTACCGTGAACGGTGACAGCGTTGTGTTTCCGCCTGCACAGGATATGGGTGAAATCACGATGCCGATAGGTAATGTGGATAAAGGGGATTATACTCTCGTTCTCGTTTCCGAGGGCGAAGGCGGCATAGAATTTGATTTCTTTGCAATATGCGAAAAATACGAAACCAATAAGATATTAGTTGAAGCAAAAAAGAATAATTTTGTCCCGGATGTTAAGGCTCGCGACGAAATAAACGGTAAAACCATTGAGATAAAATACGAGGGCGTTGAAAAGCCATTTGTTTTAAGAACATTTAATGATGAAACAAGACTTCGCAGCATACCCTCCGGCTGTCTTGAGGATGTACCGACTCCCCGTATATCTCAACCGGATAAAAGCTTTGACAATATGATGGAAACTTTTTCCGGAGAATTCAGTTGGAAACACAGCGACGAGGGATACTATCAGAATACTCTTGTCCACACCTTGTACATAGAGCCGGGGAAAAGTCATACCGAATATGCGGTTATTTCGTATGGCGGTGCAAAATATGAAACGCCGGAAGATTATGAAAAGATCTATTTATCGGCGTCCGGCTCGGTTGAAAAGCTAAGCTATAATGACAGCGGAAAAAAATATGAGTTTTCAAACCGCCTTTTGCGAGCTGCAATGTTCCAAAACACCGTGTATCCGCTTTATCATCACGGAGAATATGTTATACATCACACTCCCGGCAAGAGGTGGGATTCCTTTTACACATGGGATTCGGGCTTTATAGGGCTTGATATGCTTGAATTTTCACCGAAAATAGCGGATTATATCCTCGATTTGTATTTGAGCGATAAGGATAATAAGGACTATGCGTTTTTGCTGCATGGATCTCCTGTGCCCGTCCATCTTTATCAATATTATGAAATGCTCCAAAAAACATCTGATAAATCCGAGCTGTATGATTATTACGACCGAGCAAAGATGTTTTATGATTTCCTTGCGGGAAAAATAAACGGTTCAACCACCGCTAAATTTAAGAGCGGTCTAACAACTACATTTGAGTATTTTTACAATTGTTCCGGAATGGACGATCTTCCGCCTCAAGTTCTGATGTACAAAAATAATTTGCAGCTTAAAACCGCACCGTGTATTTCTTCTTCACAAGTTATAAGGACGGCAAAGCTTCTCTCTGTGATAGCTGAACATCTCGGTAAATCCGAAGATGTAAAAGCCTATTCGGAAGATATAAAGAGAATATCAAATGGGCTTCAGAAATATGCGTGGGATGATGATGCAGGATATTATTCATATGTAATTCACGATGAAAACGGCGAAGCAAAAGAACAACTGCGCTCTGATTCGGGCGAAAATATGAATAAGACTATGGACGGTATATATCCTCTTATAGCCGGAATAACTACGGACGAGCAGACTGGCAGAATTCTGTCTCATTTGAAAAGCGAAGATGAGATGATGAGCAAGGTTGGTATAAGTGCCGTTAATATGAAGGCCGGCTATTATGCCACTAACGGCTATTGGAACGGCAACGTATGGTTTTCGCATCAATGGTTTGTTTGGAAAACCATGTTAGATATAGGTGAGGCTGATTTTGCATATAAAATAGCCAAGGTCGCGCTCGATTCGTGGAAGCGTGAGGTGGAGTATTCGTACTATACTTTTGAAATGCTTTCGATAACTACGGGCAGAGGAGGATGGTTCCATAATTTCGGAGGCCTTTCCGCTCCCGTGAACATTTGGGCTTCTGCATACTTTAAGGCGGGCACGTTTAATCTCGGCTTTGACAGCTTTTGTGAAAATTACAGCTTCGAAAACGATTTCTCTCATTTTTCCGCTGACGTTTCGCATTATAACGGTAAAGACAGCATAATGCTTGTTGTTATGAATGACAAAAATAATTATGTGGTAACAGTTGACGGAGAAAAAGCCGTTTTTAACGAGCGGGACAAAGGAACATTTGAAATAAAATTACCCTCTGATAAAAAACGTGTAAAAATTGAAATTCAGCTTGTGTAATCCTCTACAAGCTTTTGTGCTTCTTCATCTGAATAAGCCGTAACACCTACTATTATAAGCTCCCTGTCGCTTTGCGGCAGGGAATTTGTATTTACGTCGAAGATTTCCACCGGCATAGAGTATCCGCGTTTAAATAAAGCTATTTTACCGTTATAGTCGGTTATGGTGTAAAGTGCTGCAACGGTAGTTTCTTCGCTTTTCGTAAAGCTGCTTTTCTTTTTAGGAGATTTTAAAATTATCACTGTTACAGCACCTAATAAAGTCAGAGCAGCCACCGATGCGGCGATACATTTAAGTAAGGCTTTTTTCATTTTATTCACTTCCGTATATTATTTTTGACAAGAATAGGAAAAATATAATATTTTTTCAAAATTATGATGAAATAATCAACGGTTTGTGTTACAATAAAACAGTATAGTTATATCGTATCCGATCTTTTAAACGGAGGACTTTAAAATATGACTCAAAAGCGACGCGCAGTCACAAAGAGAGTACCTAAAAACAGAAAAAAACGCAGTAAGGGCGCAACGGTTTTGTTGTCGGTTCTTTTTACCTTTTTGCTTACCGCGGTTTTTGTATGCTTATATCTTCTTGTGTTTATGGTGTCTTACGTAAACGGCGACAGTAAGATAAATCTTGAGGAATATAAAGAGAATCAAGATCAAACCACAATTATATATGCGTATGACACCAACAACGAAGTCACCGAGCTTTCGCGCCTTCACGGTGAACAAAACCGAGTTTGGGTAACATACAGCGAAAATCCGGATGAAAGCGTTATACCGCAAAATCTTGCGAATGCGTATATTGCACTTGAGGATAAGCGCTTTTATGATCACGGCGGTGTCGACTGGTTCAGAACATTATCGTCGGCGGTTAGATACCACTTCAAGCAGGGCGGTTCGACCCTTACTCAACAGCTTATTAAAAATCTTACGGGAGAAAACGGCAAAACCGTAAATCGTAAATTCTATGAAATACTGTCTGCGCTGAACCTTGAGAAAAATGCCTCTAAGCAGACAATACTTGAGGCGTATATGAATACGGTCTATATGAGCCACGGCTGTTATGGCGTACAGACCGCCTCCGAAAAGTATTTCGGAAAAAATGTGCAGGACCTTAATCTTGCGGAGTGTGCGTCTTTGGCGGCAATAACTCAATCTCCGTCAAAATATGATCCGCTTATTCATCCCGAAGAAAACAAAAAACGTCAAAAGGTCTGTCTTGACAATATGCTTAAGCAGGGCAAAATAACAGAAGACCAGTATAATGAAGCAATAAATTACACAATGGTGTTCACGAACAGTGAGGGCTATGTGCCGAGCGAAAACCTTACAAGCGCTCAGCAGCAGACCACTACCACCATTCAGAGTTACTATGTCGATTACGTTATTCAAAAAGTTATTGCCGACCTTATGGATAAATACGGCTATACAAAGCCGCAGGCGTCTACGCTCATTTATTCGGGCGGACTTCGCATCTACTCCGCTGTGGATATGAATGTTCAGAATATTCTCGAAAACGTATATGTAAACAGAATATCATTCCCGTCCTATAATAAAAATGTTCCCGATGCTCAGTCGGCTATGACAATTATGGATTACAGCGGCAGAGTGCTCGGTATGATAGGCGGAGCTGGAGAAAAGACCGAAAACCGCGGACTTAACCGTGCGGCAAATTCGTATAGGCAGCCCGGTTCATCAATAAAGCCCCTCTCGGTTTACACACCGGCAATAGAGGAAAAATATGCTTATTGGAGCACAAGAGTTAAGAACTATGGTATTCCTCACTATTACAGCGACGGCGGAGTGGGTCCCGTCAACTACGGTAATGACCCCGGTTCTCCCGATTCGTATGTAAACGTACAAAAAGCTATTTGTAAGTCTTACAATACAGTACCGGCGCAGCTTCTTAAAAAGATGGGTTATGAATTGAGCTTTAAGTATGCCAACGGCAAATTCAGACTCGATCATCTCTATGATGTTGATAAGAACGCCTCGTCGCTTGCCGTAGGTGGTACAAGTAAGGGAGTATCAACTCTTCAGATGGCAGCCGCATATGCCACCTTCGGAAACGGTGGTAAATATTACGACCCGTACTGTTACTATAAAGTCACGAATTCAAGCGGTACTATGGTATACCTTCAACACGACGAGACCGATGGCGATCAGATTATGTCTCAGGATACTGCGGATATTATGAATGAGCTTCTGCAAACCGTTGTTACCGATACGGCAGGTGAAGCTACCGCGCGCAATTACGGCCTTAACAATATGAAACTGTTTGCGAAAACCGGTACCACAACCGAGGATAAGGATCGTTGGTTCTGCGGAGGTTCACCGTATTATGTAGCTGCAGTTTGGTATGGCTGCGATACTCCTAAGCAGCTTTCGAATTATGTTTCGGGCAATCCGGCGGGTAAAATATTTGATGAGGTTTTGAACAGAGTTCATAAAGGACTCGCTTCTAAAGATTTTACAAAATTCTCATCTATTGTTGAGCAAAAAGAGTATTGTACAAAGACGGGCTTGCTTGCGGGCAGCGGATGTTCGAGTCGCGCAACCGGTTGGTTCTCAAAGAGCAATATGCCGGGCTATTGTACATCTTGCTCCGGCGGCGGAAGTAAGGATGGCAAGATCGAGGGAGAGACCAAAAAGACAACCGACGGCAGCACTAAGCCGGCAGAAACAACAAAGGCGGCTGCTGAGACGACAAAAGCTCCCGAGGCCACAAACGCCGCAGAGGCTACCAAAGCTCAATAATCAAAGGAGTTTTTATGGGCAATTTGCTGTTTAAAAATGCACACGTTATAGACCCTTCTCAAAAGCTTGATACTGTCGGCGACGTTCTTGTCGTCGACGGTAAGATTGCCGATTTCGGCAAGGCTTTAAGCTGCTCTGCCGATAATATCATTGATGCTTCGGGGCTTGTTTTGGCACCGGGGCTTATTGATTTACACGTGCATTTGCGTGACCCGGGTCTTGAATATAAAGAGGATATAATTTCCGGATGCCGTGCGGCGGCGGCCGGCGGCGTGACAACGGTTTGCGCCATGCCTAATACAAAACCGGTATGCGATAACGCAGAAACGGTAAAATATATACTTGAAAAAGCGGCTAATGCCGATGCTCACGTTCTCCCGATAGGTGCCGTTTCCGTCGGCGAAAACGGTGAAAAGCTCACCGATATGCAGGCTTTAAAAGAAGCCGGTTGCTGTGCTTTTTCGGATGACGGCGTTCCGGTTAAAACCGCAGAGCTTATGCGTGAAGCGCTCAAAGAGGCAGCAAGACTCGATATGCCTGTTTTTGCCCATTGCGAAGAAAAAACAATTTCACGCGACGGCATTGTAAATGAATGCGATGTTGCAAAAGACCTTAATATGCCTCAGATACCGGTTTCGGCAGAAGACGTGGGAACTGCGCGCGAGACAGCCCTTTTAATGTCAGCCCCCAAAAATGCACGGTTGCATATTTGTCACGTCAGTACGGGCAATTCAGCACTTCTTATAGCCTCCGCAAAGAGAAACGGATTTAATGTAACTGCTGAAACTTGTCCGCATTATTTTATATTTAACGATGAAAAGCTTTTGTTAAAGGATGCGGATTATCGAATGAATCCGCCGCTTCGCAGTGTCGTGGACCAGTTTTCCGTTCTCTACTCGCTTATTGACGGCGTAATAGATGTAATTGCAACCGACCACGCACCTCATTCACCGGAAGAAAAGGCAGATTTTTATAAAGCTCCCAACGGCGTTATAGGTATGGAGACATCTTTTTCCGCTTCATATACCGCGCTTGTTGCGTCGGGACTTATCAGTCTTTATGAGCTTATTGATAAAATGGCGTGTAAACCGGCCGAGATTTTAAACAGACCGATAGGCACGTTAAAAAAGGGGAGTGCTGCGGACATTATTTTGATAGATGAAAGTGAAAAATTTACAGTAGACATAAATAAGCTTCACGGTAAATCCAAAAACTGCATCTTTAAAAACCGTGAGCTTCAAGGCAAGGTAAAAATGACCGTTCTCAGCGGCAGAATAGTATATAATGATTTAGGAGATTGACAAATGGCTTTTGACAGACTTATCCGTGCAATTGACGAAAAGAAAAATCCTACTGTGGCAGGGCTTGACCCGAAGCTTGACTACGTTCCAGAGTTTATAAAAAAAGACTCGCGTGAGAAATACGGAGATACGCTTGAGGCTGCGGCAGATGCGCTTTTGACATTTAACAAAGGGCTTATAGATTCTCTTTGCGATGTTGTGGCGGCCGTAAAGCCGCAATGCGCCTATTATGAAATGTACGGGTGGCAAGGAGTAAAAGCACTTTATGACACAATAGCTTACGCAAAAGAAAAAGGTCTGTTTGTAATAACCGACGGTAAAAGAAATGATATCGGCACTACCATGGAGGCGTATGCCGCCGCACATATCGGTAAAACAGAGGCTTTTGGTAAAACCTTTGAAAGCTTTTCCGCCGATGCCCTCACGGTTAACGGTTATCTCGGAAGCGACGGTATAAATCCTCTTTTAAATATTTGCAAGGAAGAGGACAAAGGCATTTTTGTGCTTGTGAAAACTTCTAATCCATCCTCCGGTGAGCTTCAGGACAGATTGCTCGGCGACAAAACCGTCTACGAAACCATGGGTGAAATGTGCGAGAACTGGGGCAAGGATTCTATAACGGATTACGGATACTCGTGTGTCGGTGCGGTCGTCGGAGCAACTTATCCGAAACAGCTTTCAAGTCTTCGCAAAGAAATGCCGCACACATTTTTCCTTGTACCGGGTTACGGTGCACAGGGCGGAGCCGCCAAAGATATTGCAGGTGCGTTTGATGAGAACGGACGCGGAGCCGTAATAAATTCCTCAAGAGGTATAATGTGCGCATACAAAAAAGGCGGCTTCGATGAAAAAGATTATGCCGTTGCCGCACGTAAAGAAGCTATCAGAATGAGGGACGAAATCAATTCCGTTTTATAAAGGGTGATTTATATGAAAAATAAAAAGGCTTACCTTGTTTTGGCTGACGGAACCGTATTTAACGGAATTTCTATGGGTAAAGAGGGAACAGCTTTAGGAGAAGTTGTTTTCAATACGTGTACGGCTTCTTACGGAGAACTGCTTTCAGACCCGACATATTATGGTCAGATAGTGGCGCAAACCTATCCTCTTGTAGGCAACAGAGGCGTAGAAAAAAGAGAAAACGGTTCAAAAATAATGGCAAGCGGCTATGTTGTGCGTGAATGGTGCGACACCGGCGATCTCGGCGAAGAAACGCTTGACAGCTATTTAAAAGAGTGCGGCATAGTAGGAATCAGCGGTATTGATACACGCCGTCTTACGCGTGCCGTCCGCGACAAAGGCTATATGAAGGGCGCTATAACCGACAATCTCAATGATTTTGACGTGCTTATTAAAAATATCAAGAATTATACAATTTCCGGGGCGGTTGAGGCTGTTACCGTAAAAGAGCCGCAGAAATTCACGGCGGAAAATCCGAAATGCAATGTTGCGGTGATTGATTACGGTTCGCCGCGCAGAACTCTTGACGGCTTTTTGTCACGAGGCTGTAGTTTGACCGTCGTCCCGGCTGACTTTACGGCTGAGCAGTTAAAGAATATTTCACCGGACGGTATTTTCCTTTCCGACGGTCCTGCCGATCCTGACGATAACCCAAAGCTTATAGAAAATATCAAGGAGTTTAAAAAACTCGGTGTTCCGATGTTCGGAATAGGTCTCGGTCATCAGATGCTGGCTCTTTCGGAAGACTTTAAAATTGAAAAAATGCCGCAGGGGCACCGCGGCTCAAATCAGCCAGTAGTTATAAAATCTACCGGAAAGCTTATGGTTACAGAGCAGAATCACGGCTATTCGGTTGAAGTTTCGAGCATCAGTGCCGATAAAGCCGATATTACAATGATAAATGTCAACGACGGCTCCTGTGAGGGACTTGAGTACAAAAATTTCAACGGTTTCGGGGTCCAGTTTACACCGGACAGCGACCGCGACAGCAGTACATCCTGGATATTTGACCGCTTTGTTGATATGATGGGGGAATGAGTTATGACAGAAAATAAATATTCAAAAATACTTGTTCTCGGAGCCGGCCCTGTGGTTATAGGCTCTTCCTCTGAATATGATTATTCGGCTGTATCTGTTTGCAGAGCGTTGAAGGAAGAGGGCATTTCGGTAGTTTCGGTAAACTCAAATCCGGATACAATAATGACAGATAAAAATGTTGCGGATACAGTTTATATTGAGCCATTAAACGGCGAAACAGTAAAGAAAATAATTGAAAAAGAAATTCCCGATGCCATTATCGGCACCACGGGAGGAGAAGCGGGGCTCGAAATTTGCCTTGAGCTTTTACAAAACGGTTATCTTGATGAGCACGGTACCAAGCTTCTCGGAATTAAGCCGGAAACCATAAAGGCAATAAGAAACGAGCAGGCTCTTCGAGATACTCTTGAAAATGTGGGCGAACCGTATGTATCCGCAAAGGTGTTGCCGACAGATGCGGAATGTGTGACATTCGCCGGTGAAATCGGTTTCCCCGTACTTATAAGTCCGGCATTCACGCCTGATTTTTCAGAGCCGATACGTTGCGAAAATGCAGATGATATTTTGTCAGGCTTCGGCAGTTGTGCCGAGCGGTCTCTCGTAAACGAGGTATACGTAAGAAAATGCGTCGATGATTATAAAGAAGTGGAATTTGTCGCAATGCGCGATTCCTTCGGCAATTGCATAAGCGTAAGCAGTACCGAAAATATTGACAGCGTCGGCATTCATTCCGGCGACAGTATTGTTGTTATTCCTGCGCAGACTCTTACAGACAGCGAAACCGTAAGGCTTCGCAGAGCCGCAAGAAAAATAGCCGATTATTTAAATATTGAAGGAAGCTGCAATGTCCGTTTTGCAATAAATTCGGATGGCAGCGAGTATATGGTTTTGGCAGTTGAGCCACAGCTTAACCGTACTACCGCTCTTGTTTCAAAGGCTACGGGTTATCCCATAGCGCAGGTCTCTGCCAAAATTGCTCTCGGATATAAGCTTTACGAAATCAAAAACGATATAACAGGCGTTACCACAGCGGCAAATGAACCTGCCATTGATTATTGTGCCGTAAAGGTTCCGAGATGGTCTTTTGAAAACTTCGATGCCGCCACCAGAAAGCTCGGCGGAACTATGCAGGCTACGGGTGAGGCACTCGCAATCGGCACTTCGTTTGAGTTGGCTCTTATGAAAGCGATACGCTCGATGAATCCACGTACCGAATCCGTATCAATGCCCAAAATGAAGCAAAAAACCGACAATGAGATAAAGGAGCTGCTGTTAGGCTCCGATGATGAACGAATTTTTGCTGTTTACGAAGCTATAAGACGCGGATTTGACCTTGCTGAAATACAGTCTCTTACAAGAATAGATAATTATTATCTAACTAAGCTCAAGAATATAGCCGATACGGAAACATCTCTCGGTAACGGCTTTTCGGGTGATTTGTATTTCCGTGCAAAAACTCTCGGTTTTCTCGACAGTACAATTGAAAAAATAACCGGTGAGGAGATTTCGGCACCCATAGCTGCAGGATATAACACCGTAGACACTTGCGCAGCCGAATTTGACGTTAAAAAGCCCTATTTCTATTCTTCGTTTGACGAGGATAACGAAGCCGCAATGTTCGGAAAAGCACACCCGACATCGAAAAAGAAAATCCTCGTAGTGGGTTCCGGCCCTACATCCATAGGTCTTGGAACAGACCGCGATTATGCGGTGGTAAACTGTATAAATACACTTAAGGACTTCGGTTACTCCACTATTTTGCTTAATAATAATCCTGCGGCTGTTTCCACAGATCCGGGAGTTGCCGATACACTTTATCTTGACCCCATTACAGACGAAGATGTCGGAAATGTTGTGCTCACCGAAAAACCGTATGGAGCTGTTTTGCCGTTCGGCGGTGGTAATGCCGTCAGAAAAGCCGAAATGCTTCGTTCATTAGGCGTTAAGGTTTTCGGCTCGGATGACGAGGCTCACCGCAGACTAAAAAACAAAATCGAGTTATTTGATATTCTTGATGATCTCGGTATACGTCACACAAATAACCGACACGTTATGATTGGTAAGGGTGCCGAGGTGGATGTCCTGTCCGATGGCAGCGATATACTGGTTCCGGGAATTTGCGAGCATATTGAAAAGGCCTGTGTAAATCCCGGCGACACTACTACGGTTTTTCCGTCGATAACGCTTACCTCATCGGATAAAGCAAAGATATACGAATATACCGAAAAGCTTTGCAAAGAACTTAAAATTAAAGGGCTTATAAATATCCAGTTTGTTATATATGATAACGAAGTTTATGTTTCGTCGGCAAGCGTTGTGGCAACGCGAAACGTGCCGTTTATGACTAAGGCATCGGGGTTGCCGATAGTTGCCATGGCTACGCGGCTTATGCTCGGCGAGACGCTCGGTGATATCGGTATGGGATGCGGTATTTTACCGGAGCCTACAAGGTATTTTGTCAGAGTACCGGTATTCAGCTTTGAAAAACTTCAGGGTACCGATGTTCAGATAGGCGATACCGAAAAGTCAACGGGTGAAGTTATGGGCATAGCAGATACATTTGACGAAGCTCTTTTGAAGGGCTTGATAGCTTCGGGAATGCGTATAAAGCGCACAGGCGGAGTGCTTGTATCCGTCGCCGATACCGATAAGAGGGACAGCGTTATGCTTGCCGGTGAATTTTTAAAACAGGGCTTTAAGATATATGCTACCTCCAATACTGCTAAGCTTTTAAATTCGAACCATGTTGCGGCAAATTCCGTGCGTAAAATACATGAGGGCGAGCCGAATACAATGTCGCTTATTAAGAATAATAAATTATCATATGTTGTTTCAACTGCGGAGCAGGGGCCTAAGGTGAATGAGGACGACATTCGCATACGTCGTACCGCTCTTTTGCGCCGTATTCCGGTATTGCCGTCGGTTGATACCGCCTTTGCGTTTGCAAAGTGCCTCGAAAATAACAATATTCTTGAAGAAATAAAGGTTTGCAAGCTATAATTATAGGTGAATGATTTATGTTTCAAAAATCGTATAAAATCCTTTCGACCGAAAAACTGAATAATACAACTTTCAGCTTTGTTATTTCCTGCCCGGAGCTTGCCGAAGAAAGCTGGTGCGGAAGATTTGTAAATGTCTTATGCGGAGAAAAGACTCTGCGCCGCCCGATTTCAATTTCTGAAATTGACAAGCAAAACGGTACAATAACAATCGTATTTGAAGTCCGCGGAGACGGAACAAAATGGATGTCGGAGAGAAAAGCAGGGGACGAGCTTGATATTTTAGGACCTCTCGGCAACGGTTTTTTCCCCGATAAAACAAAACGCGGAATTTTTATCGGAGGAGGTATAGGCTGCCCCCCTATGCTCGGTGCTGCAAAAGAATACGGCAGCGATGCAGAGGTGATTCTCGGCTTCAGAAGCCAAGAAAATGCAATACTTACAGATAAGTTTAAGTCTGTCGCTAAGCGGGTGGAAATCACAACAAACGACGGTACCCTCGGCGCAAAAGGCTTTGTTACCGATGTGCTTAAAAATATGGTTCGAAACGGCGAAAATGCCGTAGTTTATGCCTGCGGACCCACACCAATGTTAAAAAGCGTTGCTGCGCTTTGTAAGGAAAAAAACATTAAGTGCTACGTTTCGCTGGAGCAGCGTATGGCGTGCGGAATAGGTGCTTGCCTTTGCTGTGCACAAAAGACTCGCGATAAAGACGGCGAGCATATGAAACACGTTTGCAAAAACGGACCTGTTTTTGATTCCGAGGAGGTCGTATTCTGATGGCTGATTTAGGTGTTAATATAGCCGGAGTTCATTTTAAAAACCCCGTAATTACAGCGAGCGGAACTTTCGGATTTGGGCAGGAATATGCCCGTCTTTATGATATTTCGCGCCTCGGAGGTATATCTTGCAAGGGGACTACGTTGAAAGAACGCCCGGGAAATCCTGTTCCGCGAGTTTGTGAAACGCCGTCAGGTATACTCAACTGCGTCGGACTTCAAAATCCGGGTGTTGACGCGTTTATAAAAGATGACTTGCCTTTTTTGGAAAAGTCAGGTACCGTTATAATCGCTAACATTGCAGGAAGCGCAGAAGAAGATTACGTTGAAACCGCATCAAGGCTTAACGGTACGAGTGTGGATATGATTGAGCTTAATATTTCGTGTCCTAATGTTAAAGAGGGCGGAGCTTCTTTCGGAACAAGTGCCGCGAGCGTCGAAAAGATAACGTCGGCTGTCAAAAAAGCATCCGAAAAGCCGCTTATGGTAAAGCTTACGCCTAACGTAACCGACATAACCGAAATGGCTCTTGCCGCAGAGAGTGCCGGTGCAGATGCCGTTTCTCTTATAAATACGCTTACCGGAATGATTATTGATATAAACACAAAAAGACCGCTTCTTCGCAATAATACGGGCGGGATATCAGGTGCGGCGGTTTTTCCCGTGGCACTTCGTATGGTTTGGCAAACCGCATCCAAGGTTAAAATTCCCGTTGTCGGTCTCGGAGGTATAACAAAGTGGGAGGACGCTGTACAGATGCTTTTAGCCGGAGCAAGTGCGGTTCAGGTCGGTACCGCAAGCTTTACAGACGCATTCGCACCGCTTAAAATTATAGACGGTATAAACAATTATCTCGACAAAAACGGGTATAAGAGTGTGTCCGAGATAGTCGGAAAGGTTGAACCATGGTAATACTTTCGGTTGATTACGGCGATGTCAGAACCGGAATTGCCGTTTGCGATAAATTCGGTATGTTGGCGTCGCCCGTTAAGGTTATTGTCGAGCGCGACAGCGGCGCTTTGGCAGATGAGATAACTGAAATAGCCACAGAAAAGAAGGCTGAAAAAATAGTATTGGGGCTTCCGAAAAATATGGACGGTTCAGAGGGCTTTCGTGCCGAGGCTTGTCGGCAACTGGCAGAGCTTATTTCGGAAAGGATTAATCTTCCGATAGATTTTGAAGACGAGAGATTGACTACCGTTTCGGCGCATAATGCGCTGAACGCCACAAATACCCGTGGTAAAAAGCGTAAGGCGGTTGTTGACGCTGTTTCTGCAGTTATAATTCTTGAAGATTACTTGAGAAAAACGAAAAATCAAAAATAAAATCAAAAGCAGCCCGTATGTCATATGATATACTGGCTGCTTTTGGCAAAAGAACAAAATTAATTTGTTTAAACACAATAGAAATTTGTGTCCCATCCGGGAATGTACGGATGATGTCTGAAGTATATTTTGTATTCGGGATTTACCTTGAGTATTTTTTCGGGCAAAATAAATATATCTTCGATTCTGTGGTATGCCGCAATGTTGAGTTTGGACTTCAACCTTTTTAGCGTAATTTCGGCTCCGTCAAGCATTTCGCTTTCCGCTCCTTCGATATCCGCTTTTATATATGTAATATTTTTACTTTTGGAAATCTCATCTACGGTAACAGTATCTGTCTTTGCTTGTGCGGCATTTAAAAGATATGAATTTCTGCCGCCTTTTCCCGCAAAACCCATAGTCAATTCTCCGCTCCAAATGCCCTTGTTCACAAGAGTTATATTGCTCATACTTTTTGTGTATTCCATAAGCTTTTTAAAATTTCGCGGAGCAGGTTCGACAGCTGTTATACTGCCGTATTCGTTGCCGGAGAAATACAAAAATTCCTTTATTGTGTCGCCGTTATAAGCACCGAGATCAAGGTAATTTTCGTTTTTGCCGAGCCTTAATATATCGCTAAACACTTCTTCTTTATTGCTCTCGCAGGATAGAAGTATGTCTAAGTCTCCGCTGTATTCAAAATTGACAAACTTAAAAAACACATCTTTGGATTTTTTGTCTGCAAGCAGCGAATAAATGTTACAGATGCGGCTTTTGTTGCGTTCAAAAAATTCTCTGTTTGCTATGCCGTTTCCGTAAACCGACACGCTCGGTACAAAAGTTTTGTGCTTTGCTGCAACGCTTTTAATGTTATCGGTGACCGATTTAAGCTGAGAACCGAAGCATATTACACAGTAAAAATCGCCGAATTCATTTTCGCAGTCAGAGAGACTTTTAACTTTAAATCCGCGGAAGCTTCTGTCCCTGACAAATCCGTCACTTGCCATAACGGCAGATATTTTTATACCCAGTCTTTCGAATTCGTCAAATATTTTATCGGCGCCGTTTCCGGTTCCGTAGCAAACTATCGGAAGGTCGGCGTCTTTTAATTTTTCCCATACAGAAGGAGATTTCAGCATTTTATCAAGCATTATAACCACTCTTTTTATTTCTGCAAAAGTTCGGTATTAATTGTAACATATAACGTGAGTTTTCACAAATGTTGTTATTTACTTTGATAAAAAAAGATATTATAATATAAGTGATGAATTCTAAGGAGGTATTATTATGAACGATATTAACTCTCTTTATAAATTATGGTGCGAAAAAGCCGTGAATGATAAAGACCTTATTCCGGAGCTTAAATCAGTTGAGGGAAATCAGGATGAGATTCTCGACAGATTTTATAAAAATCTTGAATTCGGTACGGCTGGTCTGCGCGGAGTCATAGGAGCAGGTACAAACAGAATGAATGTTTATACCGTTAATCAGGCAACACAGGGCCTCTCGGATTATCTTAACAGCGAGTTTAAAGAGCCGAGCGTTGCCATTGCCTATGATTCGCGTATAAAATCGGATGTATTTGCACGTTCCGCGGCTTCGGTGCTTGCCGCTAACGGTATTAAGGTATATATCTATCGTGAACTTGTACCGACTCCGATGCTGTCATATGCGGTTCGCAAGCTTCATTGCAACTCGGGCATAATCATAACCGCAAGTCATAATCCCTCAAAGTACAACGGCTATAAGTGCTACGACCCAAACGGCTATCAGATGACCGATGCAGCCGCCGCCAAAACCTATGAGTTTATAAGCCGTGTTGATATGTTCTCGGGCGTTAAAACCGCCGACTTCGAAGAATGCGTCAAGAGCGGAAAAATTGAATATATCAGCGATGAGGTTTATGAGTCGTTCTTTACCGAAGTGCTGAAAGCAAGAGTCAATCCCGGCATATGTGAAAAAGCGGGACTCTCGGTAATTTATACTCCGCTTAACGGCACCGGAAACAAGCCTGTCCGCAAAATCCTTAAAATGATAGGTGTTGAGGATGTAACCGTTGTTCCTGAACAGGAATTGCCCGACGGAAACTTCCCGACCTGCCCGTATCCCAATCCCGAAATCAAACAGGCCTTTGAGTGTGCAATAAACCTTTCAAAAACAAAAAAGGCAGACCTTCTTGTTGCAACCGATCCCGATTGCGACAGACTCGGCATTGCTGTGCTTGACGACGGCGAATATAAGCTTATGACCGGTAACGAAGTGGGAGCAATGTTTACAGAATATTTGCTTGAAACTCTTACTGAGCAAAATAAACTTCCGAAAGCTCCTGTTGTTGTTAAAACAATAGTTACTTCTCCGCTTATCTCGGCCATTGCTGCTGCCCACGGCGCAACTACGGCAAACTTGCTTACCGGATTTAAATATATAGGAGAGCTTGTTACAAAGCTTGAAAGTAAAAATGAGGCTGACCGTTTTGTAGTAGGTATGGAAGAATCCTACGGCTATCTCCGCGGCTCACATGCAAGAGATAAGGATGCCGTTGTAGCTTCGATGCTTGTTTGCGAAATGGCGTCATACTATAAGCTTAAAGGTATGAGTCTTTATGACTTTATGCAGAGCATATACAAGAAGTACGGCCTTTATCTTAATACTCTTCTCAATTTCGGTTTTGAAGGTGCCGCGGGAATGAAAAAGATGGCTGAAATGATGGATTCACTTCGCGCTGACGGCCTTAAAAATATTGCGGGTATGGATGTCATAACATCTTCGGATTATAAGGCAAGCATCGAGACAAATTTTAAGACAGGCGAGAAGGCTAAGATTACTCTGCCGAAATCAAATGTGCTTTCATACACCCTTGAGGGCGGCAACAGCGTAATAGTTCGCCCGTCGGGAACAGAACCGAAGATAAAGATTTATATTACGGCAGTAGGCAACACGCGCGATGAGGCTAAGACTGTTACCGATAAGATAAGCGACGATATGGAAAAAATACTCGGTATTAAGAATTAAAGGAAGATTCTGAAAATGATGCAAAAGAAATGGGCCGTTCGTGTTATAGCCATAGTATTGGCTGTGCTTATGGTGGCAACAACACTTACGGTTTTGCTTAATGTTTTTTACTTTAAATAATTGAAATAACACGTCGCATTTGTCGCGGCGTGTTATTTTATATGTAAAATTTGTCATTATTGCTCGCGTTGTGTAATGTACACAAAAAGTGTGGTTGACAAATGCTTAAAATATGCTATAATAATTAAGCTTGCAGTTTTATTAGCAATGTTTAGCCAAGGGGTGTGCCTGTTTTGACTGATAATGATGATCTTCTGAGGTTGGTCAAGCTGGCATCTTCAGGCGATAATGAAGCTTTATCTCTGCTTGTATCAAAAATGATTCCCGATGTGCGTCGTGAGGCTTCTAAGTTTTCCGGAGCTGTCGGCGTTGATTCCGACGATCTTTTTCAGGAGGGTATGATAGGGCTTTTGTCTGCCGCGCGTTCCTATAAAACTGATTGTGGCGCGTCATTCAGAACTTATGCCTCGGTTTGCATACGTAACAGAATCATTTCGGCTGTAAAAAAAGCGTCAGGCGGCAAAAGTGTGCGTCGTGACCTTTTGGTTCCTTTGGAAACAGAGCTTTTATCTGTGCCGGAGCTTTCTTATGATGACGGTCTCGTTGTTAAAGAGGAATGTGACAGGCTTTTTGGCTTTATCGAAACACAGCTTTCCGAAAGAGAACGCAGCATTTTAAAATTATTCCTTAGCGGGTTAAGCTACGGCGAAATAGCCCAAAAACTCGGTTCTTCATCCAAATCCGTTGACAATGCGCTTCAAAGGGTTAGGCGAAAGCTGAAGAAGTATAACTAAGGCGGTAATTAATACTTCATCAAAAGCCCTTTTCTCATTAGGAGAGCATTTTTGCGGCGGTGCAATTCCGCTTAGGGTAAAAATAATTTTTTTCAAGCGAGGTAGCAAAATGTACGAAGACAAAACCCTTATTTGTAAGGAATGCGGTAAAGAGTTCGTTTTTACAGCAGGTGAGCAGGAGTTCTATGCTGAAAAAGGCTTTGTAAACGAGCCCCAGAGATGCAAGGCTTGCCGCGATGCAAGAAAGAACGCTGCTAAAGGCGATAGACAGATGTACACAGCAACTTGTGCTCGTTGTGGCGGTGAGGCAAAGGTTCCTTTCCAGCCCAAAGATGATCGTCCTGTTTATTGTAGCGAGTGCTTTGCAAAGATGAAAGAAGAGCAGGCATAATTTTAACATAAATTAAATATATATGTTTCGCTGAGTCTGTTCGTTAATTCGGGCAGACTTCTTCTTTTTGTGTTTTTTTTGAAAATTTATGCTATTATAAATGTGGTGATATAATGAAAAAGACTGTTTCTGTTTTGCTTGTTGCAATCATGCTTTGTACATTTTCTTTTTGTGCCTTTGCGGTGGATAATACCGCATCCGTAAATATAGTTGAAACCGCAAGTAACGAATATACGGTTTATCTCGGATTTACCGATAACGGTAAAGAGGTATGCGGCGGCAGTATGAATTTAGTATATAACAGCGACAAGCTTAAACTTGTTGATTATTCGACGGACTCCGAAAGGTGTATGATGCTGATAAATCCGGACTATCAAAATAAAGGCAATACTGTTCGTTTCGTTTTTGCCTCGGCCAACGCTTTAAGTAATGGGGAAAATTTGGCAACAATAAAGTTTTCGTCGAGCGGTGACAAAGTTACATTGTCGGATTTTTCTGTATCCGAGTATAGACTGTATGATGTAAATTCGTCCCTCGTAGCCAACGAAAAGTCGGTTTCTCCTGCTATTTCGTTTAATGCTTTGTCTGATAAAAACAGTGTTGACACATCTGTTGTTGCGGACGGTAAGAATACAGATTCTGTTAGGGAAAGCACCGATTTTCCAAGTAATGATTCATATTTTTCACCTGAGTCGATAGCCGAAGACATTAACAATGTATTGCCGGACGAAACTTCTGCCGGTACTCCGGTAAAACATTCTTCCAAAAGCCGTAAAGCGCTTATCATATCGCTGATAGTTTCATTGGCTCTTGTTATTATTGCCGCAGTTATAATTTTAATTATGCGGAAGAAAAAAGGTAATCGGATTTAAAATAAAAAATATAATTTAGGGCTTGCAAAATCCCCCGTATTATGTTAATATATTCGGGCAGTAAAAAAGCATACGATTTATCGGGGTGTGGCGCAGTTGGTAGCGCACTAGACTGGGGGTCTAGGGGCCGCAAGTTCAAGTCTTGTCACTCCGACCATTGAATTGTGGTTACATTTGGTAATCACGACGAACGAGCGTGAATGTAAGTTGAATGTTTTGTGGGTTTTGTATAAGTTTTCCCTTTCATTCACTTCCGTTCACTCTCGTTTTTTCCATAATTGCAGTAAAATTGCAGTAAATCAGATACATTGCAGTAAAAGACCAAACACGATTTTTCAGCAGTTATAATAGGAAGTGGCAATGATAAAGTCGGCTATATGCCGGCTTTATTTTTTTCTTCTCGTCGGTTCTTCTGTCAACATAGTTATTCAGGCGTATAAACTAAGTTGTTTTCCTGTAAATATGTATTCATAATATTTACATTTTTTTGTTCGTTTGCCTCAAACACATCACAATAGGTATCAATTGTAGTTTTTATACTCTTGTGTCCTATCATTTTTTGAAGTACATCATAAGCCATTCCGCTTTCCATACTTCTTGTAGCAAAAGTATGTCTAAGCATGTGCTGATTTACGCTATCTCCTGACCGTATTCCGTACTTATCGCAAATCCTCTTAAATCTTTCGTTTACTTGACATGTAGTTATTACTCCTGTCGAACCTTTACTTTGGTTTACAAACAATAAATTCGGGTATTCTTTAGACTTTTTTAGCTTTGGGTACTGATATGTTATATACCAAGCTAAGACATCTCGTAAAAAACCGACCATTGTGACTTGACGAACACCCGCTTTTGTCTTTGCAGTTCTCCCCACAATGCCTTTATCATTACCATTTGAAGTTATTGTTCTGCGAACATAAATTTTGTCGTTTTCAAAATCTATATCTTCAACATACAATGCATTTATTTCACCCATTCGCAAGCCTGCAAATAATTCAATTAAAAACTGAACGGTGTAATCGTTTGGAAATTTGTTTATTATTCTTGACTCACTTTCAAGAGCCTTGAGAAATGCTTTTTCTTCCTCAAGTGTAAAAGCCGTTACATCTCTTGTTTCTTTTGAGCTTTTAGGCTGTTTTACCATACTTTCGCTACAAAAGAAGTCATCATATATTATTTTTTTGTATCTTGCTATCGCAAAGACTTTTTTTAATAGTTGATATTCCTTTTTTATAACAGAATCGGAATAGTCAACCAAAGTGCTTAAAAATCTAATTATATCATTTTCAGACACTTTGTTTATCGGCATATCGGATATTGGGTGAGCAAGAATGATTTTTGCAATTGCCTTTTTTCGCAGCATTGTGTTGGGAGTGAGACGATTAAGTGCTTCTTCTTGCACAATAAAATTGTTTAATATCTGACCGACAGTAATATTATTAGCATCTACTATTCCCATTGCATTTTCAATAGACGCTTCTTTTACCTTTAACGATACCTCCTTTTTTGTTTTCCCATAGAATGTTTTTCTCTTAACATTTCCTAAATAGTCTTTCTGGGCGATTTGTCCTACCCAGCGTTTCTTTGATTCGCTGTAATAAATTGTACCTTCACCGTTGTTTCTGCGTGCCATTGTAATTAAAACTCCTTTCAATTTTCAAAAATCCTTTTATCCACGCCGAAAGAACAATGATATTGCGTATAACTAATATACTACAATACCGCTGTTCTTTCAATGTATTAAGCTGTTTTCCTATGAGGCTTGCTAAAATACTGTAAAACGGCGTGTATTTCCGCTTTCTTTTCTTTACCGAAATCACAACAAGGGAAATCCGGTTCGTCAAACAATTTATTCACAGTATTTCTTCCCCATCCTGTCATTTCCACTAAATCTTCGACTCCAATAAAAGTTAAATAAACTATGTTATCTTTTACTTCCATTTGAAGTTCAAGAAGTTCTTTTAACTTTTTGATTTGTTCATCAATTTCATTCATTTCCCTTGAATTGTTAATAATAAGTTCCATAACTTATTTCCTCCCTCAGAACGCAAAAAAAGCCATAATTCCCACGAATGAGAATTATAGCTAATATGCATCTTATTTATTTTATTTATTATACTAATAATATATCACCTTTTTTGATTCGTGTCAACAAATCGTGAACTACTCGGTATTTTAATACCGAGTAGTTCACACCAAGAAAGGGACAGACATCTGCAAAAACTATATGATGTTGTTTCCCAAATAAGGGTCTGAGAGCAAATGCGTTCTTGACAAACAGAGAACATAATGATATACTTATGTCATAATAAAAATATAAAAAATAATTCATATCTGCTATTCGAAAGGGTGGCAGATTTTTTTATTTATAAGTCAAAAAAATATAGAGTCGTATCGTTGCATCTTTGCAATGTTGCGGCTCTTTTTTATTTGCAAAAATTATAAAACAAAAATAAAAACCGAAAGGAGTAAATTAAGCTATGGCAAAAAAGACAACAAAAGAGTATTCGCTTGAAGACTATATTTGCGGAATGAGTCGCGATGAGTTTGAAGAAAATCAGCTCAAACTTGTAGAAGCAAAAAATGACGAATATACGGAAAGAGACACAGGATGCAGTTTTAATCTTTTACGCGAAATGAATAAAATCTACAAATCTGTGTTTGTGACTGAATTCTTTGCTCCGCCGAAAAGGACGAGAAATATCTCGGTTGGTTCTTTCATTATTACGAGCCGAGGCTCAACACGATCATTATGCAGACGGTGCAGGAAACAGCTATGCAGGGGCATTTTGCCGATTTGAAGCAAGCGTATGTTTTCGGCATTTACAAGGCGCTGCAAAAGTACGATATTTCCACCGGCGTACCGTTTCTCATTTTCAAAGAGTTTTATGTTAAAAACGAGATCGACGCATATATCAGCACCATGCGGCAGGGGTATTCGGTGCAAAGCGTGGACGAATACCGCACGCTCAAAAAGGCCATGGCGTTGTATGCCAAATACGAGTACAAATTCGATGAGGAAACGCTGACCAAGATTGCCACAGAGATCGGAAAAAGCGTCAGGGACACCAAGGAAATTATTCGATCCGGCATCGACAGCACCCACTATACCGACTTCTACCGCCGCTATGCCGATGAGGACGGCGAAAGCACGGCGGAAGATGTGGCGGTCGATGATACCTCCAACCCCGAAAAGCTGTTCTTCAGGCAGTGGCAAACTGACGCCCTGTTTGACGCTTACGAAAGCCTTGACTACCGGGAGCGCATGATGGTTGCCGACCACCTTGGCTTTTGCCCGGAATGCTACGGAATTTATGAGCTTGGCAGTGACGAAAACGGCAATCACGTCAAGCTGCTCCGCAAGGGCAAGGCCTATATCGACCTTGCTGCAGAGCACACCTTGTCCTCACCCGATACCGCCTTCCGCACCGTAAACGGCGCATACGAGAAAATGCGCCGGGAACTGACCGAAAAAGGGATATATTAAAACGCAAAAAGCCCCGATGAATTCAGGTGAAAACCTGAAACTCATCGGGGCTGTATTTCTGTCCGTTTTTTACCGTTACCGCATAATTTCGATACCGCCACTTATGCTTTTATATTACTCTTGGTAAAGGCACAATTTGTTCCTTTACCAAATCATTCATATTTCGGCAATGGGGCAAAATGTCCCGTTACCGGTTTTCTATCAGTCTTTTGGGTGTCCGATAAAGTTATTTGACGCTATTTTTTATCCGCACATTCGATTGTTGCTGTCTGTTTCTTTACAATAAACAATGACAATTTTCTGTTTTCATACTTTTCGGGTAAAATATTAAAAAACTCGGAGGTAAATAAAGATGAAAGGACGATTGATTACGGCAAAAATGATTGCCGAATTTAAAGAGCATCTTATTTTAGAGGAACGAAGTACAGCGACAATCGAAAAATACATTCGTGATTAAATGCTTTTTCTGTATTTACAGGTGATACGGAAATTGAGAAAGAAACCGTTATTGCTTACAAGAAGCACTTGCAGACAAATTACGCCGTGCGCAGCGTTAACTCAATGCTGGCAAGTATAAACAGCTTATTTGCGTTTTTAGGTTGGCACGATTTAAAGGTTAAAGCCCTGAAACTGCAACAGCAGGTCTACTGCCCCGAAGAAAAGGAACTTACAAAGGCAGAATATGCGAGGCTTTGCCGTGCGGCAGAACGCAAGCACAACGAACGACTGAATCTCATCTTGCAAACCATCTGCGGTACAGGAATAAGAGTAAGCGAACTGCAATTTATTACGGTTGAGGCGGTAAAATGCGGCGAAGCGGTTGTAAGCTGTAAAGCCAAAACACGCTCGGTGTTCATTGTAAAAGAACTAAAGCAAAAACTGCTCCGCTATGCAGCAGAGCAAAACATTAAAAGCGGTATGATTTTTGTAACAAGGACGGGCAATCCGATAAGCCGAACAAACATCTGGCGGGAAATGAAGGCGTTATGTGTCGAAGCAAATGTAAACCCGCAAAAGGTATTTCCGCATAACCTGTGCCATTTGTTCGCCCGTGTGTTTTACGGCATTGAAAAGGACATTGCAAAACTTGCCGATATTCTCGGACATTCAAGTATAAACACAACACGAATTTATATCATCTCCACCGGAACGGAACACCGTCAGCGTATGGAAAATATGCACCTCATACTATGAAAAAAGCCGCCCGAATCGGCGGCAGAAACATAATTTGTATTATGTTGTACATAAAAAGATAAGAAAACTGCCACAAACATGATAGCTCAAAAAAATAGCACAACAAAATAAGCCTTTTCGAAATTATCGAAAAAAGATATGGGGAAAAGGCTTTATTTTCATGCTTGGTTTTAGACAATTTAGAGTTTTCGACACTTTTATCGGTTAAAGTCCTTTACTAAATTTCCATATTATACTATAATGTAGTATATATAATAATATTGGTTTTATCTGCTAATAAAATCTAATGCAACATAATACAAATTATGTTGCAAATCAGGAGGATGCGGTTATGGCTCTTGCAAAAATTATCAAATACGAGGGAGATAATTCTGTTTTTGTGTGGAAGTCACCAATTGAGGACTTTAACACGATGTCGCAGTTAATTGTTCACGAATCTCAAGAGGCAGTATTTTTCAAAAATGGGCAAGCATTGGATGTATTTGAATCCGGTCGCTATACTCTTGAGACACAAAATATTCCGATTATCAGGCGGTTTTTGAACCTTCCGACCGGCGGGAAAACACCGTTCCACTGTGAGGTTTATTTTATAAACAAAACACAGCAAATGGCGATTAAGTGGGGTACAGACAGTCAGGTACAGTATATGGAGCCAACCTATAAGTTTCCCCTTCAAATCGGTGCATCGGGTGAGATGACTCTTTCCGTCAGTGATGCAAGAAGGCTTCTTGTAAAACTGGTGGGAACAGAAAAAAAGCTCGATCAGGCAAGTCTTGTCGCAAAATTCCGTTCATTGCTGATGTCAGTTATTAAGCCGTACATAGCCGCCACAATGCAGAGGGCCCCATACACCATTTTTGAAGTAGATGCACATATGAGTGAGTTGTCGACTTCACTGAAAAAGCTACTTGCCCCAAATTTCACAGAATACGGGATATCACTTGATCAGTTTTTTGTTACAACAATTGCAAAGCCGGACGGAGAAACGGCATACGAAAAATTCAAGGATCTTCATATTCGTCAGTATACAGATGTTGCACAGGCCGAGCTGAAGCAAAAGGTCGATATTATCGAACAACAGACACAGGCACAAAAGACGATCATTGAATCGCAGGCTCAGGCGACAAAACGGGCGCAGGAAGGATATACCTATCAGCAGGAAAGAGGCTATAATGTTGCTGAAAAAGTTGCTGAAAACGAGGCTGTCGGTAAGTTTACCAATTTGGGCGTGGGACTTGGTACAATGGCCGGAGTCGGTGGCGCTGTCGGCGGAATGGTTGGCGGTATGATGAACGATTCCATTGCCTCCGCAACAAGCACTTCCTGTGATACCGGTATGGAAGCATTCAAGCTTAAGCTTGAAAAGCTCACGCTGATGAAAGAAAGCGGGCTCCTTTCTGACGAAGAATTTAATTCTGCAAAGCAAGATTTGCTTAAGAGCATATAAGGGAGAAATAAAAATGGGATTTAATAAGAAAAAAGGCATATCTGCCGTTGCCGTTTTGCTGGTTCTTGTAATATTTAATGCTGTTGCATTCCTTTTACCAATTGAACATACATTGACCTTTTGGCTGGGATATTCTTTTGCGACTGTAGCAGCTGCTCTGATGCTTGTTAGCCTGATTTTCCTTTTTGATTCGGCTTACAAGGAAAAAATGTTTCTTAGATTGCCGCTTGTTAAATTGGCGTGGGTATATTTTATATTACAAACCGGAATTGCTGGATGGGAAATTGCGGGGCTCTCGGCATCGTATCTTCCGGCTGTGATAATCAACTCCTGTCTTACCGGCTTTTTTATCATAGCATTGTTGGCATCATCGGCAGCGGGAGAAGCGGTAGAGAAACAGGATGCTCATATTGCCCGGAAAACTCTTTTTCTGAAAAATATGCAAGGAATGCTATCCTCCATCAAAACTACAGATGAAGAGTTGTCCGGAAAGCTAAAAAAGCTAAATGAAGATTTTCGATTCAGCGATCCTATGAGCCATTCTATGCTCGGTGAATTGGAACAGCAAATTGAAGCCAAAGTTGTTATGCTGAAATCCGAAATCAAAGATAAGGAAAAGGCGACGGAAAGCATTGAATGCATCTCCGACCTATTGAGTGAACGAAATCAAAAATGCAGGCTATATAAAAATGTTAAGGAAGAAACAACCGATAAAGATAACTCCGGCGTCAAATATGTCACAATAACGATCGGCGTTCTTGGCGCTATTGCGACGATAGCGCTTGTCATTTGCAGTGTTATTATTTTGAGCAATATCTATAAATCTGGTATGTCACTTTACGAAAACGGAGAATTCGAAGAAGCAATCACAGTATTTGAAGGCTTAGACGGATTCAGTGACAGCGAAAAAATGGTTATTGCCTGTGAAACTGGAATAAAGGATAACAAATACAAAGATGCGCAAAAGCTGTTTAATGACAAGGAATATGATGCCGCTATCACTGCTTTTGAGAGCCTCGGCAATTACAAAGACAGCAAGGAAATGATTGAATCCGTAAAGCAGAAAATAACCGAAGACAAGTATGCGCTTGCCGAATCACATTTCAACAGCCAGAACTATGTCGAAGCGATAAAACTTTACAAAGAACTTGGAGAGTACAAGGACAGCAAACAAAAGATAGAGAAAATAAGTAACAGATTGGCAACAGATGACGTTCTTTATTATGGCTCATATCAAGGTAATCCGATTGCATGGCAGGTAATTAAAACAGAAAACGACCGTATGCTTCTGATCGCCAAGGATTCTGTTTGCGATCTGCCTTTTAATGATGAAATCAAAAATGTTGAATGGAGCGAGAGCAGCCTTTGCGCATGGCTGAACAATGATTTCATGAATGCCTTTTCCGAAAATCAGCTTTCTTCCATCGTTGCAGAAAAAATAGACGGAACAGATCATAAAGCGTTTTTGCTTGAAGAAAACGATATAGAAGATATTGAAAACAAAAAAGTCCTTTCAAGCAATTCAGACTGGTGGCTGCGTACCAAGGCCAAAGCTGAAACCAACGCTATGTTTGTAACGAAAAACGGACAGTTGATAAAAGATGGGGAAAATGTTGTTCGAGCCAAAGGTGTGCGTCCGTGTATTTGGATCAAGTTATAATAAGAGGTGTACAACGTGGAGTTTAAATGCAGAATTTGCGGCGGGCAGGTTCAGATAGACCGTGCTTTGGGTATATGTATATGCGAATACTGTGGCACTAAACAGGCATTGCCGCAATTTACAGATGAGAGTTCAAAGCGACTGTTTGACAGCGGTAACAATTATTTGCAAAACAGCGAATACGATAAGGCGGAAAATGTATTCAATCAGCTTTTGGCTCAAAACCCGCAGGATGCGGAAATATACTGGGATCTGGTGCTGTGTAAATACGGGGTCACCTTTGTGTGCGATCCCCGTACCGGTAAATATGTTCCCACCTGCAATCGCACGCATTACGACTCCATACTAAACGATAAAAACTACCAATGTGCGCTGAGCTATTCAAGCGGAGAAAAAAACGAATTTTACCGGGAAAGTGCAAAGACGATCGACGAAATACAAAAAGGGATCGTATCAGTCGCAAAAAAAGAAAAGCCATTTGACATTTTTATCTCTTATAAAGAAACTGATGCTAATGGCAATCGCACCAAGGATAGTGTTGTTGCACAAGAATTGTATGAAAAACTTGTTGCCGCCGGCTATAAGGTGTTTTTCTCAAGAATCACGTTTGAGAATAAAATCGGCTCCGAATATGAGCCGTACATCTATGCAGCACTTGCTTCAAGCAAGGTTATGCTGACAGTCAGCTCATCAAGAAACAACATCGAAGCTCCGTGGGTAAAAAACGAGTGGAGCAGATTCCTGACCTTAAGACAGGCAGATGCGTCAAAAACACTCATTCCTTTATTCTTTGATATGTCAAGGGAAGAGCTTCCGGCAGAGTTTGAAATTTTTTCTGCGCAGGATATCAGCAAACCGGATTATGAACAGGATTTGATTCGGGGAATTAAAAAATTGATCCCCCTTCCCGTCATGCTGGCGGCAAAACGAAAAAAGCGCAAAAAGCAGGCAAAAATTATTGGTATAACTGCAGCGTGTATCATCTTAGTTTCCGGTGCCGTAGGGTTTCCATATATAAAGGATTATGCTGAAAACATAGGCAACTATAACAGCGCAATGGAACTGTATAATGACGGAAGTTACGATGATGCAAAAAAGGCATTTGCTTTGCTTGGCGATTTTAAAAACTCTAAAGAAATGATGCAGACCTGTGATTATGATACTGCAATGCAGCTATATTACGACGGCGATTATCCGCAAGCTGCGTGGGCATTCCGAGATATGGCCAAATTTAAAGATTCTTTGGATATGCAGAAAAAAGCCGAACTGGCATGGAGAAGAAGTTTAGCAAATGTGGCGACCGATGATCTTGATGAATATTCAAACAGCTATTATGTTATAAACGAAAACGGTACAGTGTCCGGAGTCGATGGAAATGCTAATTTCGGACTTTCTATAGAAAAACACGGCAGAATCGTATCAATAACTGCATCGTCAAAAAAGCTATACGCATTGCACGAAGACGGCTATGTGGATAACTGCAAAGAGAACAATCGACTGACCGATGAATCCGAATGGCATGATATCATTAAAATATCGAGACAGTTATATTCAACAAATATAGCTCTTCGTGCCGATGGCACAATGCTATACGGAAATACAGAGTTCGATGATTACCGTAATGATGATTGGATCAAAGATATCGAACAATGGACTGATATTGTTGATTTTGAATTGGATTACCGTGATGGACTTGCATATTCGTTTGGAATCGGAGCCGTTATTGGCATAAAATCTGACGGAAGCCTTTGCGCAGTGTACAATGATGAAAACGACATACGTCTTCAATACAAATCACTCGGATCACAGGGAATAGGTTTGGAAACATTTACTGCCGAGAAATTAAACGCTATTGTCAAAGAATTCAGCAATGTAAAATCGCTGTCATTTCAGATAGTTGACGATGTTGATCCGATCAATATTATGGCAATAACAAAAGACGGAAAACTTCTTACCTACAAAAACGGCAAATTAAATCAAAGTGATGCTGGAGATATCTGTACTACATTTTATGCCAGTTTTATGCTAAAAACAAATGGTGATTTGGTGCGTTGCTCTGATAATAAAACAGTTATGCACGATATTGCAAAAGTGTGCTATGAGGGTCATATGATACCTTATGCAATAACGAAAACGGGAAATGTATATAATTGTGTAACATCCGGCACGAGTGGTGAAGAGGTTTGGGAAAAACTTAACGTTAAAGCGTTGGCATACGATGAATGGATTTCGAGGTTGAATTAATATGAAATGTAAAAACTGTGGTGCTGAACTGACATTTCGTGACGGTATAGGCTTCTGTGAAAGCTGTAAAAATTCATATAGTTTGAATTATGGCTTTGAGAACACAGAGGTATATATATGCTGCAAAGAGAGCAACGCACAGGGTGGTCGTACCAAAGACAGCATAATAGCAGAAGAACTGTATAAAAAGCTGAGCAATCATAAGATCAATATTTTTTGTGAGCGACAATCGGCTCCGACTTTATTCGGGGATGATTTGCAGGCGGCCAATTATCAAGCTATTTATCACTCAAAGATCGTCTTGTTGGTTGGCACAACTTCTGAAAATTTTGATTTTCTTTTGTCCAAATATAATACATACTTTGGCGAGAAAACAGTTGTTCCGGTATATGCAGATGTTCGGCCGGAAAACCTCCCGCATTCTCTGAGCCGTGTACAAGCGTTGAATTTCAATTCAATTGGAGCAGAAGCTGATTTACTCCATAGAATTTCAATACTTCTTGGGAAGGGAAAAGAGGTCGATCTCAAGGAGATACAACGCCATAGCAGGAAAAAGAAAACGATCATAGCGTGTATTCTTTCCTTTTTTGCGATTATAGCAATTATAGCGATCAGCCTTTTGCTTTTCAAAGAATCATCTTCTACCAAGACGCCGGAATTAACAAATCAAGAAATATATGAAAATGCTCAGACATTGATGGAGTCCGGGAATTACTTAGAAGCAGCTGATTTGTTCGCAACAATTTCAGACTTCAAAAACAGTGCTAATTTGCGTGAAGAAATATTCAACAGATATGATGGATATTACCTTTCAAACGACGAAAGCGTTTCTTTTTATATAAATATTCAAAATGCTGAAACGGCAGATATTATTTTGGAAAAGTCTGTAAGCGGAAAACTAGTACGCTTAGAGGAATCATCCGTGCTAAACGATCATACGATTTCGGCTTCATTCACCGATTCGCAAAACAATGTCGGCAAGCTAAATATTGAACTCAAAGATGAAAGCATCCATTTGTCAACAACCGTAGAGCAGAAGAATGACGAATTGTCAATCGGAAATCAAGATCTAACATTTCAATTAGTTAATAAATCGGATCGTCCTATTGAAAAAAGCATTACGTCCGACACACTCATACAGTGGGCAACAAACAAAACATATCTGGGCAGTTTAAGTCAGGCCGGCTATCAAGTAGAATTCAGCAAAACGATGACAGCCGGAGGCGGAATCAACGAACACCTTGCTGCATATCAAATTAAAAATACAAAAATCAGCCTTCTGTTAGCAGATTTTGATCTTACCCGTACAAGATCTTATGAAGATATGGAAAGGAATCGTTTGGACGACTTTTATATTGTTGGAATAATTGCTCCGGCAAGTGTTGCTATTCCTCAAAAAATAGGAAAAACCGCTTCTGTGTATGAGAATAACAATGTCTTATATATTCCGAAGGTTCAGGATTTTATGCTGAATTCCGACATTGAATCACAGTCACCTGAATATTGTGTGTATTTTACCTTTGATGAAGATGATACAAGTACAGCTATTAACGGTGACACTATGGTAGGAATAACATCCAAAATTTTGATAGGAGAAAATTTCGATTGGGTCGGACAAGAATTGAAGAAAAGTTCTTTAGAATCTTCCGCTATTGCACAATTCAAAGATTCTCATCAAAAATCATCCCAAGAATACTCTGTTTATGCTTCGGTAGAAGCAATGCATCAAAATATATCATTAATATGTGTTACATGCAATTGTCCTGATTGCACTAACAAATATTATTACTTTAAAAACAATGCAACTACTGGAGAGACTCAATTTATCACAGAACTGTTATACGACAGCGATTATTTTCAAACCGATCTGTGGAAAAGCCATCCGGAATTTTTCAAAGAATTTTTAGAGTGAGATAAATGAAAATCAAGGTAGGCAAACAACTATGATAAAAGATCCGTATAAATTTGATTTTGATGCCAACGGTGTATTGGCACTTACAGAAGATAATATTTTTAGAATAAATTTTATTATCGACAACGACTCGAATTATCGTTTGTCCAGCGATATAGAGAATACAAAATCTGTTGCCAGATATGTAGCTGATAGAAGAAACACGCTACCTTGGAGTAAAGATGAGCTGTTACATATCATAACTGAAATTGACAGGCAAAACTCAACCCATCAGGATTCTACTGGTGTAAAAAAAGATGATTCAACGTCTAAAAACAATGGTGGAAGAGAAAAAACAGCAGAATATATCTACAATATTCATAACTTGTATGCACGATTGGAAGCCGGCGATCCATCTTTAGTTAACGACATTGCAAAAGCGCTATATAAAGAAGAAGGCGGCGGTCGATACACCTTTAGTTTTGCTTCTAAATTCTGCACTTATGTTTCGCAAGCGCTGTATGATTCTGATAAGTACTGTATTTATGACCGTGTAGTTAGCGATGTTCTGCCATATTATGCGTGGGCATATTTAGGTGATGATAGTTGTTTTGCCCGAAGCAAAAGCAAAATTAGTAGAATATTTGGGATTGACGATAACAACGGTGATTATGCGGAATACAGACTTTTGATTGATAAAATCAGAAAGCGCAATGAGGAATTGACCGGTTATCTAATTTCCAGAAAAGATTTTGATCACCTACTTTGGTATTATTTTAAAGGCGATTATGATCAAAAAGACAAAGAAACGAAAAGGGTTTTACATATATCAAGAACGACCGAAGCATTGCGGCATATTAGAAAAGATAGTGCTATTCTAAAATAGCTGTGAGTTCAATAATTTGCAATAACACAGGCAGTATAATAAAAGTGTGTTATAATAAAAAATCACACCGGACGCAAATACCGCAAAGTAAATTATCCGGCAGTATAATCCTAAAATCGTTGTGGCTATGGAGAAACTCACGATTTTAGGGGAAATCAGTATACCAAAAAGCTATCCCCTCAAAATGAGGGGATAGCAACATACAAAAATTCCTACCGCTGAAAAACCAGCTATAGAACTTGGCGTAAGAAACACAACTGTTGAAAGCACTGAAACACAGAAAACGATGGGATAAGTCGGTCCACTTATTCCATCGTTTTCCATATATTTTACGCTTTAGATAGTATGTGTCATTTGAGACGATTTTTCAGTTCACATAAAAACTATATTTGCATTTACAATTTCTGTTGCTCGATTGCGGATATTGTTCATTTTCGTTACCCAAGCCATCTGATCGGTAGATTTCAACTGTTCGGTTACGCTCTCACGCTCAGCCATCTGCTTAACCAGCAGTTCAAACATATTTTCAGCCTGACGGTCAATATCGGCAAGATAGCTGTTCAGCTTGCCGCTTAGCTGTAAGTTAGAGAGCAGCACCCGTCTGTTTTCTTTCAAATACCGTAAATGCTGCTGTCCCCATATCCCGATATGTACCTGATCTTCCTCCGGCAGTTTCAGACAAAGCAAGCAATAATCGCCCTGCAATTCGTACCACAGTCCGTTGCTTTCATCAAATTTGTACTTTTCCATAATTCTTGACCTCCTTGAAATCTTGTGCTGTTATCCTATCAAAGAGGCATCGTGTCGGCAAATGTGCGGAGAAATATGTGATCCATCAGCCGGATTTCTGATATGAATTTTAGGTTGGTTATGAACATCCGCACCATAAAAGGATTTAGCATAAGCTAAATCCTTTTTTAGTTTTATTAGCTTTTGCTTTTTTTGTAGAATCGGAAAGTAAGATGTGATAAAATAATAATTATTGTTGAGCGAAAGTAATTAGCTTTTTGGAATATATTGTTGCATTTTCCAAAAAAGCTCGTTTGGTTTTTGATTGTTGAGAAATTCTTGCATCGTAACAGGTGTTTAGTATAATTAATATATGAAAACGTGAAAGGGGTTAAAAATTATGAGCAACAAAAAAGAACGTCGCAGAATAGTAAAGGAATTGCTTGACGTTACGGATAAGGAATTTACGGATGAGGAACTGATACATCAGCTTATCAACACCGAGCTTTCTAAGGATTCGGATAAAACCGACAAACTATCTTTCGGTCAGCGTGCGGCGGATGCTGTTGCGCGCTTTGCCGGAAGTTGGGCGTTTATATTCAGCTTTATAGCTATAATGGTTATTTGGATGGTTCTGAATATAGTACTTAAAGATAAGGCTTTTGACGCATATCCGTTTATCCTTTTGAATTTGGTGCTTTCTTGTATTGCGGCAGTACAGGCTCCGCTTATTATGATGAGCCAAAACAGGCAGGAGACCAAGGACAGAGAGCGTGCGGAAAATGATTTTAAAGTCAATTTAAAAAGTGAACTTATAATCGATGATTTGCACAGAAAGATGGATCTTGTTCTTGAAAACCAAAAGAAGATAAATCGCCGCCTCGATCTTTTGGAACAGGCGGAAAATATAAGTCCCGAGCAAAAAAAGAACATCGGTTCTTCGTCGAAAAAAACACTTCCGCAGGATAATGATTCTCTCACATAAAAGTATTATATTGAGCAATGAGATTTTTTTGGGGGGTGAAAAATTATGACAGAAAAGGATTATTTAAAACAAATTGATTACGTTATCGAATCGGGACCTTATACCGACAGTTGGCAATCATTATGTAAACATAAAACACCGGAATGGTATAAGAATGCTAAATTTGGAATCTTTATTCACTGGGGAATTTACAGCGTACCTGCATTCGGCAATGAGTGGTATTCGCGTGAGATGTATGATAAATCAAAGCCGGCATATCGGCACCACCGTGAAAAGTACGGTAATCAAAAGGACTTTGGATATAAGGACTTTATACCGATGTTCAAAGCCGAAAACTTCAATCCCGAAAAGTGGGCGGAGCTTTTTAAAAACAGCGGCGCAAAATACGTAATGCCGGTTGCTGAACATCACGACGGCTTTGCCATGTATAATACCGAGTTTAACCGTTGGAACAGTGTAAATATGGGACCGGAACGAGATGTTCTCGGAGAACTGAAAACGGCTGTGGAAAATGTCGGACTTGCCTTTTGTGCGTCAAATCATCGTGCCGAACATTATTTCTTTATGAATATGGGCAGAACATTTGACAGCGATGTGTGCGATGAAAGATATGCCGACTTTTACGGACCTGCTTATTATTGTAAGGAGCTGTCATCCGATAAAATGGGTGTAACGGCATCAAACTGCCGTTCTGTACCTCCGACGGAGGATTTCTTAAAAGATTGGCTTGTCCGCATATGTGAGCTGATAGATAAATACAAGCCGAAAGTTGTTTACTTCGATTGGTGGATACATAACAGGGCGTTTAAACCGTATTTAAAGAAATTTGCGGCATATTATTATAACCGTGCCGCAGAATGGGGAACTGAAGTTACGATAAATTATAAGCTTCAGGCTTTTGCTCCGGGAAGTGCTACGTTTGACGTTGAACGGGGAGCTTTGACAGATATTTCGCCCGTACCGTGGCAGACCTGCACTTCAATAGCAAAAAATTCATGGGGATATACCGAAAATAACAAGTTTAAGTCGGCATACAATGTTATATGCGATTTAATCGATATTGTAAGTAAAAACGGTGTTATGCTTTTAAATGTCGGCCCGAAACCCGACGGCACGATTACAGATGAAGAAACTGCGGTTTTGAATGAAATCGGCGATTGGCTGAAGACTAACGGTGAGGGGATATACGATACGGTTCCGTGGAAAATCTTCGGCGAAGGAAAAGTTAATACAAAGGACGGGTCCTTTAAGGATAATAAGACAAAAAAGTATACCGAAAAGGATTTTCGTTTTACATATAAGGACGGAGCGGTCTACGTTTTCCAAATGAAACCGACACATGACGGTGTAATAAGAATTAAGAACTTTAAAAAGATAACGCAGGACGCAATTGTATATTCGGTAAAGCTCCTCGGTAATCACTCACCGATAATAATCAGCCGAACCGAAAAATATATGGAACTTAAACTTATGGAAATTCCGCAAACGACCTTGCCGTTATGCTTTAAAATTGTTCTTGAATAAAAAGAGTCTCAATGATTGCTTATAGCAACCGTTGAGACTCTTTTTTTAGCTTATTCGGTAATTTCGGCATCCTTTGTAAGTCTGCCGTGGTATATAGCGTTTGATATATTTGTCGGCGATAAAAAGACCTTGAGCTGTTTAAACTTTGTATCAAGCTTATTATTACTGAACGGTATGTCCGAGAGGGAGTATGCCGTAATACTGTTTCTGAGCTCGGTAGTTGAAATAGACGTGTTATTTTTAATCGTTACAGTCTTTTTCTGTCCCGGAAGCAGGTCGAAAAAGTTATCGCTGAACGGCAAAGTGATTTTGCTGCTTTCAACTTTGACAAGGCGAGCATATTTGTCGGATGACACAGTAACCTTCAATCCGTCTGCGGTTTCCTCAAAAACGGTTTTAAGCTCGGCTTTTGGCAAGTGAAGCTCGTTTTCGCGGCAGAAAAGAACAGTTTTTTGCTGAATAAGGGCACTATTTTCATAAAGTCTTACTGCAATGCCTGTTCTTTTTTTATCGTATTCCGAGCAAATGAACGGAACATTTAAATCAAAAACAACTGAATTTTTTACGGCTCCGACGGTTAATGTTTTTTTGTTTGTTTCAAGAGTTCCGTTTTCAAAATCAAATATTTCATATTCCGCATCAACTGTTTTGCTTTCGTTTAAATCATTCAGCACAAAAACACGTATATAGTCGCTTGTATTCTCAATCGATATGCTGAGCGGAGCGTTAAAGTGCTTTGCACCGTATTGTAAGGCCTTGTAATTGCCATAGTAATCAAGACTTGACCAAGAGCATACACCCCAGCAGTCATTAAACTGCCAATACATTGAACCGTTGCATCTGCCCTTGTTTCTGCGCCAATGTTCGGTGGCATCTGCGATACATTCGTTTTGCGTTACCTGTGACAAATAGACATAATCCTTGAACTCCTTTGGTAAATTAAACCTAGATGCTATATAATATATCATTTTGTCATTGCCGTTGGCACATTTTTGGTGAGATTTAAACACATCGCTAGAAAGAGAGTAGTCGGAAGGCTTTGCAAACTTTTCGATAGCCTTCATATCAGGCAGGCTTTCAAAGCCGAATTCGCTGCAAAAACGTGTCATACGTTTGCGGTAATAATTCATCGGCTTCAAACCGTGCCATACGCCCCACAGATGGGTGTCGCCTACATTGTCGCTTTCTACTCCGACGTTATGAGATTCACCTACAGGCGAACCGGGTGTGTATGGAGTGTTTTTGTCATATTTTCTTATTTCGGGTTCAAGTATATGATAGAAGAATTTCTCTGTCCATTTGACATACTTTTGCATATGTACCCAAGCCATATGCATATCTTCAATTTCATTGTTGCCGTTCCATACAGCGAGAGAGGGATGATGACAGAGGCGTTTTACATTGTATTTAACCTCTTCTTTTACATTGTCAAGAAAGTCATTATCAAAGAACGGATAGGCTTGACAGGCGAATTGAAAATCTTGCCAAACAAGTATTCCTTTTTTGTCACAGAGATTATAAAACTCGTTGCTTTCGTAGTATCCGCCGCCCCAAATGCGTATCATATTTATATTTGAAAACAGGGCTGTGTCAATTAAATATTCGAGCTTGTCGTAAGTAAACCGCGTTATGAAGCTGTCGGGCGGTATGTAATTTGTGCCCTTGATGAAAAGAGGAACACCGTTTAATCTGAATTGGAAATTTCTTCCGTATTCATCTTTTTCTCTGTTTAATTCAATTTTTCTGATTCCTATTTTTTTAGAAGTGGAATCGACTTCTTTGCCGCCGGATACTACTGCTGCACTTATTTCGTACAACGGCTGCTCTGCTTTGCCGGACAATTCGTATGTCCACCAAAGCTCAGGATCGGTTATTGTAAAGTCAGCTTCTGTGCCGCTTTTTTCAAGTGTGCTGCCGTCCGGCAATACAACCTTTAACGAACATTCGTAATCTTTATATGCCTTTATATCGGCTCTTACGGAGATAACGGCAGTACCGTCGTCATTGAGCGCTTGTGACGCAAAAAGATATTCAATTTTTGCACCGTTTACAAACTCAAGACTTATTTCCTTTGTTATACCGCTGCACGGCAATACGGGACCCCAGTCCCAACCGAAATGGCATTGCGGTTTGCGTATATGAACAATACCGTTCTGACCGTTTGAATTTACGGGAGTAGGACAGGACTTGTATTTTTCTTTAACATAATTTACCGGGGAACGAAACAATATTCTTATTTCGTTTTCACCCTTAACAAGACGTTCTTTTATTGATACGCTGTAAGCTTTAAAACAATTCCTAGCGGAAAAAGCAAGCATATTATTTACAAAAACATCACATATTGTATCAAGCATTTCACAGGTCAGCAGTATATCATCACAGTTTAATTCTTCATCGGTTATTTCAAAAGTCTTTTTGTATTCCCAATTTGTTTCGCCGACCCAGTATACATCCTTTTCATTAAGGCCGATAAATGGGTCCGGAATATCTCCGTTTGCCATCAGGTCAAGATAGTTGCAGCCGGGTACGGTGGCTTCCTTGTATAGCTTATCACCGACTTTTCTGAATTGCCATTTCCCGTTTAGTGTCTTTTTCATTTTTCCAAATCCCTCTCTTTGAAACATCAATGGTATTATACTTTATCCCTCCGTATATTGTAAATGCTTTTATGCGCTTTTTATTTTATGATTTTTTATCTGCAAGTCTAAATGCAACTCTGCGGCGGATATTTCTATTGACAATTTAATATATTTCATTTAAACTGTAATAGTATTTTGTGCATTATGCCAAAAACAAGAAGAGCGTTAGGGAGCTTTTTATGGAGAAGTCAAAGAATAAAGTCGGTAATGTTTTAAAATCGGTAAAAGAGCATTGGAAAAATCCGCCTGAGGGCCGGTATATACCGTATAAGGAGATTTTGTCTTATTCGATAGGCGGTATCGGAGTCAAATTTGTGTTGTACACGGTCTCGTATATCGGACTTTCGGCGACAAGCCTTCTTGCCGGAGCTGCGTTAGGACTTAGAAACGGAGATCTTGTAAAGCTCAATCTGATAGCAACGGTAATTGGTATGTTTTTAGGTCCGCTTCGCGGTATGATAATTGATAATACGCGTAGTAAAAACGGTAAATTCAGACCGTATCTTATCTATGCCGGTATACCGTCGGCAGTTGTAACCACGGTGTTTGCTTTCTTACCGTTTGAAAGCATGAGCTATAACGGAAAACTATGGTCGCTGTTTATTACCTATATGATGCTCCAGCTTTGTTATCCGTTTTACGACCAAGCGTATACAACTCTTGTGCAGGTTATGAGCCCGAATTCGACGGAGCGTGCGGATGTTATAACAATATCGACATTTATATACTCTTTGGCACCATCGGTAATGGGCTTTGTTGTACCGATAGTTGCCGGATTTGCCGGCGGACTCGAGCATATAAATGCCTATCGCGTAATTATGCCTGTTTTTGGCATAGGTGGTGCTCTTTTGGGGATTTTCAGTTATGCCGGAACTAAAGAACGTATAATTGTATCCAAGGATTACTCCCCTAAAGTACCGTTTTTCAAAGGAATCGGAGCAGGTATCCAGAATAAGTACCAGTGGGCGCGCTCAATAACTTCATGGTTTATTCTTTTACAGGCTGGCGTCGGCAATGTTACAACATGGTATTTTTATTACGGTATTAAAGATACTTTAGGTCTTACAACGGAACAACAGGGCGTTTTAAACGGCACTCTTACAACAATTATTGGAGCAGCTGCAACACCGGCTATGCTTTTATCTCCTTTTTTGATAAGAAAAATCGGTAAACGCAATTTGTTCATTATGTATGTTGTTTGTTCTGTTTTCTGCTTTGCCGGTATGTATGTTTTTATAGAGCAAATATGGGTGCTGTTTGTTTTTATATGGCTTAGGGGGTTTTTCTCGACATTTACGCTTATAACCGATGGTGCTATGAATGCCGATGTGCTTGATTATCAGCAATACAAGACAGGGGAGCGCCTTGAAGGGCTTATGAGTCAATTTGTAGGTATAATCGGAACATTTGTTTCTATGGGTGTAACTTATCTTATACAGACGATAATAATGCAAAATCATTACGGTCTTGTAAATAATTATGATGACCTTTACAATGTGTCTTTCAGAGAGCCGCTTTCAAAAGGTATGATTGCTCTTGCGGCGGTGGGATATGTAATTTCACTAATTCCGTTTATTACAATGTACACTCTAACAGAAGAGGAACACGAGGCACATATTTCCGTTCTTAAAATCAGGGCGGCACTCGAGGATTATGCGACAGAATGCTTGTCGGAGGGTGAGCTTGAAGAAGCCAAAAATATTTATGCCGATGCAGTAAACGAACTCGAGATTTGTCGTGACAGAATAGACAAAGTAAAGGGCAAGGAGAAGAGAAAGCTTAAAAATAAAATGAAAGCTCTTCAAATTGTTATAAACGAAAAAGATCGTTTTAATGACCCTAAAATGATAAAGAAAACCGAAAAAGCAAAAGAGCTTTTGTCTCATTCGGTAGAAGAGATTTACGGAATATCAGAGCCCTCGATGGATAAATACAACGCCGCAAATGCAATGAGCGAGTCTACAAAAGAAGAAATACGTTCAAAATCAGCGGCACTTAAAGAAGCGTCAAAAGAGCTTGATCATTTCCATAAAAAAGCATATGCGTATATTCAGGCGCGAAAGCTTTTAAAGCAGCTTGAGTACTATTCGCATTGGTCTGATATCTTTAGTTCGGAATCGGTTGAGATTTCGGAATGATTTCAGTTCCGTATTTCAGAGCGGTGTTTAACAACACCGCTCTTTTTAAGAAAAAGTTGTCAAAATGTTAACAATTTTTATTGCACACTTTAAAACAAAGATGTATAATAATTTTCGGTGATGTGAAATGAGTAAATCAACAATTATTGCAGTTGCGGGCAAAGGCGGTGTAGGCAAAACTTCATTATCGGCTACTATCGTCAGGTGCCTTACAGAAAAGTATCCTGATAAAAAGATACTTGCCATAGACGCCGATCCGGCAGTAGGTCTTTCGACCGCTCTCGGAATAGACGTCAAAATGACCATTGATGATATTCGTAAAGAGATTATAGCTTCCGTGGACGAGGGCGATACCAGAGGAGCCGTTGAGCTTTTAGGCGAAGCCAAGTACCGTATTTTCGATGCTCTTGTCGAGACAGACGGATATTCGTTTATTGCTGTTGGAAGACCCGAGAGCGCGGGGTGCTATTGTAAAATAAACTCATATCTTAAAGAGGTTATCTCAATACTTTCCGACGAATTTGACTATGTTGTTATTGACGGTGAAGCGGGAATAGAGCAAATTAACAGACGTGTTATGGAGAGAGTAACGCATCTTATCTTAATAACGGATCCCAGCAAAAAAGGCTGCCAAGTAATAAAAACAATAAAAGGTGTTGCCGATGATCTTGTTATGTATGATAAAATCGGTGCAATAGTTAATCGTATGACGGACGAGTCTTTAAAGGATTATATTAATATCGACGGTGTTGAAGTTCTCAGTTATATTCCGAATGATACAAATCTCGCTATGTTTGATATACAGGGCGAAAATGTATTTAATTTGCCGGAATCTTCACCGGTGGTAAAGGGAGTACGGGAGACTTTAACTAAAATAGGGGTGCTGTAATGAAAGATCTGAAACATCTGATTTATTTTGAGAATCTGCTTCAGGAGGCAAACAATGAACTTGTGCAGCGGGCAATAAGCGATGGCAAAAAAGCGATTGCGTATACCTGCTATCATATCCCGGAAGTTCTGCTCAATGTCGATAATTGTTTTTCGGTAAGACTCAGAGCTCCGAGAACAGGTTCTATGGATATTGCAACTTATTATCTCAGTTCGTATCTGTGCGGATATTCCAAGGCTCTTTTGGAGCGCGGTATTGAAGGCGGTTATAATTTTCTTTCCGCTCTTATAGGCTCGGAATCATGCTCGGAAATGAATCGTACATATGAGCATTTCATGCTTTTGAATCTTGTACAAAACGATAAATTCTTCGTTTCCATTGCCGATATTCCTTTTAAAATTGAGCCGCATACAGTAAGGCATTATACAGAGCAGATGAGAGTCAAGGTGCTCGATAAGCTACATGATGTTTACGGTGTTGATACAAGCGATGATATGCTTCGTAAAGCTGTTGAAGAGTATAACGAAGTTTGTCGTCTCATAACAGAAATAGGTGAATATCGCAAAGAGGAAAATCCGCGAATAACGGGATATGAATTTCACGTCATAAATCTTGTTACATATTGTTGCCCCAAGTATTTGATAATCGACAAGCTCAGAGAAACCGCAGAGGAGCTTAAAACAAGGGTTCCTGACGAAAAGAAAAATTATCGTGCTAAAGTTGTTGTCGTGGGTTCTGAAATGGACGATCCGGATTTCACAAAGCTTATCGAAGAATCCGGTGCTCTTGTAGTTGCCGATCGCTTTTGCTTCGGTTCGCTTCCCGGCAGAGAAGAAATAAAACTTAACGATACCGATGATGTTTTATCTCAGATTGTATTGCATTATATGGAAACATGCCAATGTCCACGTTATATGAGCAAGGAAAAGGTGCAAGGCAGAAAAACCTATGTTCGTGACCTTGTAAACACGTATCACGCAGACGGTGTAATATATGAGCAGATAAAGTTTTGTGAATACTGGGGATACGAAAGGGCACTTGCATCACATATAATAACAAATGAATTCGGAATTCCGTCGGTTTCGGTTGACAGACAGTATACGGCAAGTGCATCCGGTCAGCTACGAACTCGTGTTCAAGCATTTGTAGAAAGCCTTGAAATTAAGAATATTCAAAAAGCAAAGGAGGCGAAGTAACGTGGCAAATCAGCCTAAAAATCTCGGTCTGTTGCATGAAGATAAGACCGGACTTTTAAAGCACCGCGAGTGGCGTGGGCTTAAAGACACTATGTATGATTACTATCGTTGGCTCATAACTTGGAAAGATATGATAGTTATGGTTTTAAAAGCGCCCGTGTCGACGATAAAGGGTCTGTGGAATTATCGCTGGATGGCAAGTTATCTCGCGGCTCCTGCGTGGATAGACCGTCATACGGAGGGTACGCGCGGAACACACCTTCGTATAGCACATCTTCATTTTAACGCGATGATTAAGCATACATGTAATATGATACATATGCTTTTTAAACACGATAAGCATTTCCATCCGAATGACAAATTTTCAGATAAAACAGTTTGTATGGATGAACTTTTCTCTTTTGAAATAATGGCGGGTTTTCCGAACTTATATGGTGTTCCCGTACAGACTATACCGATTTTTTTGTCATCGATGGTTGATCAAAACATAACGCCGCCGTATCTTGATATAACCGAGAGTTACGGCGTTCCCGCCGATGTTTGTCCTCTTCCCTCCGCGGAGGCAGGCGTAGCAATAAACGACGATTACCCGATGTTCGGTAAATGCTTTTTATCATGCAATATGCCGTGCGACGGCTCAACAATGAACTCGTCATATATCGACAGGCGTTTTAATCTTCCGTCTCATGTTGTTAATGTTCCGCTTAGATACACCGAAGAAGAAGTACAGAAATATGCCGTTGACGAGGTTAAATCTTGCATCAGATTTATCGAGGAACAGACAGGCGAAAAGTTTGACTGGGACGCATATTTTTCCGCTATGAAGATATACAACAAACAGCTTGAATATGAGCTGCAAAAATGGGATGTCAACAAAACCGATTATCCTCAGATGACCGGTGCCACATTTTGGCTGTACAGACTTTTTTACTTCCATCTCTCCGGCGGAATCGATAAGATATTTATTAAAACCGATAAAAAGGTTAATAAGCTTATGATGAAAGGCTATGAGAGAAAAGAACATGTTTCCAAGGAAATGCGACACAGAGCTATAGTTTGGTCATGTCCTGCAAACTATTATACGAGCCTTGCAAATTGGCTCGAAAATTGCTGGGGCATAAATGTTGTTATGGATATGGAGACGATGATATCTTATATAATGTATGATACCGAGGATAAAGAAAGATCGCTTGCCACATATGCAAAAACTCTTCAGCGCACCACAATGCGTAAGCATACCAAGGGCGGTTATCAAAACGTACTTGATGAACTTTGGCGCATTTGCGATGAATATAATGCCGATACCGTAATAATGTATAATCAGATTTCATGCAAGGGAATGGATGGTCTTAACGGTATATTTGATGACCAGGCAAGAGAAAGAAATATCAATTTCATTTGGGTTGATCAGGACCTTATGGATCCAAGAACCGTTTCGCGTCGCGATATGCGTGAGCAGATCAACAAATATATGACAACTGTTCTTCAGGAAGAACCCGTTGACCCGACGCTGGTTGATTTCGACGATACAATGGCTTGGTAAAAAGATAGGAGAGTGTTTATGAAATATTTTGGCGGATGCGACGTTGGTTCAACGTATGCAAAATGTGTAATTTTAGATGAAAACGGTAAAATTATTGCCGATGCTACCGTAAGAAGTAAAATAAATCCGGTGAAGAGTGCCGAGCTTGCTCTCGGTGAGGCTATATCGAAAGTCCCGGAACTGTCTTCTCCAGAGGATCTTACGTATCTTATAGGTACCGGATACGGCAGAAATAAAGTTCCGTTTGCCGACGAAAATATATCTGAAATCAGTTGCCACGCAATGGGTGTACATGTTACAGACCCGAGTGTAAAGGCGATTATAGATATCGGCGGTCAGGATGTAAAGGGCATTGCAATAGACACCGACGGTACGGTTAAGAATTTTGCAATGAATGATAAATGTGCCGCAGGCACAGGGCGTTTTTTTGAGGCAATGGCAAACGCATTTGAAATGTCACTTCCGGATTTCTGTAAATTGTCTCTCCAAGCAAAAAATACTATTCCTATAACGGCACAATGCACTGTATTTGCCGAATCAGAGGTAATTTCTCTTGTAGGCGAGGGCAAACCCATGGATGAGATAGCGGCGGGTATTCAGCTCGCAGTTGCCAAACGTTGTTTCGTTATGGCAAAAAAAGCAGGTGCTACTGACAGTATAACGCTTACCGGCGGTTGTGCTAAAAACGAAGGTCTCAAGCGTGCTATTGAGCACGTTCTGAAAATTAAGGTTGTTGACCTTCCAATAGACCCTCAGCTTATGGGCGCGCTTGGTGCTGCCGAGTATGCAAGGCAAAAGGGGATGGCATAAATGAAAGCTTTAATTATAATTTTAATCGTTCTTGCAGCGCTTTTTGTGCTCACATTTTGCATCTATTTTTTCAATCTCGATATGAAACTTGTTCGTAAGATATATGATGCGCTCGGCAAACATTATGATTCGCTTGAAAAGGACAAAAAACTTTAATGAAACTTTATGACAAGCTTATCGGGCAAATAAAAAACCTTTTGCCTGAAAACGGCAAAAGGTTTTCTTACAGTGAACCGACGCTTAAAATAAAAAAAGATAAATCAATACTTTTATTGAAAGAAACGGCGTATGAACTCGGCGGAAGTCAAAAGCCGTGTGTAAGCACAGTCGCGGTGAGCGACAGTATAAAGTTTGACAATTGCACATATCTTTACGGAAAAGATATTCCGGAAATAAGGTCTGATTGTTGTTTCGGAAAAATAGTTTTTCTTGAAATCAAAGATATTGGTGAAGAACAATCGGCTTTTGATAAGATAAAAGAACTCGAACGTCTTAAATATAGCTTTTGCCCTGAGGAATTTATGACAAGAGCATCTGCATTTAATATGCGGGAGCAGATAAGAGTCAGCAAAAAAGCGGTAAAAAACGGTGTGACATTCTCGGACTACGGCTCATCGCTTATTAAGGCTTATCTTAAATTCCCTATGGTGAAGAGTGTGCAGATAATATTTATTACCGATTTCGACCGTTTTAATGAACTCGGTATGATTTGTGATAAAGTAAGGCAAACAACCGATGCTCTGAATCACATACTTGACAATGTGCTTCTTGATTGCAACACATGCAATTTAAAATCAATTTGCGACGAGGTCGAGGGTATGAAAGAACTGCATATGAAAAACGCTGCAAAGAAACAGTAAAAAAGCAGGCAAGGCCTAAATGCTTTGCCTGCTTAAATTTTATTTGAATTCGTTTTCAACAGCCTTTTCAAGTTCTTCTTCTTTTTCTTCTTCAATTTCAAGGCGGATAAACATAATGATAAAGCTTATAAACAAAAATGCACAGGAAAACCAAATTGAGCGTATACCCCATCTGTCTGCCGCAAGGCTTCCGAATCCGGCACCGACAGCAAACATGAATATAATGCTGAAATATTCAATAGCCTTTATAAGCAGTATTTTTTTACGTGTTTTAAAATAGCCGCACAAAGCTTCCGCGCCGCTTCTCATATTGCCGATGCACATTGTGCTTGCATAGGCGTTTCCGCGCAACTTGCGGAATGTTTGAACCTGCATTGCCGCCACAAAAGAAACAAGAGCATTAGCGAGTATGTTTAAGTTAATCGGGATAAAACCGACGGCCAAAAGTATAACTATTTCAAATGCTAAAACTATTTGACGCCAATGTATCTTTTTGTAATTTTTAAAGAAAATATGCTGTATTTCGGCAACGCATATCCCGAATATAAAAGAAATTACCGGTATAAGATAATGTAATATTAACCCGAATTCTCCCTCAAAAAAATGTGTGCTCATAAGCACAATATTTCCGGTTTGAGCGTTTGCAAAAACCTTTCCGCGGCAAAGATATGTATAAGCGTCCTGAAATCCTCCGGAAAGAGTCAGAAAAATTGCATTCGTAAAGGTGTCTGACATTTGATTAGATTTTAATCTTTCTGCCATTTTGGTTTTAATCATATTTTACCTGTCCTCTAACAAAGTTTGACAATCCCAATCTTTATTATTATAATACATACATATCTATATTTAAAATACATTGTTGATATGGCTAATATGTAATTTTTATATTGAGAGGAATTAAATGTTGGTAAATTACGAATATTACAAAATTTTTTATTACGTTGCGAAATATCAGAATTTCACAAGAGCTGCGGTTGAGCTTGATAACAATCAGCCCAATATATCAAGGTCTGTTAAAAATCTTGAAAACACACTCGGATGTGTACTATTCAGTAGGACAAGTCGCGGAGTTAAGTTGACACCCGAGGGTGAAACCCTATATTCCCATATAGTTCCTGCCATTTTACAAATTGAAGCAGGAGAAAAAGAACTACTGATGCAAAAAGAACTTAAAAGCGGCATTGTTTCAATCGGCACTACCGAAACTGCTCTGTCCGAGGTGTTGCTTCCGGTTCTTGATATGTTTCATAAGAAGTTTCCGGATATTCGCATAAGGATAAACAATTCCACAACGCCGGCGGCTATGAACGCGCTTAAAAGCGGCTCTGTTGATTTTTCGGTCGTAACATCTCCGGTTGAATATGACGATGAGTTTGAAATAGTTAATATTAAAGATTTCGACGATGTACCCGTTTGCGGAAAAGAAATGGCTTTTTTGAAAGAAAAGATAATCGGCATTGGAGAGCTTAAAGAGCATCCTCTCATAAGTCTTAGCAAAGGTAGCTCGACATATGATTTTTATAGCAAAATATTTGCCGAAAACGGGTTGAAGTACGCTCCCGATACTGAAGTTGCGACAGCCGATCTTATATTACCTCTTGTCAAAAACAATCTCGGTATAGGCTTTTTGCCGAAAAATCTTGTAAAGAGCGATCTTGAAAGCGGCGAAATATTTAAACTTAATTTAAAAGAGAAAATTTCGTCAAGACAGATTTGTATTGCCGAAAATAAAAATGTCAGTCTCGGCGTTGCTGCGAGTGAGTTGAAAAATATGCTGCTTGATTATAGCCACCGCTTCGGTAATTAGCGTTTTATAAACATATTAATAATTTGCTGTTGCTTTACTGAAAAAAGAAGTATAAAAATGAATAAAAATCTCGAAAAAATCTGTGTTTTTTGTTGACGAATGCACGCAAAACAATTATTATTTATTTATTATTTTTTATTGAGAGGATGATTCTTTTGGGAGCGACAACAGAGAAGCATATGAATTTTAAAGAAATTGCGGCATATTCGCTCGGCCTTTTCGGGTTTCAGGCGATAGTCGGTCTTTTGAATTCATATCAAGCGGAATTTGATGCATCTATTTTAGGAGCTGACATTGCGGTTGTCGGCATACTTATTCTTGTAGCCAAAATATTGTCTGCGGTTTTTGATCCGGTTGTAGGTAGTATGATAGATCGTTCAAAAAGTAAACGCGGAAAGTTTAAGTCTATGATATTGAAGTCAATTATCCCTCTTCTTGTTATGACGGCAGTCGTTTTTATTAATGTTCCGTTTAAAGAGAATCGCACGGCAACGTACATTTGGATATTTGTTACATATCTTGTATGGAGTCTTGCTATGACGCTCGGCGATGTACCGTCTCAGGGTATTGCTTCGGTTTTAACGCCTAACCCTACGGAGCGCACAAATGTAGTGTCGATATCAAACACATTTAAGCAGATAGGTTTTTCGGCTTGTGTTGTTATTGTGCCGATAGCTTGTCTCATAATTCCCGGAGGGTCAAAAGTATTTGTTAAATCCGGCGAAACCGATATGCCTATGATAGCTCCGGAATATCTTTGGACGGCTATTCTTACGGCTGTTTTCGGCTGTGCGTTATTTGCACTTATACCGCTTTTAAACAAAGAGCGCGTTCCGTATGTATCCGGTGAAAAAACTACTGCCAAGGATATGTTTAAAGCTCTCAAAGACAATAAGCCGCTTATGCTTGTTATTGTATCATACTTTCTCGGATTCGGCAGACAAATGTCAATGGGTATACAAGTGCAGGCCGCTAATACAATACTCGGCTCACAAAATCTTGTTGCGGTACTCGGCATAGTTACTGCTGTCGGCTCTATGATAAGCATGGCGATTTGTCCATTACTTATCAAAAAGATGGGTGAGAAAAAGGTATATATCCTTCTCTCGGTATATGGCTTTGTTGCATCGGCGCTATCGTTCGTTGTAGGGCACTTCTGGTTCAAAAATCCCGATAATACAGTGCTTACTGTATTATTCTATGCATCGCTGTTTTTAATCGGCCTTCAGTTTGCCGCTGTTACGCTTATGCCCATGATAATGACAGCCGATTGTGTTGATTATTATGAGTTTGAGACCGGCAAACGCATGGAGGGCGCAGCATACTCTATTTTAACCCTTACCATAAAGGTTTGCCTTGCACTCGGAACTGCTCTAGGCCTTGTGTTTATACAGGTATCGGGCTATTCGGATACTGTTGCTCAAATTGCTGCCGGTACTGCAAGCGGATTTAGTGAGAAAACAAAAGACATTGTGTTTTTTGCTTATACCGTGGTGCCCGGCTTTCTTGCTCTCATTTCTATATTCCCGATTTTTAAATATGATATAGTCGGTAAGAAAAAACAAGATATAGCCGATGAGCTGCAAAAAAGAAGAACAAAAGCAACTGCGGAAATCGATAATTGAGATATATTAAGCTTATGGCTGTACCGTTGAAAAAGCGGTACAGCCTTTTTGCTTCTATATATTTAAAATCCCATTGTTTTCATGATATTTTCCGGAAATCAGAAGAATTCCGGCCGCAGTTAGAAGAGTGTGAATGTCGGTAATATCTGATGTTTTGGATTTTATTTCACACGGATATATATTTTTCCCGGATAAATCCTTGATAATCGTTTGTATTCCGAAGTAAATTTCTCCGTCATTTAAGCTTGACAGTGTTATATCGTCTTTGAAATTTGTCCCAATGTTAAGCCTTTGTTTTATCCCGGCAGAATCATTATATATTAACGCTTCGTTAATGATATCGCCGTTTTTTGATATTTCCACGGAAATTGTATTTTTGAAACTGTTGTCAACTTTTGCACCGATGTCTGTAATTACATATTCGGGTGTATCAATATAGCTTGCCTCTATTATATTATTACCGAGCAGCAATACGCCTCCGTGCTTGCTCAGCAGTTGAGAAAGTTCACCTGATAAACGGCTGTTAAAATCCTCGGAGACTACAATAAGCTTCACTTTATCACCCCGAAATATTATTTTCAAATAACATAAGGTTATTCAATGGTTAGAAACGTTTAAAATACTAGCTCAAAATATTAAAAAAATGCTAAAAAGCTATTGGAAAGTCGGTAATAATAGATTATAATATTACATTATAACAGTTAAATAAGGGAGGCTATGGGTTGGCTTCAAAGTATTCCGTTTCATTAGATAAACTGATAAAAGAATTCGGCTTTGAAACATTGTATTTGCCGGAAGACGCACACGACCTATCCGTTACATCGCAGGACGTTAATAGGCCGGGTCTTATTCTTGCCGGACGTGATGATTATTTTGACCCGGAACGTGTGCAGTTTTTAGGGCTTTCGGAAATAGAATTTCTTAAAACTCTAAGCGATGAAATGCGTTATGAAAGCCTTAAACGGCTTGTCGAAACTCAACCGCCGTTTATTTTAATTACACGAAATTTAGAGATCCCGTCTCATCTTTCTTCACTTGTAGAAGAATACAAGGTGCCGCTTTTACGTACCGGTGAATCCACATCGAGCTGTATGTCTGCGCTTATTTCTTTTTTGGGAACAGAACTTGCCGAAAGGATAACACGACATGGAGTGCTTGTAGAAGTGTACGGCGAGGGCGTGCTGATTGTCGGCGACAGCGGCGTAGGTAAAAGTGAGACTGCGATTGAACTTATCAAGAGGGGGCACCGTCTGATTGCGGATGATGCCGTTGAAATTCGTAAGGTTTCTTCAAAAACACTTGTCGGTTCTGCACCGGACAATATCAGACATTTCATCGAACTTCGCGGTGTAGGAATTATTAATGCTCGCCGCATTTTCGGTATGGGAGCTGTAAAGCTTACCGAAAAAATAAATATGGTGGTTCAACTTGAGCCTTGGGATTCCGCTAAGGTTTATGATAGGATGGGCCTTGATAATGACTATATTTCAATTATGGACATAAAGGTGCCTGTTACTGTTGTGCCTGTAAAACCCGGCAGGAATCTTGCGATAATCATTGAAGTAGCCGCCATGAATAACAGGCAGAAAAAAATGGGATATAATGCCGCGCGCGAGCTCCTTCATCAACTCGGCATGGAAGAGGGCGAGTCAAAAGACGAAGAGCTTGAGATTTGGCAAAATTATTAAAGAGAATATAAAAACGGAGGATTATGATGTATAGAATTGGTGTTGATCTCGGAGGAACAAACATTGTAGCCGGAGTTGTTGATGAGTATTATCGCATAGTGGGCAAAGGAAAGATGCCTACTGCTTGTCCGCGTCCGTCATGGGAGATAATCAACGATGTTGCTTTGTCAATAAATATGGCTCTCGAAGAAGCAAAAATTTCGCTTGATGAGGTTGTTTCTATTGGCATAGGAACTCCCGGCTCGGTAAATAAAAAATACGGAATTATTGAGTATGCCAATAATTTAGGATTCGATAATGTTCCGGCAAAAGATATTCTTCAATCTAAGTTCAGCAAACCGATTTATCTTGAAAACGATGCTAACTGTGCGGCACTCGGCGAAGCAAAAGCAGGTGCCGGCGAGGGAGTTGCAAATTTTGTTGCAGTTACTCTCGGTACCGGTGTTGGCAGTGGAATTGTTGTAAACGGCAAGTTGCTCAATGGCTGTAATGATGCAGCAGGCGAGGCCGGTCATATGGTTATTTTTGCTGACGGAGAGCAATGCACCTGTGGCAGAAAAGGCTGTTGGGAGGCATATTCCTCAGCAACGGCACTTATTCGCCAGACGAAAGAAGCTATGGGCAAAAATCTCGATTCTGCTATGTGGACTCTTGTTGACGGAGATATAAATAAGGTCGACGGCAGAACAGCCTTTAATGCTATGCGCAAAAATGATCCGGCAGGCATAAAGGTTGTTGATACATACATACATTATCTTGCGATGGGTATTACAAATATGATTAACCTTTTCCAACCGGAAATACTCTGCGTGGGCGGCGGTATCGGTAATGAGGGTGAGTCACTTCTTGAACCTGTACGTAAAATAGTAAACCAAGAGCATTACAGCGTGCACAGCGTTGTTCAAACAAGAATATGCTCTGCTAAGCTCGGAAATGATGCCGGTATAATCGGAGCAGCACTTCTTGACGAATAATTTTGAGGGGAAATTATTTTGCTAAGTAATATAAAAGCTGTTGCAGATAAGTTTGGCTGCGAATTTCGCGAAGATGCTCCTATGAGCGATTATACGTCGTTTAAAACCGGTGGGCCTGCCGAGCTTGTTATAATGCCTAACAGCATAGAAGCTCTTTCGGCACTTATATCTGCTTGCCGTGAGAGCGAAATAAAGCCGTATATCATAGGAAACGGCAGTAATATACTTGTATCTGACAGCGGTTTGCGCGGAGTTGTTTTGAGGCTCGCAAAGGGTTTATCTGAGCTCAAGTGCCTCGGTGACGGTGTGATATATGCCGATGCCGGTGTTTCTTTGTCAAAGCTTTGTGCTTTTGCTCTTTCCAACAATCTCTCGGGACTTGAATTTGCCTATGGAATTCCCGGCACAGCCGGCGGAGCCGCATATATGAATGCCGGAGCTTACGGTGGGGAAATGAAAGATGTTCTGTACTCTGTGTCGCACATAAATTTTGACGGTGAGGTAGGGTGCTTTGAAAAAGAGAGCTTAAAGCTCGGCTATCGTTGCAGCGCGTATACCGACAGTAATCTTATTATAACCGGGCTTACACTTAAACTGAAAAACGGCGATTATGATGAAATTAAGGCTGCAATGAATTTAAATCTAAATAAGAGAAAGTCTAAACAGCCGCTTGAATATCCGAGCGCAGGCAGTACTTTCAAGCGCCCCGTGGGATATTTTGCCGGTGGACTTATAGAGCAGTGCGGTTTAAAAGGATACAGTATAGGCGGCGCCGAGGTTAGCGAAAAGCATGCCGGTTTCATAATAAATAAAGGCGGCGCAACAACTAATGATATTTTAAGTTTGATAAAATATGTACAGAATAAGGTGTTTACCGAAACCGGTGTGCATCTCGAAACGGAAGTGAAATATATTGGGTAAGAAATCTGCAGAAAAGACAGAGCTTGTTATTGTTACGGGACTTTCGGGAGCAGGAAAGTCAAGAGCAGTTGATGCTCTTGAGGATATAGGCTTTTTTTGTGTTGATAATATGCCTCCGAAGCTCATACCTACTTTTGTCAAGTTGATTTTTAATTCTAATGAAAAACGTGACAGGGTAGCCATTGTTGCCGACATCAGACTCGGCGACTCGTTCTCTGATATTTTCGGAGTGTTGGATGAGTTAAAAGAAGATGAGATTAATTACAAAATTCTGTTTATAGATGCGGACAACGATGTAATTATGCGCCGTTACCAAGAGACAAGGCGTAAGCATCCTCTTGCCGATGAATTTAACACACCTTCAATACTTGAAGCCATCCAAAAAGAACGTGAGATACTGTTGCCTGCACGTTTACAAGCGGATTATATAGTAGATACGTCGAATGTTACAAGCTCTCAGTTTAAGGAGCGTATTGCAAAGCTTTTTCTTGATAATGCTTCGAGTTCTCTTAAAATTTACAGCATATCATTCGGCTTTAAATACGGCATACCGAAGGAAGCTGATTTGGTGTTCGATGTCAGGTGCTTACCCAATCCGTTTTATATTCCCGAACTTAAAGAGCATACCGGGCTTGAGACTCCCGTACGTGATTTTGTTATGAAATTTGACCAGTCAAAGGCTCTCGAGAAAAAGCTGTTTGATCTTCTTGACTTTTTGTTGCCTCTTTACAGAACGGAAGGGAAAAGTCAGTTAACTATTGCGGTCGGTTGTACAGGTGGAAAACACAGGTCTGTTGTATTTGCCGAAGCAATAAATAAACATATTCTTGAAAACGGAGCTAATTCAAGCGTATTCCACAGAGATATTAAAAGGTAGTGCTATGACTTTTTCATCCAAGGTTAAAGATGAATTATTAAATGTTGAGACAATAAAGCCTTGCTGTATATTGGCTGAGTGTTACGGGCTTCTGCTTTTCGGCAGGGGTTTTTCGGCAGGTGAGGTTTATATATCCACAGAAAATAAAAATGTTGCGCTCAGATATAAAGAGCTTGTTGAGCGTTTTACGGAAAATCCGTGTAATGTTTCAGAGTCGGCATCCGGTAAAATTAAAGTCAGCGTCGGAAATAAACAGGATCGCTTAGCTGTTTTAAACGCTTTCGGATATAACGGCAAGGAGCGAACACGTAGGCTGAATTGGGCAAATATATCAGAAGACTGCTGTATAGGATCTTTTCTGCGCGGAGTCTTTTTGGCGTGCGGAACGGTCAATTCTCCTGAAAAGAATTATCATCTCGAATTTGTTGTTCCGCATATGTATTTGAGTCGAGACCTTCAGAAGTTTTTGTCTGATAACGATATGGCGGCAAAAGAGGTTACGCGGAACGGCGCCTATGTTTTGTATTTTAAGGATAGCGGCGAAATCGAGGATATGCTGACGGTTATGGGCGCTTCAAACTGCGTTCTTGAGCTTATGGGCGTAAAAATGTATAAAGATATGCGAAATAATGTTAATCGTCGGCTTAATTTTGAAAGCGCAAATCTTGATAGAACCGTAAATGCGGCGCTTGTTCAGATAGATGCGATTAACAGACTGAAAAAGTGCGGAATGCTAAACGATTTGCCTTCGGAGCTTCGTGAAATTGCCGAGTTAAGAACAGAAAATCCCGACTTTTCGCTGAAACAGATAGGCGACAGTATGAGCGTTCCAATGACTCGATCCGGAGTTAACCATAGGCTTAAAAAGCTTTGTGCTTTAGCGGAAAAATGTAAGTAGAATATTGCTGCGAATTCAGCCGTAAACTTGAGTTGTTTACGGCTGTTTTTATGTAGGTATAAGAAAATGTACAATTCGTTTTTGCTGTATAAGACGTTTTGAAATATAACCAAAACATCATAATTCGGGCAAAATTCACAAAATATATTGACAATACATACATATATATATTATAATTTGAACAAGGGGCGGGGAATTAAAAATATATGATAATTATTAAGGCTCGCTTTTCTTATAAGTGCGGCTTTATTTTTTTAGGAGGAGCTTTTATGAAATAATTATACGGCGGCGGTTATTAGGCTTACTTTTTACAGGCAAAGTTTTTCATATCTCTTATGGCAAAAAATATCAGATGGGAGTATATAAGTGATGAAAAGCAAAACATATAAAATAACACTTGTAATTGAGGCGGCAATAGCGGTGCTAATCGCTTTTTGCTTGGCTTTTTTCGGACCGCTGTCATTAAATGATATGACGTACGGCGAATTTGACATGCAGGTTTTTGAACTCTGCTTTACATATCCGGCAATCATAATTTTTATTGCTTTATTTATTGTACTGGCGGTAATTTCGTATAAAAAAGAACACACAAAAAAACGCTATGCAACCGAAATCGTTTTGTTTGCTGTCTTGTTGATATTTGTATATTTTTTAGGCGTGTTTGTGCCTCGTACATTCAGATATGAAGGCGTTGTTATGAATGCCGCCGAATACACTGATATTATGCATGAATTAAAGCCCTCTGAATGTTTCGAGGGTGAAAATACCGACTATATAGAAAAAATCGGAGAAAACCTTTCCGGTGAGTCTTGGTCCGTCTACGGTATGCGATATACCGAGGTCAGAAAATATGATTGGTCCATGGCGGATACCGGATACCAAGATTTATGCTCCGACTACGAATTGATATATTACAGCGGTATACCGAAGTTTATTTCCGGTGAAGTTGATTGCGTTGCAAAAATGCAAGACAGCCTCAGAGTTAAGGTTATAGACAACTCGCATATCAAAGGTGATAACGCAACAAATATCGGAATATACACAAACGGAACTTATGAAAATATAAAATACAGTATGTATACGAAGGATTATAACGGTCAAAAGGCAATTGTTATCTACGCCGATGAAGGTGACAAACACATTTTTCTGACGCTTCAATTGTTGGATAAATCTGCAGAATTGTCCTTAGCTGACGAAAATACTCTTTTGCAGCATATATATAATGTGTTAGAAAAAGAAAATTGATTATCATCAAAACCATAAAATTTGCCGTGTGAATTTGCTGTGTAATAATATCTTATATTTTGCGTTGTTTGCTATTGATTTTTTTTGCCGGTTCGGTTATAATAGTCTCCGTCAGTTCGCCGGTGTGATGGAATTGGCAGACGTGCTGGACTCAAAATCCAGTGGTAGCGATACCGTACCGGTTCGACCCCGGTCACCGGCACCAAAAAAACGGCATTCTTTGTAAAAAGAGTGCCGTTTTTTTATTGTATTTTTTACAAATTTTTACATAAAGATTTTTATCATATATTTTTGATTTTTACTTACTTTTTATTACTGTTTGTGATATAGTATTTATTAAAGTTAACTCTACTGGCTCTGTTTTGAGAGAGGAGAATTTATATGGGAAAAATCATAACAGTAGGTCGTGAATTCGGCAGCGGAGGACGTGAAATAGGTCGTAAGCTGGCTGAAAAACTCAGGTTTGCTTATTATGACCACGAAATCGTTGTTGAGATTGCCAAACGTACTGATCTTGCAACTGAATACATACAAAGTGTTGAGGAAAAACGTCCGTTTCCGCTTATGAGTATTACAACCGGGCATACTTTTTGGGCTTCGCCGAATCCTGTAATGGATCAGCAGCTTGAAGTACTTAAAACAGAGAGCGTTATAATAAAAGAAGTTGCCGAAAAGTCTGACTGCGTTATCGTAGGAAGATGTGCAGACTATGTTTTGCGAGACGAAGAGCCGTTTCGCATATTCCTTTATGCGGAACTAGAGTTCAAAATGAAACGATGCCGCGAAAGAGGAGACGATGCTAAAAAAATGAGCGATCGAGAGCTTCAAAGACATATGGCTCAGATAGATAAAAAGCGCGCCGAATACTATGCGTTTCTCAGCGGACAAAAGTGGGGAGCAAAAGAGAATTACGATTTGTGTATCAATACCTCGACGGCTGATGAGGATAAAATTGTAAACAGTATAGCTGAGTTATATCGGTAAAATAACAACAATATTAAAAGGAGCTGTAAAGTTGTTTTTACAGCTCCTTCTGCTTTTTATAGGCCCGCCCGACCGTACACGGCAATAATTAACCTGCATTCAAAAGCAGGTGGGGATCTATCGTCAGCATTCGTGCTCCCAACATCCGCCGAATGGGCGGGAGGTCTGCTCCACAGCATCGGAATCCGAACCCCTAAAATATAAGTGTTGGGTCAATATTGTCCGTATATTTATCGCATCGGGCAGGTATTTATATTTTACGATTTTAATCAGCTTTTATTCTTGTCATCATCTTTAATAAAATAAAGATCTTGAAGTCTGTCCTCAAAAATTTCGGCTATTTCGTCGTATTCTTTTTGATTTTCGATAGGCTCCAAATAAATGTCATCGCTTTCATCATTTACTTTGACAATAATAAGTTCACCGTCACCGTCAAGAATTTCTTCTGCGTCGTCATATACAGGTGTCAGCGCAAGGTATTTCCCGTCATCGGTTTCTATTCTGTCAAGCTCTTCAAAAGTATGCGTAACGCCGTCTTCATCTTCAATTGTTACAAGATCGGCAGTAAATTCGTTATCAGCCATATATTTCACCTCCGATTGCTTTATATTTTACCGCGAAACTATACTTTCGTCAACCTGAAAAGGCTTTTTGTTTCAAAAAACATAGATTTAATGTTGAATCATTTTTTATATTTCTCCCAACAGCAAGGCCATCACAGTATCGCTCTAATTGATGTTTTTTATTATTGCGAGATTATATTGTATGCGGTATAAAAGTTTAAGCATAAAGAGATAAAATTAATAAAAAAAATAAAAAATGGAGATGAAGAAGCAGGCAATGTTCTGATTTTAAGAAACTTAAGACTTGTTGCACATATTGTCAAACACTACAATTTCGATGAAAAGGACATAGAAGAATATCTCTCAATAGGGACAATAGGACTTATTAAAGCAATAAAAACTTTTGATTGTTCAAAGGGAAACAGACTGGCAACTTATGCGAGTAAGTGCATTGATAATGAACTTTTAATGGCACTAAGGAGTGAGAAAAAGAAAAATAAAGATATATCGCTGCAGGAAACGGTAGGAATAGATAAAGAGGGAAATGAAATTAACATAATAGATATAATAGATACGGGTGAAAAAGATTTTCTGGATGGCTACATTCTCAAATATAACATAAAAAAACTTTATGAGGGCATTGAAAAAGTCCTTACTGAAAGAGAAAAAAATATAATAATAAAAAGATACGGACTTCTAAGAAATGATGAAATAACACAGCGTGAACTTGCAGACGGCATGGGAATAAGCAGAAGTTATGTAAGCCGTATAGAAAAGGAAGCACTTAATAAACTGAAAAACTATATTAATAGATAAAAGTTGATTTTTAGTGATTTATGAGATATACTTGTCGAAGCGATAAAGATTAATGAGGTATCATTTATG
>ERZ779865.50-NODE-50-length-103756-cov-33.548915_pt1 | contig 103756 bp, 100 predicted proteins | sample MGYA00433088_ERZ779865 | MGnify/ENA primary metagenome ERZ779865 (study PRJEB29588, sample SAMEA2151703) | human gut metagenome | biome: human gut; feature: human-associated habitat; material: faeces | place: Denmark | collected 2008/2010 ... | reverse complement strand
TTTAAAAATTGCCTAAATCGTATCTAATTTTTATATATTCGTTACATTTCTTAATACTTATTTTTTGTTTTTACAATATTTCAAAATACCATCATAATTAAACATTCTCAAAAGATTAAATATTACAAAAGTTCATCTATTTGAAGGGGGAAAATATAGATTTGAAGGCATCATCTTCCAAGTTGAGATTTAATTTATAAAAATACACTGATTAAATTATTAAAAATTTGACTCCCAGATTAATCAACCATGCGGCGAAATCATGGTGTAGAGCATGATTGAGGATTTTTCTAAATCTTTAGATTTAGATATAAGCTTCAACCTTGCCCACTTGAATTATCAATCACTACATGGATTAAAATACCCTCTAAAAAGATTAGTATATAAAGTGTAGAAGGTAAGCGAAAAATTTAATAAACACGGGGGAATAACGATGAGAGATTTTAACAGAAAACTAAGAGTAGTTTTGATTGATGATAACGCAAACCATTTGAGAGGAATCAAAGAACTAATCAATTTGGAAAGCAGCTATGACGTAGTTGGAACTACTACAAGTGCAAATCTCGGAATCAACTTAATAAAAAAATATCATCCAGATGTTGTTTTGATGGATATTAATATGCCAGAAAAAGACGGTTTACAAGCAATTCAAACAATCAACAAGTTAAATCTTCAAACAAAAGTTATTGCCTTGAGCGGATATGATGATTCTGACTTAATTTACAGAGCTATGAAATTAGGAGCAAAAGGCTATGTTTTAAAAACTATGGCTTCTGTAAAATTAATCGATGCTATTGAAGAAGTTGCAGCAGGTAAAATTTATCTTCCATCTATTCTTTCAACTAGATTCTTTGAATATTTCCAAACAACTGCAAAAGAAGAAGCAAGAACTTCCGAAGAAGAAAACTTGTTATCTAGTTTAACAATGAGAGAAAATGAAGTGCTTGAACTTTTAACCGAAGGAATTAACTACAAGAGTATTGCAGGAAAACTAATTATATCTGAAACTACTGTTAAAACTCACGTTAACAATATTTTCCAAAAACTACAAGTTAACGACAGAACTAATGCAGTTTTATATGCTCTTAGCCACGGTTTCAAAACAAGCAAAACAGCAGCTATGACAACAGTATAAAATTCTAACACACATAAACTACAAGGGTTCTGCATAAAGTGTAAGAACCCTTCATTTTTTAAAGAGGAAAAATGAACGAAATAATTACAGATGAAAATCTTAAACTTCAGATAAGATGCGTTTCTCACGAAATCAGAAATCATCTTTCTATTTGCGATATGTATTCTCAAATCATTAGAAAAAACCTTGAAAAATCAAATATTGAAAACCCTTCAATTGAAAACGCCCTCGATTGCATCCAGAAATCAATCCAAATCATCGGAACAAATTTACTAGATTTAAAATCCCTAAATAGCACCACTGAAAGAATTTATGACTTTAAATCTATCATTGAAAAGGGAGTAGAACTATCAAAAGCTTATACAAATGAAGAAAAAAATATTGAATTTGAAGTTTTCATCAAGAATACAAGCAATATAAAAATTGATGAAAATCGTTTCCTTTCTTGCATTGTAAACATTATTAAAAACGGAATTGAAGCAATCGAGATAAAGGGTAAAATTGAAATTCTTGCAGAAATAAAAAATAATTTTGGAATAATTAAAATTTCAAACAACGGAAAACCAATAGCAAAAGAAAAACAGCAAAACATTTTTAACGAAGGATACACAACTAAAAAAACTGGATGCGGATTAGGGTTGTGCATCTGCAAAAAATATCTAAAAAGCCAAAATGCAACTCTCGAACTCGTAAAATCTATAAAAGGTCAAACACAATTTGAAATAAAAATTCCGATTACAACTTAACAGGATAATCTTTTGGAACTTTAAAATTATTTTGCAAAATTAAAAAGCCACAAAATTCAGCCGAGGACATTGCATATAATGGATGAGCTACATTTGATTTACAAGCATCTATATAAGATTTTCTATTCTCTTCTGTGTAATGAGCTCTTAATTGGGGGTTATAAGCATAATACCCAGAAACCCCATCTGACATATATTGAAGTTCAAAAAAATCACGCCCTACACGTAATTTCTTCTTTTGGGGATTTAAAATTACAATAACACGAATTCCGTCGTAATTCCCATTTTTCGTAACTCCAATGATTGTTCCATTATTCAACATGTTATAAACATAATAGAGCTTGAAATTCCCTCCCAAATTGGTTGTTCCATTTGCTGAATAAAAAGGAAAGCCTGTACCTTGGGGATATGTATGAGTTGTATTAAATGATTTTCCAAAATATTCGTCAAAAAAGTCTTTACTTCTTTGCCAAGAATAACCATTTACATCTCCATCATCATAAGAATCTAAGGACATTGAAGAGTCACCATTATCCGCCTGATACCGTCTAAAAGCTTGAAGTATAATTGCATTTGTTTGGTTTAATCTTGTTTCTACAATATTCTTATTACACACTGAAATTAAAGCAGGAATTGTAATTGCTGCTACAACTCCAATTATCCCAAGGGTTATAAGTACTTCTGCTAATGTAAACCCAAAATTATTTTTCTTTTTCATACAAGCTCTCCGTTACATATTGATATAAATATATGTATTTATACACATGTATAACTATTATTACACATGGCTTACCCATAGTCAAGACTAATGTGTATATTTGATATGGGAGGAGAAGCCAGTATGAGTGTCAGAGAGGATGTAAAATTATTACTCGCAAAAGAAGCTGTTACAATGAAATCCATTGCAGAAAAAATGAAGGATAGAACAGGTTACCCTTACAATTTGAAAGTTCTTTCTGACAAATTAGCACGGAAAACTCTTAAATATGAAGAGTTTAAGCTTATCACAGATATTTTAGGCTACGATATTGAACTCAAGAAACGAAATCACTAAATCTCTTCTTTTTTAGCTTTTCCACTAAGTTGACCACAAGCAGCATCAATATCTGCCCCTCGTTCTAGCCTTACTGTAACTTTCTTTCCAGAATGTTCCATCAGTGCTTTGAATTTCATTATCGAATTATTGTCAGGTCGTTTGTAATCATTTTTTGCAGTTGGATTATATGGGATTAAATTGATATTACACTTAATATCTTTTAAATACGTAGCCAACTGCTTGGCAGAAGAAATTGTATCATTCAAACCTTTGATTAGCAAATATTCAATTGTAATTCTTCTACCTGTTTTATCAACATAATATTTTAAAGCCTCATGAAGATCATCCATCGGATATTTATTTTCGATTTGCATTAATTGTTTTCTGATTTCGTGATTTGGAGCATGAAGTGATAAAGCAAGAGTAGATTGCATATCTAATTCAGCAAGTTTTTTAATTTGAGGAATTATTCCAGAAGTTGAAACCGTCAATCTCCTAGCCCCAATTTGAAAACTTTCGTTCAACATTTCCATTGCTTTTAGGACATTATCAAGATTTAATAGCGGTTCTCCCTGTCCCATAAAGACAACATTTGTAACCTTTAAACCTGTATCACGTTGAATCGTTAAAACTTGTTCGATAATTTCCTTATAACTCAAGTTTCTAATAAAACCACGCTTACCAGTAGCACAGAAAGAACAATTCACAGCACATCCAACTTGAGAACTTACGCACGCAGTCAAATTCGCACGATTATCAAAACGCATCAAAACAGTTTCAACACATTCACCATCTGGATATTCTAGCAAATATTTTATAGTTCCATCTGAGCTTACTTGTTTGACTTTTATCTTTATATCCGTAACGGTTGCAACCTTTTTTAGTTCTTCACGGAATTTTTTTGACAAGTCTGTCATTTCGTCAATTTCTTTGACTGATTTAAGATAAATCCAATTATGGATTTGTCTGGCCCTGAATTTTGTCGCACCGAGAGAATCTGTGATTTTCTCGATTTCTCTTAAGTTTAATCCTGATAAAGTTTCCATAGAATAATTATTCCATGCTAAAAAATTTTGTACAATCTAAATTACTTTTTCCAGATTATTTTTATAATAATTTAGAATTTCAGCCATCGCATTCAACTTTAACATAATGGGTTCAGACTGTGTTTTCCAATCTTTATATCCACAAGTTAATGGTAAAAATGCAATCGGATTATCAGGGAAATCACGGCATATTTTCGGACGATTAGCGTATTCAGGGCAACGATTATCGTCAGTTACCTTTGGACAATGGTAAATAAAATATTCGGATTCCTGCTTAAACTTAAGCATCTCAACGTATTCAGGAAACACCTTCCCCGCCTCATCTAACGAAGAATACGGAACAAAGGTAGTTATGAATTGAAGAGCAAGAGAATCGCCGTTCTTGGCTTTTTGTGAAAGTTCTTCTGGTGAAAATTCACTAACCGCAAACTTACAGCACACCCCACACCCGGCACAATGACAAGATTCTCTCGCTGTTGCCACCATACCGAGATTAGATGCGATTTCGTCGTTAAGTTTTTGATTGATTAGATTTAAAACTTTATTTTGCCAATTTCTACCAGTAGAATGAACATCGTACGAATCAAATATTTCTCCTTCAAAATTTTGAGGCTTTAGAGAATAAACTTCATCCTGCAAAGACTTAGCATATTCCAAAAATATCTGTCTATATTGGCTTTTCAGTAAATCTAATTGGTCAGACAAATTTTCCATAAATGAATTCCTTTAGGAAGTTTGTCTTCCCATCTCTTAACTGATTACATATCTAATATACCATTTTTTTGAAATTCCGTAAACCTAGTACTTTTACTTACGTAAAAATACGACTAGCCACTTGGGCTAGTTGGGTACTTGACATCCTTAGTATCAGTGGATAAACGGCTTCCTATATTTTTCTACAATTTTCAAATTATTCTTACTGGGAAAGTAGGTTTTTAAAAACAATAATAATGACTGATAACTATTTTCTAAAAAATCGTCTTTCTTATTCCAGCCATTTTCCATCAAACAATGCAGAATATCTTCTTCATTTTTGTTATTCTTTTTCTGGTAAAGGGCAATACATTCCCCAGTTCTATGCCTACCATAATGGCAGTGAATATATGTTTTTGAAGAATTATTATTTAATGTTTCTACTACTTTTTGAAAACTACGATCTTTAGGAATAGATTTTTGCGAAAACGAAAGAGGAACATTGATATATTTAATATTAAAAATCTTACAATATAACTTCTCTAAAGACTGCAAAAAAGAAGAACCTGATTTAGTTCCACCCCTCAAATCAATTACCTGCTTAACCCCATCCATCTTTAATCTCGCAGCCTTTATAGGGGTAAAAACAGCACTACCACGAGATAATCTATCATCCACTTTGATTATCTTTTGATAACCAAACATATATCTTAAATCACGAATCTTCATAACTATTGATTATAAACATCTAAAACAATATTTTTGCTACCTTGAATAGAAAATTCAAAAATACAAAAATTAAATATGTCTTTCAACAGGATTTAATAGCAAATCTGCAAGTCTATCCGCGCCCATAAAACCTCGTTCTGATACTATTTTAGCCGCTGTTTTATTATCGTAATCAACAAATCTATGACGAATTTCAAAAGAACCTTGAGAAAAATCAATAACAGCATAACAAGCTTTTGGTTGTTCTGTCATTGGACGACCAACACTACCTACATTTACAACTGTTTGATTAGTATTTGTTTGATAACCGCAAGGGATATGAGTGTGTCCACAAAGTATAAGTTTCTCTGTTGTTCCAGAAATAATTTCTTCAACTTCTTCTAATGGCATTTCTGGCAAAATATCTTCGTTATTCGCTCTTGGAGAACCATGAACCAACAAAACACTACAACCTTCAACATCTAAACTCAATTGGGGAGCTAAACCTTCTAAATATGCTCTATGAGAATCATCTAATAATGTCACATCATCTGCAATAGCATTAGCCATAAGAGGATATTGAGCTTCTAAAAATTCAACAACTTCTGGTCCATATTGAGCTATCATTTTGTCAGTATTTCCTTGAATAACAGTCCAAGCACTTTGGCTCATCACATAATCCATAACTTCTTTTGGTTGAGGACCAGCTAAAGCTAAATCACCCAAACAAAAAACATGTTCGCATTGTTGATTAACTATATCATTCATAACAGCTTCTAGAGCTTGTACGTTTGCGTGGATATCTGATAATACTGCAATTCTCATAATTTATTAACCCTCTCAATTTTCTTGTGCTACAATTATTCTATGATAAAAAGAAGAAAATCAAAAGAAATTTCAATCGGAAATGTAAAAATCGGTAATAATAACCCGATTAGTGTTCAGTCAATGTGCAATACAGACACACGTGACATAGAAGCAACGACACGTCAAATTAAAGAACTCGCAGATGCTGGATGTGAGCTTGTAAGACTTGCAGTCTTAAATAAAGATGCTGCTGAAGCAATTAAAGAATTGGTTAAAATATCACCAGTTCCGTTAATTGCTGATATTCACTTTGATTATCGTTTAGCCATTCAGTGTATAAATAACGGGATTTCAGCGTTAAGGCTAAACCCTGGGAATATAGGGAAACGTGAAAATGTTGAAAAAGTAGTAACACTTGCAAAACAACAAAATATCCCAATTAGAATTGGAGTTAATGCTGGTTCACTAGAAAAAGATTTGTTAGACAAAGATATTCCACTACACGAAAAAATGGTGGAAAGTGCAATGAAACATATTCAAATCTTGGAAGACTTAGATTTTGACAAGATTAAAGTTTCCTTAAAATCATCAGATGTTTTAACAACAATTGAAGCGTATCGATTGATGGCTCAAAAAGTTGAATACCCTCTTCATCTAGGGGTTACAGAAGCGGGAACATTAAAAGGCGGACTAATAAAATCTTCAGTTGGACTTGGAACATTATTAGCAGAAGGAATAGGAGATACCATAAGAGTTTCCCTTACAGAAAATCCTGTCGAAGAAGTTTTTGCAGGTTATGAGATTTTAAAAAGCTTGAAATTAAGACAACGAGGGGTAAATTTTGTATCTTGCCCAACTTGTGGCAGAACACAAATTGACTTAATCGGACTAGCAAAAAAAGTTGAAGCAAGATTTAAAAATCTTGATAAAAACATAACAATCGCAACTATGGGTTGCGTGGTAAATGGTCCAGGAGAAGCAAGACACGCTGATTTTGGAATTGCAGGAGGCATAAATGAAGGTTATGTTTTCAAAAAAGGCGAAATTGTTGCAAGAGTTCCAGAATCCGAGCTTTTAGACAAATTAGAAGAAGTTATAAATAATTCATTATAAAATTTGAGGGTACGCAATAAGTACCCTTTTTTATTCTGAAAAATCCTACGTTTAATATAGGATTTTTTTTTGTAAATAAATTATAATAATATTGCAACATCCTTCAGAAATTATTATAATGTTACAAAAAGAGGTGACTATGAAAACTAAATTATTATTAATTGCAGCAGTTGCAGTAATGATTCCTTTGCAAGCTCAAGCAGCAGTATCAGTTGATACAACAACAGATGCTACATACATAAAAAACCAAGGGTATTCTGCTCAAACAGCTGATATGATTAACATTACTAAAGCGAGAGCTGCTGGCGAAGAATATTATACAAAAGATGAACAAGCTTTTAAAAATCAAAATAAATTCGTAAGATTCTGGAGAAAGTTATATGTATATACAGATCCAGCTGCAGAAGATTATTCATTCTATCATCATAATACCCAAGAAGTTCCAAAATATTATGATTTATAATAAGTTTTTATTGATTATAAGTGCTTTCATTCTTATTGGAAGCACTTATACCAATAACCAAGCTTTTGCAATAGAATTTGGGGAGATTAAATACAATAATGCACCTATCGATTATGAAAAAATCGACAAAGAGTCAACATTAAAGTTGGCTGATTTTTATTTTAAGAGTGCATTGGCTTCAAAAAATCCAGAAGAAAGAAAAAAATATTTGCAAAAAGCAAGCGGAGAGTATTTTATTCTATCCAAAACAAACCCTGGAGAGCTTTATCCAATAGTTCAACTTGCAAGGGTGTATGATTGGGAAGGTAAAGATAGATATTCCAAAGCTTATTTCTTTCAAGCTTTAAAAATTGATAAAAATAACCCTTCTACGAATTTTTATTTTGGGGATTTTTATTTATACCGAAAAGATTACACAAAAGCAGTATATTTCTACAACAAAGCTTTCGATAACGGATTCAAAGAAAACTATGACGTCATTCTAAAAATGGCAAATATTTATGAAAAACTTGGAGATTTGCTCCGTGCAAATCAATATTACAAAAAAGCGTTTTTACTAAGACCAGACAATTCTCGTTTACCAGACAAAATCAGAGAAATAGAACGTTTAAAATACCAAAATACGGGATATTATAAAAGGACAACTAAATAACAATGAAATTCAAACGTATAATCACAACAATAATAGGACTATGTTTAACAATAATTAGTGTAAATGCCGAAGAAGCAACTTTCGGAGCTCCTAGTGGTATGGCGTTTGAACCTTTAATGCTAAATCAATCAGAAGTTGTTTTCAAACAAGCCTCTACAAAAGTTGATGCTATCGACCCAGTTTTATCCGCATCATATTTCCCAGGAGGAAGAGGTGCAAATAAATTGATTATTTATACCCCTAATTTTGGAATTCACACTGGCACAAACGAATTTGGGACAGAAGCAATTGTAACAGGAAATATTGTTACCTCTCTAAGTGGAGCAGATTCAACAATCCCAGCCAACGGATTAGTTATAAGCGGACACGGAGTAGCTAAAAACTGGATTACACAAAATGTTACTGTTGGCTCAAAAGTCTATGTGGACACCGAAAATAATAAAATCACCGTTTATACGACATCTGATAGTTTTTCTTACGAAGCAAAATCTAAAATATTCGAAGCTCAATCTATGATTGATTATTATAAAAGCAGAATGCTAAATTACAAACCAGAACAAGCAGAAAACCATATTCAAGTTGCAGAAAATTATCTAAAAATTGCAGAAAGTGAAACAAAAAATAGTGTAGTCCTAAAACAATATACCCAAGAAGCTATCGATGAAGCGAATATGGCAATAAAAACAAGCCTTCCGTACATCGACAATGAATTAAAAGGAGTTTGGATTAGACCAACAGAAACAAGTAAAGAACAAATCATTTCAACACTTGATAACTTAAAGGCAAATGGATTTAATAGCATCTTTCTTGAAACCTATTTTCACGGGAAAACAATCTTTCCAAGCCAAGTTATGAATAAATATGGATTTACAGTTCAAAACGAAATATTTCAAGGTTTTGACCCACTTGACGTTTGGATAAAAGAAGCCCACAAAAGAGGGATAAAAGTTCATACGTGGTTTCAATCTTTCTACGTTGGAAATCAACCGCCAGAATCTAATCCTTCCAGCATTCTTGCGGTTAGACCAGATTGGGGGAATAAAACAAAACAATACTCTTCATCAACTCGTCCAACAAAATCAATATCTGAGCATAACGGATATTTTCTAGACCCTGCAAACCCAGAAGTTCAAGACTTTTTAGAAGAACTAATTAAAGAAATAATCACGACTTACAAACCAGATGGAATAAATCTTGACTACATCAGATACCCAAATGCCACAGCTGGAAACGATATGGGTGCTTGGGGTTATACTGATTACGCACGAAATGAATTCAAACAAATGTACGGGGTAGATCCCAAAGATCTTACTGTTTCAGATGTTCAATGGTATGATTGGAACCAATACAGAAGAAATAATGTAACAAACTTTGTTCAAAAAATTGGACAACTTGGCAAACAAGAACACGTGTATATAAGTGCCGTTATTTTTCCTGATTTAGCATCCGCACTAGCAGCTAAACAGCAGGACTGGAGAACGTGGTCATCAAATGATTATATTGATGGTTTTACCCCTCTATTTTTGACATATGATTCAAAAATGCTAGCATCTATGATGAATGACGTTATGAGAGTTAAATCTCCAAAAACAGACCTTTATGCGGGGCTATTTGTAACCTTTATGGGTGGAGCTTCAGAAGATTTAATCAGACAAATTTATGAAACAAGAAAAATGGATGCAAACGGAGTTATTATCTTTGACTATGCTCATACAACACCTGTTTATACTTCAACGTTGATGGCTAGTGCATTCAAATCAGTGAAAGAAACAAAAAGCCAAATTGTACAAACTCAAAAAAAAAAGAGGTTATTTCGCAACAAAACGAAAAAAGCAAAAACTCAACAAGAAAAGTCATAACGACAACTAATAGCAAGGGGCTTTGGGTTTTTACTAAACAAGATTAGAAAAAATATCTCGATTATGCTTTTTTACTAGAAAAAAACTTATTGATTAGATTTAAAAATCTTTTAGCCATAGGAGTTGTACCTTCCTTGGTAATTCCGCTTCCTGTTACCATAGCCATTTCATCCACTTCAGTAGAATGAACTTTGCCATTCGCCATTGAGCCACAAATACTGTCACCATTACTTTTATGGATTAAAAAATCTCGAATTCTATTATTTTCAAGAATAATTGTTGTTGAAGGACGAAATTCATCACCTTCCATTGAAAAACGTGTAATTAAAGAATTTCCGTTAGGAAGACTATCATATGATTTTCTTAAAACAGGTGTTTCTACTCCGCTTTCACTTTTTACAAGAGACAATACAGATGAAGAACTAGACTTTGCACGTTTGAGAACCAAATTACAACCATGTTTTGCACTATAAAGACTTTTTAATATTTCTGTTTTCATAAATAAAAATTAACTCCTATTAACACTTATGTTTTATTTAAAATACGTGAATTTTAAAATTTGCTATTTACGAAAAAAGTCAATAGGTCTATAAGTGAATCAGTCTATAAGTTAGTTACGAGAGGAGAAAATTCCTCATCCTTCCACTCGGGGGAGGATGAGGGTTTAAACCTAACGAGTACGGATTGAGATACTTCGCATTGCTCAGTATGACTGTTCAGATTTACTATGGGGTTCGGGGGCGGAAGCCCCTGATGACTCGAGCCATTTTATCATTCGTGTTTTTCTTTTTCGGTTCTGCTTTTTCTTTTTTCGTCGAAATAAAAAAGAAAAAGTGAACAATTAGGCTTATAGGTGTAGTTTCTAATAAACCCCTCTCCCCACCCCTCTCCTTTGGAGAGGGAGCTATTGAGTAAACAAAATCTCTTAGAATATTATAACCTACGCTCTCATCTCGAAGGGACGTCATTCTGAGCGAAGCGAAGAATCTCTTGCAAAAAGAAGAAACTTAATTATCTTCACCAGACCATTACATTACCCAAAATAGTTCAACTATTCCCTCCATTGCTCTAGATACTTTACATCATTCTTTGCTTTTTATATAATTTTGGTAAGTTTAGAAATAAAATAAGGACGAAAAATGAGCAAATATTTATTAGAAGTTGGAACAGAAGAATTACCATATAAGTTTATTCCTAGTGCAATTGAACAATTAAACAAGGGATTTACAACATTTTTAAATGATAATAAAGTTAAATTTTCAGATGTTAAAGTTTATGCTACTCCACGTCGTTTAGCCGTTATCGTAGATGGATTGGAAAATAAGACAGAAGATGAAGAAAAAATTGTAAAAGGTCCAATCGCAAAAGTTGCATTTGATGAAGCTGGAAATTTAACTAAAGCTGGAGAAGGTTTTGCTAGAAAAAACAATCTTTCTAAAGAAGATTTATATATAGAAGATAACTACGTTCACGCAAAAATTGTTATCAAAGGAAAACCAATTGCAGAACTTTTACAAGAAAATGTTCCTTCAATCTTTATGAAACTTCAAGGCTCACACTTTATGAGATGGGGCTATAATGATGAGAAATTCTCTCGTCCTGTCAAATGGATTGTTTCAATTTTAGATGGAAATGAAGTAAAAATTAAAATCATTGATAAAGAATCTTCTAATCACTCAAGAGGACACAGATTCTCTACTCAAGATATTTTAATCAAACACCCAGACAATTACGTTGAAGAAATGAAAAAAGCTCACGTAATTGTTGACCAAGCTGAAAGAAAACAAATTATCGTTGAAAAAGCAAAAGAAGAAGCTGCAAAACTTGGTGCAGTTCCTTATTATACTGATGATTTATTAGAAGAAGTTACTTTTATTACTGAATATCCAGTTCCAGCAGTTTGTGAATTTGATCCAGTATATTTAGATATTCCAGAAGAAGTTACTGTTACAGTTATGGCTGTACATCAAAGATATTTTGCTCTTCACAAAGATGGAAAACTAATTAACAAATTTATCACAATGACTAACTATATCGGAGATGAATTTAAAAATATCAAAGCTGGAAATGTTAGAGTAATCAAAGCTAGACTTGATGATGCAGTATTTTTCTTCAAAGAAGATACTAAAAAACCTTTAGTTGATTACGTTGAAGCTCTTAAAGGAGTTACATTCCAAAAAGGTATGGGAACAATGTTTGATAAAACTCAAAGACTTATCAAATTATCTAACGCTATCGCTGGAGATTTGAATGTTCCTACTAAAGATGTTGAAAGAACAGCCCTTTTATGTAAAGCAGATTTGACAACAAACTTAGTATTTGAATTTACAGAACTTCAAGGTTTCATCGGAGCAGATTACGCAAGAGTTTCAAAAGAAGATGATAAAGTTGTTCAAGGTATCAAAGAACACTATTTCCCATTAAATGCAGAAAGTGAAACAGCAAAAGGGATTGAAGGACAAATTGTTGGTATTTCAGATAAAATTGACACAGTTTGTGCAGTGTTTGCAGCAGGTAAAAAACCAACTGGTTCTTCTGACCCATTGGGTGTTCGTCGTGCAGCTCTAGGGGTTATCAAAACAATTTTAGATGGAGAATTGAAAATTGATGTTGATAAATACATTAAAGAAGCTCTAAAACTCCTACCTGTTCAAAGAGATTGTGCAAATGAAGTTAATGAATTCTTTGTACAAAGAATGATTATATTCTTAGCAGACAAATATAATAAAAATATTTTAGAAGCATGTTCTAAGAAAAATCCTCTAAAAGATATTGCAGATTATGTCCAAAGAGTTCAAGTTGTAAGCGAAATGAATTCTCCTCAACTTAATGAAAATGCAAACAGAGTAATTAGAATTCTAAAAGATTCAACTGGCGAAAATGTTAACGAAAAATACTTTGTTGAACCAATTGAAAAAATATTATATAATGCCATAAATAACATTGATGAAAATGTTAATTACAATAAATATTTAGAAGAATTAGAATCATTAAATTCAACAGTTTCAAAATTCTTTGAAGATGTTCTTGTAATGGATAAAGATGAAAATGTTAAAAATAACAGAATAGCATTATTATCATTGTTAAAAGGCAAATACGAACACTTGACAGATTTTAGCAAAATCTAAAAATGTAAATATTTGTAAACAACAAAGAAAAAAAAGTCAATTATTTTTCTTTAGGATATTTTGAAATAGTGCAAGAAGGTAAAGGTAAAGAGGTAACGCAATGTTTGACCGAATTAAAAACTTAAAATTAGTAAAACAACTAAAAGATAATGTAAGTCCAAGGTTGCGTTGGCTTTCGTTTTCAAATAAAAATAAATTAGACAAAAGCACTACGGATTATTTAGAAGCAATAAGTGGTGTGGATAATCTAAAATCACTTTCTGACGAACAGGAGCTAGAAGCAATGGTCAGAACCCAACTCAAAGAAGAATTTCCTAACATTGAAAATATGAAATCTTATGAGTTGTTAGTAGATGCTGTAATGCACAACATCAAGAAAAAACAGCTTCAAGCCACAGACAACCTTGATATAGAATAAGTTGTCACAAACTATTAAACTCAAAAATAGTACCCCTCGAGGGTATTATTTTTTTGCTATTTTTTACAAAGACTTTTCGTCAAATTATACACTAACTCCAACTTTTCAGAATTGTCGCTAATTTGGGCAATATTCTGGTTAATCATTTGCAATAACTCGGCACAATCTTTCAGATGATTTGTAGCAAACAATTCTTCTGCAGTAATATCAAACGCTTCAAGAATCTTATCTAAGGTTTCAGCTTTGACAAAATTTTCACCAGTTTCAATACTACTTAGGGCTTTTTGAGATACATCAATCAACTCAGAAAGTTTTTCTTGAGTATAACCCTTTTCAATTCTCATTCGTTTTATTTTTTTACCAAGTTCTTTTTTTATGCTCATAATTACAATTTAAAATTCTTTATCACATAACTTTACTGCCTATAAGTATTATATGTAAAGTTATGTGAACCTCGAACCACTTGTTAATTCTATATTTTAAGAATTTACTATTTTAAATTCTTATTTTCTGCAATTCTGAAGAAGCAAATGTTTTTATATAAATGTAAGTGATGTGCATTTTTCACGAGAGATAAGATTACAAAAAGAGGAGATTTAAACATGAAAATCGGAGAATTTGAAACATTAATGAGTCAGTTAAACTCAATTAAATTAAATGGGAATGAAGATTTAAAACTTCAAGCAAAACGCAGCCCACTTAAATTGACAACGATTGGAGGAAAAGCAACAAAACAAGTTACATCAGAAGATGTTGAAAAATTTTTGAACGAACCTCGCCCAAGTAAAGCTGCACAAGGATTATTAGAAAAAAGCCCAATCGGTTTAGGAGCAGAACCTTCAAAAGAAGATATTAAAAAGATGGGATACGAATTTGCAGGAACATCATATCACAAAGGAGCACCTACAACCTATAAATCAGCTGACGGAGGCACAATCACAGTATATAACGGTGAAGGAACAGCAGAAATGGGCGAAGATAAAAGAAAAATTGTATATCAAAAAGGGAATTTGATACAAGAAATGTATTATGATGATAATGGAAATTTTAAGGAAGGAAAAATCCTAATAAAAGACAATATTGCAGGATTTGAAGAAAGAAGAATCAGCTTCTTGACTGAAAACGGAAAAACAAGTTTTATTGAATAGAACTAAAGCATATACAAACAACAAAAAGCGATTCGTAATTGAATCGCTTTTTATTCTAAATTAGCAAACTAGGGAATTATATTTTATCTAAATATATTTTACAAATTAGATATGACAACAATTATTGGAATTCCTTTAGAAAACAGGATAGAAGAATCAATAAAATTACAAGAAATTTTATCAAAATATGGATGTTCAATTAAAACAAGAATAGGGCTTCACGATATGGGCGATTACAAATGTTTAAATTATGGTGTCGTTCTAATTGAAGTTGTTAATAATATAAACGAAATATATGATAGCCTTGCTAAACATTGGAAAATCCAATCAATGAAGTTTTAAAAATTGTAAACAATAAAATAATAAACTATCAAAAATAATCTTGATGTGTTTTCATGCTAAAGGGATACTCAAGATGATAAACTCAATTGACAGACCAGCGAATAATGTAAAGACAAGTATATTTTACATTAATGATTTTCATGGCAAGTCAATAAATATGGAAAGAACTGTTACAGCAGCAAATGCTTTTGATGCTAGAAATAAAAATGAGCCTAATGTTGATACATTAAAACTTTCTTCTGGCGATATTATGATTGGCGAAGATTTTAAAACAAACCAATTAGCCGTAATGTTTCAAAAAAAACTAGGTATTACTTCCTCTGCTATTGGAAATCACGAATTCGATATGCAGGATAAAATTAGTACAATTCTTCCTCAAATAAATTATAATTTACTATCTACAAATATAAAAATCACCCCCAATAGCCCTTGGCACAACAAAGTAGCATCTTCATCAATTGAAGAACGTAATGGTCATAAATACGGAATTATTGGAACAACACCTATCGATTTATTCAAAAGGTCAAAAGAAGGTTCTATACAAAAGGAAATTCACGTTGATAAAATAAAAGAAACAATTGAAGATATTCAAAAAGAAGCGGATAATTTACAAAAACAAGGAATTAATAAAATTATCTTACTTTCTCATTTAGGTTATACAGTAGATAAAATTATCGCAAATCAAACAAAAGGTATCGATGTAATCTTAGGTGGACACTCACACGATTTGCTATTTGATGTTAAAGAAGGAGAAAATCTTTTCTACTCTAAATCTGGAGAACCAGTTATTATTACACAAGCTGGGCGAGATGGTAAAAATTTCGGGATTTTAAACCTTGAATTTGATGCAAAAGGAATAATTAAAAAAGTTCAAAATAATATTGGCAACACCCACGATTTTAAACGATATGCACCTATAAAATACGTTTTCGATAAAGTTTTCGGTGCAAGAACAACTTATGGATATATTAACGAAGCTCCAGGCCCATTAAGCCACGATTTGATTGAACCGAACCCACATGCTTATTTCATTGCGGATTGTATAAGGAAAGATTTAGATGCAGATATTGCAATTCTACCTTCTTCAAATGTTCGAGGATACTTTGAAAAAGGGAAAGTAGATACAAGAATTTTGGCAGACATTTTGCCATTCAAAAATAAATTATATGAAGTTAATTATTCAGAAAAAGAACTTGTAGATGCTTTTAAATTAGCATCAAAATCTTTCACCAACATTGCCAATAAACCAGGAATATTTTACGCTTCTGGCATAAAATACACTGTTTCTAAAAATGGACACTTGAAATCAATGTCATATATCGATAAAAAAGGAAAAGAAAAACCAATCGATATACATAATCCAAAAGAAAACAAGTTCTATAAAACAATCATAAACGACTATTGTGCAATGGGGAATGATGGATTTAAAGTTCTATATCAACCAGAGAGAGTCATTGCAAAATATCAATTTGATGCTACTAAATGTATAAAAGATGTTCTATCAAAATCTGACAAACCAATCGACATCAAAGACGACAATAGAATTAAAATTGTCTAAAGATTAGCTAATTTATCTTTAACAATTTCAACAAGTCCACGAGTATAAACTAGTTTCACAACCATCATTAAGTAAGTTGCAATACACAAAATTATATTGTTTACAGAAAATTTCAATGTTTCTTGAGTAATTCCTGCACTATATTTAAACATTAAATATACCAATCCTGCGGGAATAATTAGTAATAACACTATTTGTAAGAATAATTTAATCACATCTCCCAATGTTTGATTTAAAACTTTAAACAAAGTCAAAAATGAAAACAACGCAGGACGAAGTTTGAAATCTTTAGCAAACGCAATAGAAATAAGATTTATAAACGGTAATATACATAAAAAAACAGAATAATAAACGTAGAACAAATGATTTGTTGCAGGAACAGTAACAAATCCAACCACCATCAAAAATGCTTCATATATATACCAACTAATCAGCACAGGCAAAGTTCTTACAAATGCCGAATAAGAAGATAGTTCTAATTCGGGAAGAGCCGTTTTATCTTGAAAAACATTATTCGCAAATGAATAAATATATCCGCAAAAGAAAAATATAGTCATCAATGCAAATACAAGCAAAATATATGCCTTTTGAGAAGGAATTGAAGTAACCCAACTAAATATATTTGCAAACGAATACGACAAATATCCAACAGTTGAAATTGCACAAATTCCAAGTAATGCAAATAATGTAATATGATTCAACAAAGAATTTTCTTTTGTATATAAATCTTTTAAATATGATAATACATTCATCAAGCCAAAATCTCTCTTCTCTCTAATTATAGCAATACTAAAGCTAATTGCAAGAGAGAAATTTTTATAATAAAATTCATATATGGATACAGAATTAAAACAAGAGATTAACGTCATAAAGCCACGACTTGAAAAAATCAAGGAGTGTCTTTGACCCTGAAAAGATAAAACAAGAATTAACAAAACTTGAAAATCAAATGCAAGATCCAAACATTTGGACAGACACTGCAAAAGTAACTAAAATTGGACAAGATATTAAAGAAAAAAAAGAGATTTTAGAAAAACTTTCCCATTGGTCACAAACAATTGAAGATGCCCAAGTAGCAATTGAGCTTGGAGATAAAGATTTAATTGCAATTAGTTATGAAGAAATTCAAAAACAAGAAAAAGAATTAGAAAAATTTGAACTTCAACAAATGTTATCTGGAGAATACGACAGTGCAGATGCGATTTTAACCATCAATTCTGGAGCTGGAGGAACAGATGCTCAAGACTGGGCAAGTATGCTCCTTCGAATGTACATGCGTTGGGCAGAATCAAGAGGCTGGAAGGTTGAATTACTAGACAAACTTGATGGAGAAGAAGCTGGAATTAAATCTGCAACCATCAAAATTTCTGGGAAGTACGCCTTTGGCTATTCTAAAGCCGAAAAAGGCGTCCATCGATTAGTTAGAATTTCTCCATTCAATGCAAACGGGAAACGACAAACAAGCTTTGCCTCTGTTGAAGTTACCCCAATTATTGAAGATTTTGAAAAAACAATAAATATTCCACCAGACGATTTGGAAATTACTACAATGAGGTCAGGCGGAGCTGGCGGACAAAACGTCAACAAAGTAGAAACAGCTGTTAGGATTTTACACAAACCTTCTGGAATTGTCGTAAAATGCCAACAAGAACGTTCCCAACTTCAAAATAAAGAATACGCAATGCAAATCTTAGTATCAAAACTTCTTGCAATAAAAGAAGCTGAACACGAAAAAAAATTATCTGATATTAAAGGTGAAACAGCGGATATTAATTTTGGATCTCAAATTCGCTCTTACGTATTCCACCCATACAAGATGGTAAAAGACCACCGTACAGGTTGCGAAACAGGAAATGTTGACGCTGTTATGAACGGTGATCTTGATGAATTTGTTGAAAGTTATTTAAGACAAAAACAAAATTAATTTGAAGTTCCTTGAGGATATAGAATTTTTTCTTCTTCAGATCCTGTTATTGGAACAACAGAAATAGGGTACATTAATAATGTATATCTATCCGCAAGTTCTGTACTTTTGCTCATTTTATTTGGACCTTTGCTAAACCCATTAACATCAACAGTTAATATTGCACAAGCAGTAGATTCGCTTGCTTTCTTAGAATAATTTGGTTCACAAGATTCTCTTAGTTTTTCATATTTAATTTCTACACCATTAGAAAGTCTAATTCCCCCTGGAATATCAACAACTTCAGCAGCATTTTCTTTAATCCCTTTATTCCAGATATCATCAGAATTAGTAAATTCCCCATCATTCTTTGCCATTGCCATCAATTGAGCTTGGTTTAATGTAGAAATAGTTTTCAAAAAACTTCTTCTAAAATTAGCACCACTTGCATTTCCCTCCATCACAGGAAGTACTATTGCCGCAACAATCCCCAAGAAAAATAGTGCAATCTGAAAAACAATTCCCAAGATAACAAAACCTATCAAAACTTTTACCCAGGTAGGTAATCCGTTCACTTTTGAACCACATTTAGGACACGTCTTAATACGATTATCCATAATTTCAAACCCACACTTTTTACAATTCATACTTTTCTCCTTAAATAATAAACCGACAAAATATATTATATCATTTTATTTCAAATTTCACAAGACAGCTAAACTATGATATAATTCATATAATGTTTTATTTTATATAAGAGGGGAATATATGGAAGAAAATACAAAAGTTGAAGTAACAGATAAAGATGTCTATAAACACTACTTTTCATCTATTTTAATTTACGGAATAGTATTTTTTGCATTAGCAATATGCCCAGTACTAAATGAACAAATAGAATATGATTTTTGCAATTATATAGTTGTTCTTGGAGCATATTACATTGGCTATGTAGCATTGGCACTACCAATATTTTTATTTTTTAGACCTAAATCTATCTTAGAATCACGTAGTGTAGCAATCCTTGACTTCATTAAAAGACAATTTAAATTTGGATTAACAGTGGAAGAAAGAATCAAAAATATTGAACCAAAAGAAAATGAAAAACAAGCTCTTGTTATTTTATTTGTAAAAGCGTTCTTTGGATATTATTGTGTTAACCTTCTATGCAACAAATACATTCTTTCAATGGGTTATAACATAGACTTTTTAAAAGAATTTTTTAACCAAGCCGTACAATATGGTACAGCAAATGGAACATCGTTTGGAATTGCACAATACATAGATGATACGTTTGATATGTGGCGTCAACTAATTGTGATGGTAATAACTTTTGTTTTAGGATTCAGTTACCTTACAGAACTTGATTTATTCAAAAACAAAATCAAAACTGTTGATACAACACCACTTGGAATTATTAGCTGTCTTAGTTGTTATTATCCATTCTTAATCCTTACAGATAAGCTAATCCCTAGATTTCAAGAACAATCTATTCCTGTCGATAATTTTACACTAAGAATTATCCTAAACGTTCTTGTAGTATTAGCCCATTTAGGAATGATGTTAGCAGTACTTAGACTGGGAACAAAAGCGGGGAATTTAACAAACAGAGGAATCGTTACAAGTTTCCCTTATAATATAGTTAGACACCCAGAATATTCAATGAATATGATTTACATTATTTTAACAACAATTCCAGTAATGTTATTAGGCGAAATTTCAATATTTGGGAAAATAATTTTCACATTCGGGATTGGACTTTGGTTATACTTATATTATCTGAGAGCAGTTACAGAAGAAAGAAATCTACTTCAAGATTCTGAATATAGAGAATATGCTAACAAAGTAACCAAAAGATTTATACCAAAAGTATTTTAAAAACAACTTTAAAGACCTCTGTAAGAGGTCTTTTATATATCTTAATAATATTATCTTTTAAATAACAAAATTATTTATGTTTATGAGTTAATAGAATAAATTTATGAGGGAATTTGAGAAGTTAATTATGCAGATAAACAGAATTTCAAACGTAAATTTTACTGCAGGGTATGATATTCATATCCATACTGGACATTGGTGGACTTCTTCTCCTCAAAAAACGAATGGAGCAATTGAAATTTCTTCTGGGAATTATGCATATCTAAAAGATTATTCACTAATTGATACTCTAGAAATTGCCAACAAACATTTGACTAATCCACATGACAAGATAGAAAAAATGTTTGTATCAAATCTTGATTGCATGGTTCGAAATCACCCAGATATGACAAAAAGCTCAATAACTTCTAATGGAACACCATTCTTATCTGATGAAATTAAGGGAAATTTAGACCTATACAACAAATACAAATCCAATCCAAATTACGTTCTATATGCGACATGCCAGCCAAGTTTCGGCAATCCGCAAAACATTGAAAAAGTTTTGAAAATCGCACCAGACAAATTCAAAGGTCTGAAATTTCACCCCAAACAACTAAATTTAAAAGCGGATGCCCCAAGTTATGATGGATATTTAGAACTTGCAAGAAAATACAAATTGCCGTGCTTATTCCATTCTCAAGTAAATTTAGATTACACAGAAGGAATTGAAAAAGTTGTTCAAGATTTTTCTAAATTTGATAAATCTGATCCAGAGTTTATTTACAATTTAGCAAAAAGACATCCTACTGTACCAATTATAATGGCACATACTGGTGCAGGAGGGAAACTTGCTCATCAAAAAGCAATTGATATTCTATTGGAATCAATTGATAATAAAGATGCAAAATTATATTGCGATATTTCGTGGGTTGATTTTGAAAATGATTTACCTGTAAAAACTCCGACTACAATTATTAATCTAATTAAAAAACTTAAAGATAAAAATGCCTTAGACCGAGTTCTTTTTGGAACTGACGCCCCTCTTGGCTGCTATGGAGGAAATTCAAAAATCTCACCAGAAGATGCTTATAAAATTACCATTGAAAATCTAAAAACATCAATTAGGGAAAACTTTGGAAGCGAATCAGACTCAATAATAAACAAAATATTTTACGAAAACGCTCACAAATTATTCTTTGAAAATTCTGAATCAATAAGAAAATTTTCAAAATGTAATAAAGCGATAGCAATTATTCTATCTGGAATAATTACGCTAGGAGCCGTTTTTAGTGCAAACAGCTTTATCAAAAAGCAAAATAACATCACTTCAGCGAGCCAAGAAAATGTCGCAACAACTAAATAATCCCTTATAAAGTCCAAATGTAATCAACAACTTCTTGAAGAGAATAGATATTTTGCTGAACATAAAAGTTTTTACCTGTTTGTTCTTTCACATAAGTTAAGTTATGACCATCTAAAAAATCTTCGGTATAAGGTCTGAGCATAACAGTCGGAATCATTACGACGTCACAATCAACATCTTTAACTGTTCTAATTAAATCATCACTTGTAATAAGGCCTGCAACTGTAATATCCTGTCCCCAGTAATTTGACTTAACAGGGCAAACCTCAACTGTTAAATTTTTAATTTTATTTAGCTTCTTTGCAACCTCTTGAAGCATATTTTTCGCAGCATAAGAACAAGCAAAAACTATTTTATAAGGATGCGAAATTGATTTTGGTAATTCTCTTTTCTTAAAATCATCCAAAGTAATTCTCAACGAGCCAACCCCATCATCTAATTGGCAAAAATTACCATAGTATTTTGATGGCGGAATAGGCTTATCCGCAAGTAAAAAGAATTCATCTGAACAACAAACTCTTTTATACTTAGAAGAAATTTCGATAACTTCTTCCGCACATTTTTTATCAACTCGCTTTAATTCGCCATCTGCTCTGAATTGAGTAATTCCAACAGGTACAATTGCCACAGATAAAACTGTTGTTTTCAATTTTGCCAAATCTGATAACGTTCTCTCAAGCTCCACACCGTCATTAAGCCCAGGGCATAAAACAATTTGAGCATGAAACGGAATATTATTTTTCCTAAACCATTGCAAATTATCTAGAGCCTTTCCTGCATTTGGATTACGAAGCATTTTTACTCTTAGCTCTGGGTTTGTTGTATGTACAGAAATATAAAAAGGTCCAAGATGCATTCTTTTTATTCTGTCTTTATCTGCCTCTTTTAGATTTGTAAGAGTTATATAAGTTCCTTGTAAATATGACAGTCTGTAATCATCATCTTTAATATACAAAGTATTTCTCAAACCCTTTGGCTGTTGATCCACAAAGCAAAACAAGCAATGATTTAAACAAGGTTTAATTTTATCAAAAATTGCACTCTCAAAAACTATTCCCAAATCATCATCGTAATCTTTTTCAATTTCTATTTCTTCAATTTCACCATTAGTTTTTTTAATTTCAACAGTGATTAGTTCTGATTTCATATAAAAATTATAATCAATCATATCCTGCATTTTACAGCCATCGATTGAAAGTATTTCGTCACCTTTTTCAATTTCAAGTTCTTGAGCAATAGAATCTTCAAGAACACTATCTACTATTGCTGGCATTACCTTTTTCAAACCCCTCAATCATTGAAATAAAATTGTTATATTCACAAATTGTATTATCTAAAACTATTCTTTGATAAAAATCTATCGGATTATATTCATCTGCCATTGTTTTTTCAGCATTTAATTTATGCAAATTTGCGTTTGATTTAACTTCTTCAAACAATTCGTAAGCCTCATCATTACTTAAAAATGAAGCACAAGATAATTTAATCTTTGCATCAGACAAGAACTGTAATGGATTTGAAGAGAATGGTTTTAATAAAAGTTTTTTCAACTCTTTTAATCCATCTTTGGTAATTGAATAAAATATAGATAATTTTCCACCGTCAGACATTATTTTTGCAGAGCGGATACATCCACGCTTTTCAAGTCGAACTAGAGCGGGTTTTATAGCCCCAAAACTAGGATTAGTAAAGGCTTGAAAATTTTCTGAAATCCGTTTGTGGATTGCATACATAGTCAAATCGTGTTTTAACAAAGAATATAAAATTAGTAATTCAATCATACGACTATGTTAACATTAATTATTTATTTTAACAATTATAGCAAATTTTTCAATGTTTGTATTTAAGAAAAATATGATTTACATAAACAAACTTTCTCCAACAGTTAAACTTCCGTTCAAAGAGGTTAAAGGTTCTGTTAATTATAGACAATCCAAAGCATGCAATATGGTTGATAAACTATATAGAGAAATCCTACCTCAATTTAATAAAAAAGAAGAAATAAGTTGTGCTCAAGCGAAAAAAGCATTGAAAAATGTTATGAAAGGGCAAATAGATATCCCTATTAGAAAAAATGGATATTCTGATATTTTTGATGGAGGAAGTGATATTCTCTACTCAGAATTTACGGGGCAAATCTCAAAAACAACTATTGACATTGGAACTATTAAGAATAAAATTAAACGTGTAGAATTAACTACATTGTTACATGAATTTCAGCATGTAGCAGATCAAATTTTCCACCCCAAATACCTCACCCGAAACCAAAAAATGGCAAATATTGGGTTATATACAAAGAAGTATGACAGGTTATATGATGATTTGATTTACAATAGAGAATTTCCAGAGGGGAAAAAAGATAAAAAAATAATTCTCAACCATCTTCGAAACAAAATTACTAAATTTTTACGAGGCTTGGATTCGGAGGATAAAATAGATTATTTACAAGATATACGATATTCTCTAATTTCTGAAAAACACGCATACAAAACACAATTAAAATATGCTAAAAAGCTAAATAAAAAACATTTAAAAATCAATAAGGAAGATTTAGAAAATGAAAATAAAAATTTCATGTTTGATGAAAAGATTAAACTTATGAAAGATTTAGCGTTTGAAATTATTCAGAAAAATAGGCAAAAACATTCACTATTATTGAAAAAAGAAAATAAATTAAGAAATATTAACAACAATTAGAAAATTAAGCAATTTTAGATATTCACAATATTTAAGTAAGACAACAATTTAATAAACGACAAAAAAAGAAAGGAAGTAGTAGTATGGTAGATGCAGTACAACAAGCCCCAATTAAACCGTTCACAACAATCAAGTATAAAACTCAAGACGGTGAAAATGTTACAGCAACGAAGAACAATGGAATAGTAACTTTATCTGGAGATAAAAAAGGCGTTCGTCAAATGCCAATTGACGAATTCATGAAAAACGAATTACCAAAAATCGCACCATTAGAAAAAACTCCAGCAAAAGATACAGTTGAAATCTCAACTAAAAAACCTGAAGCAGAAGTTAAAACTGATAAAGCTGACAAGGCTGAAGCTCCAAAAGATGCAAAACCTGCAGACAAAACAGACAAAGCTCCTGCAGAAGTTAAAGCAGATGCTAAAGACGAATCCAAAGAACCTGCTGTTGGCAAAAAATTAGACGTAGCTGCCTAATTCCAACTACAAAATATTTTTCATAAAAGACTTTGAATGAAATACATTCGAAGTCTTTTTTTTAATAATTAGGTCTGCATAATTTCTTATAAACAGCAGATACAGCCGTACCTTGAACTATCGGCTGAAATTCGGCATATTTGTTATAATCTCCAGAAACAAAATTATCATGATAGCCATAAGAATCGATTACACCGATTTTATAAGTAGATTTTCCGCAATCAAGTGTATATTGACTTAAAGTATATTGAATTTTATTTCCATTTACAGGCTCATACTGCCCCTTATTATAAGATTTCAACAAAAACGTAAAGCCATATCTATCTTCTGTTCCAACAATACCATCTTCATAAATATAATTGTTTTCCGCAACCCACTTCCACATATCATTCACACCAGATTCATTTGCAATAACAAGCGAAATAGAAGATACGTAAAACGCAATAAATAACAAATATTTTATAATCTTTTTCACATTCTTATTATACTTATTTCACTAAAATTATCTACCTCTAATTAGATTATTTAACTTTTTGATACAAGAAAAATGTGTAATTGTCTTGTCTAAATGTTTTAACTGGAACAAAATTCATATTCAGCATCACACTGACATCACACAAGAATTTTTTGAACATTATTTCTAATTTTCTTGCAGGAATAACATAATCCCCAGGAATAGAATTTCTTAGGGTTTGAATATCCGTGATATTATCAGCATCAGAGCCATACAAAGCAATCAAGACATATCTACCCTTTGGAACAGTTTCATTAACATTTTTTGTAAAATAATCAAAGAAATTTCGACTAAAAACGTTGTTAGACATAACGGCATCATAAATAGTTAGAGCTTGACGTTCTATTATATCTTTTTGTTGTTTTTCGTCATAAAAATGAGTATTATAAGGATTTCTCAATTCTTTATGAAGATCAAAATCAAAAACTCTTGGAGAATACAAATCTCTAAAATAATACGGTGCATCAGCCCCAAATGGCATAATAACAATATCATCAACTCCAAGATTAAGTTTATCAGATTCAAGTCGCACGGTCCTAAAAGCCAAAGTTTTCAAAACCTTGAAATCTCTTGCATTAAAATAATTGAAAATTCCACAAGCCAAAATAAATACAACTAAAAATCTTTCTACATGTTTTTGGGGTAATGTTTTAAACAGTCCAATAATCGCTAATATAAACATTGGAGTTACTAAATACAAAATATATCGAACAGTGAAAATATTTACCTGAAACATTGAAAATACTATTGATAAACAAAAACTTAAGATGAATAACTTATATAAAACACTCAAAAAACCATCAGATTTTTTCATTCCTTGAATATATCCATAAACAAAATACACGCAAGGAACAACCACAAGCATTGCAAATAGGAATGTTATCTGATAAGGATCGAAAGATGGCCAATAGATATTTTTAACAATTGTTGCCCCAAAGAAATTTCTTATCACATCCACAATATGGAAAAATGCCAACTCCCCTTCGTGCGAAATAACAAAAATACTTCTCATTTTTGCATAATAAGAAATCAATATAAAATAAGGAATTAATCCAACTATTTCAGCTCCTAAGCCCTTTATATACTTAAAGAAATCTTTCTTATTTTGAGAATACAAATAAGGAGCATAAGTTCCCCAAAGTGCAACGTTATATAATATTCCGCCAACTAATGTATATGGAATCAACAAATTCGTAATTACTAATTTTACAAGAGATTTTGTAGATTTAGTCTGTTCAAAATCAATTAAAAAATTCAAAGACAGAACAACTAAAAATACAACCATTGGGTACATTCTGACTTCTGCCGAAAACAAAACGAGTAATGGAGATACCGCAGAAATTGCAAGAGAAAATAAAGCAATTTTATTATTCGTAATTTTCTTTGTTGCAACATATACCAAAGGTAAAGTTCCGATTCCAAACAACAATGATAATGTTCTCATCGCAACTTCACTATCACCAAATAACTTTATCCACAAATGAAGTAAGAAGAAATACAAAGGAGTATGTTGCAAATCTAAGTGCAACAAATTATCCATTATCCCCATTGGGAAAGATTGTTTTGCCGTAAACCAAGAGCAGGCTTCATCATACCAAATATCTGTATGTAAATACAATAATCTGAATACAATTCCCGCAATCAACATAACCGCAAATATAGAAATATTTATAATCTTCTTCTTATCCATAACTAAACATATCCCCTTTTCTTGATAATAACATAAAACAACTATTATCCAAAATTAATCAAATTTATTAGGGATTTTTAAAACAATCTTAAAAGAAATATTTCAACAATTTTTATTCGTTTAGGACAGTTGTAATTAGTCTATAATCATCCATTGAAAGGTTATACAATTTCGCAACAAACAAATCGATCTGGTGACAAAGTTTTTTATAATCTTTGTCGTCCTCTGTTTCACAAACCTTATCAACATACTCGATAATTTGTTGTTGCAAATTATTCTCACAAACAGGAATTGGGATACTTTCAATGTGAGAACGCAATACTTTTATTGAATTGAATTGTTTTTGAAAAATAAATTGAGCAACACTTGAATTTAATACAGCCATGATATATTTAATATTCAATTTTTCAAAAGTAGGAATCAATATATTACAACTATTTAAAGACAATTTTTGATTATTATCATAAGCAAAAATCAATTTATTACTGATAAATTTATAAAAAAGTTTTTCTTTCGCTCTGTAAAATTCAACAGGAGCAACTTGTTGGAATTTATCTGGTTCAAAATCAATATAATTTTCAACCTTCTTTATTTTATATTTTGTGATATCAGAACCTTTCAATATTGGTTCATCCTTTTCTGTCTTGATACTAGAAATATAATCCTTGTTGTTTCCAGTAACAATTCCAAGTGCAAATACACCATTATTTTTCAAGAAAACCTTATTTTCTTTATCCATAATTTTCTTGTATAAATCATATTCTTCATCACTCATATTAAAATTAAATGTTTCACTAGATACTTTTCTATGAGTATTTATAACAAATTCACTATCTTTAGTTTTAACCCTCATGCCAGTACTAGAAAAGGCTTTTTTAGACTTTTGCAGCTTTAAAATCACACTTGGACACTGAACTTTATCAAACATATTCCCTAAATATTCCAAGTATTCAATTGAGGTATTATCGAGAATGATTTGGCGTATCGTTTTATGAGTTTTTACATTTAAGATTGCTTCAGGCAAAACAAAAAATAATCGGCCATCATCCTCTAAACATGACAAAGATTTTTCAACAAATACATCATAAGACTCGACATTTTTGGTATCAGCAGACACAAATATCTTTTTTAAATCTATCAGTTCTTCTTTTGAAAACTCATATCCCCAAGGAGGATTACCAATAATATATTGATATTTAATATCAGTATTATTTTTCAAAAAATCACTTGTTGTAAAATTTTCATATAAAACATCTAAATTTTTTGGCTCATATTTCAAGTACATATTGATTCTAGTAAGCCCAATACTCGTTTTATCAATATCATTTCCGTAGATATTATCTAAAGTGACAACAGCAGGAAGCTGAAGTAAAAAATTCCCTGAACCGCAACACGGGTCAATGATTTTTTCATTTTTAAAATCTAAATTTGAAATAATTTTTTCAACAACTTTAGTTGGGGTAAAATACGCCCCTCTCGCTTTTCTATTAGAAAGATTTGATAAAGAGAGAAACAAAAGTCCTAAAATATCTTCGTTTTTCTCGTATATATATTTATATTTAAAAAAGCTTGAATTAGCTTCTAAAAATTCAAGAGCCTTTTTTTTATCCTTGCAGAGTAAATCTTCAATGAGCAAACCGAATTGACCTAAATCAATATTGGAATTTATATACTCAAACAAGAAATTTTCACTAGGAGAATTTATTCCATTTTTTGAAAAATACAATTGAATTGCAGTATCAGCAAGGAGATAGCGAATGTTTTCTATGGATAATGAGATATCATTTTCAACAACAAAATCAAGTAATTCTTGAATATTTGAAAGATTAATAGAATCTTTTGAAACATAGTCTTTATATAAAAAAGAACCACTAGCAAATTTTTTATTTCTTCTTGATTTTAGAAGTGCAGAAGAATTAGATTTAATATCCATCATTAGATTATCAATATATTCATTGGAGAATAAAGGCGAGCTATCATTAAAAGTATTTGGCACTAACTTTTTTAGCTTTATCCAGTTTTTTACAGTTGCTTCTGAAATCGAAAACAACTTACACACATCTTGAATATTATATAGTTTTTCTTCTGTAATCATTCTTTCTGTAACTAAGCCCGTAATATCCTTCTTTAGAACATTTTACATTAAATATTCTGATTAAGTCATGTTATAAGACAAATAAGTTAACATTAGATTGATAGTTGAAAACATTTTATTGAAGTAATTGTTTGTTCTTTGTAAAATTACATCTATGAAAGAATTATTTGAGTTTGACAAAAATTTTGGGACAGTAATTGGTACAGATGAAGCGGGAAGAGGTCCAGCAGCAGGTGGCGTTTTTGCCGCTTGTGTTTATTTCCCAGAGGTTACAGACTCTCTGATTTCTGACCTTGATAGGCTCAATGATTCTAAAAAATTATCATCCAGTGCAAGAGAAAAACTTTATGACGTAATTCTAAATAACACAATTAATTCTGTAATCTGTATTGAAGTTGATGAAATTGAAAGAATAAACATCTTGAACGCATCTCTAAAAGCAATGAAATTATCCTGTGAAGAAGTTATAAAAAAAGCAGAACTTCAAGATTTCATAACTCTTGTTGATGGGAACAAGCTTATAAGAAATTATACCTACCCACAAAAATTTATAATCAAAGGTGACGGACAATCTGCATCCATTGCAGCCGCAAGCATCTTAGCAAAGGTTACAAGAGACAGATATATGACAAAATTAGCCTCTGAATTTCCTCAATATGGTTGGAATAGAAATGCAGGATATTTGACCGCAGAACATCTTAAAGCTATTGATGAATATGGATTATCTAAGTACCACAGGCCTTCATTTTTAAGAAAACATTTTGAAAAACAAAAACAACTTTCGCTATTTTAATTAAGAATTGTTAACAAACAACAAGCAAATTCTAAAGTTTTATCTTTTAACTGCCGATAGATTATTTGTAATCAGAAATCTATGGAGTAAAAAATAATGCTAAAGAAGATAACAACACCATCAAATAACAGATGCGAAAGTGTTGAATTAATATTAAGAGGAGCAAGAAAACGCCGTAGTTTGGCGTACTCAAATGCGTGTGAGATAAATTCAGACGCAGGAATCAAGGCGAATCTATCCGCTGTAAAATAATTAGAGAAACTAACTACTATACTAACCAACTTTAAAATAAGAAGAGAGTTTAATAAAGCCAGTGCAAGTGTGCAGCTGGCATTTTTATTATGAACTAACTTTACATTTCTTAATCATTAGTCAATTTTTAGAGGTAAAAATTTTTTATATAAATGTAGGTTAGAAAAGTGTATTTTATTGTACAAAGGTAGGTAAGGTTATGTCAATCGTTTCAATTGCAAAAAGTGCATATAAGGCACTTCCAAGAGTAACCACAATTAAAAGAGCTGTAAAAACCGTTCCTTCTATTCTTTTTGAGGATGGTGCAGATATTTTAGTTCGTGGAGCTAGAGATAGTTTTAAATCGGGCATTAAAAATAATTTATCAATTAGAAAATCAATCTTACAAGGTTTAAAAGATGGTGGCAATAAATTAGCATTAAATGTTGCTAAAAAAACACATGCGAACGGATCTGTATTTTCTAGAATTTTCAAATCTATCAAATCAACTCCCGCAGATTTAGTTGCAGCAACAAAAGGTGGAGCTTCAGCGGCTAAAGCTGCTGGTAAAAGCGGTATCTTAGGTGGAGTTAAAGGATTAGGTAAAGGAATCTGGTCAAAAATGCCATTAGTCGGTAACTTATTATTGATTGCATTTGAGTTACCAAATATTATTTCTGCAACAAAAGACCAAGGTATTGGACAAGGCGTGGCAGAAGTTGCCAAAACTACATCTAGATTAGTTGGCGGTTCAATTGGTGCAGCAATTGGCGGTATGGCTTTCGGTCCAATCGGTGGCTTTATTGGATACGGTGTTGGTGAATGGTTAACAAGCAAAGTTGTAGGCAAATCATATTCTGAAAAAATTGCAGAGGCAGAAGAAAAACAAGCTGAAGCTCTTTCAATGTATCAACAAACTCAACCAGTTCAACAACCACAAGTTGCTCCAGCACCTCAATTCAACCCTTATAATATGAATGACTTCTTAACAAACAGCATGTCAAATCCATATAGTAACGATTTAATGATGCAAAATATGAATTTTAATACCATAGCATAACCCCAAATAACCACTTTCTATCAATGCAGTTGGCATTTAATCAAATGTCAGCTGCATTATTGTTAAGGTTTTGTAACATAAAAGGCAATTTTAATAAATAAAAATACTTTATTAAAATACAGGGGATTTTATAGGAGAAAATTAAACATGAGTTTCGTATCTTTTGACCAAACACAAACGATGAATAATCTCGCACGTTATGCCACAGGTACTGCAATTAACAGACAGGAAGAACCATCTGGCATTGTTTCAGGAACCCTATTTATGGGTGGTGTTAGCGGAGCAAATTGGGCATGGAAAAATAGAAAAAGTTTCAAAGCTGGCTGGCAAAACCTTGCAAAAGAAGCAGCAGAAAGAGATAAACTTATCAGGTCAACAAATGTAGTTCCTAAAGGTAAAGCATTTAGCAAAGTACGAAATATCTGGGCTGGAGCTAGTAAATATGTGGCCCAAAAAGAAGCAGCCGCCGAAAGTGCCAAAGCAGCAGCGTCAGCAACTTCTCAAGCTAGCAAAGGGTTCTTTGGAAAAACTAAAAATGCTTTAGGGATAACAAAAGTATCTAAGTTCTTAACTTCAACAGCAGCTAAGCATCCAAAATTTGCACCTTTAATAAAAGGAATCAAAGGAAACGCAGGCTTTGCAATCTTTTCTTTAGGAGTTGGAGTTGTTTTAGATGTTATTCCAGCATTCCAAATAGGAGCAACTGAAGGATTTAAACAATTAGGCAAAACAGCTATGAAAACAACCGCAGAAGTCGGAGGTTGGGCAGCAGGAACAGCCCTTGGAGCAAAAGCTGGTGCAGCAGTTGGAACCTGTATAGGCGGACCAATTGGTACAGCAGTTGGAACTGTACTTGGAGCAGCCTGCGGATTCTTAGGCAGTTGGCTTGCAAGTAAAGCAGCAGACAAAGTTATTGGACCAAACGAAGTAGAAATAGCACAACAAAAAAATTCAGAAAATTTAGCCCAAGAAGCAAAAAATGATGCAGAATTGCAAAACGAAGTAGTCGGACAAGCTCTACAAAACCTAGTCGCAAATTACACAGAAAACGGAGAACTCTCTGATGATGATAAAATAGCTAAAAAATCATTAGAAAAAGTGATCGGAGAAGAAATTAATCTTGATGAATTAGCACAAGAATACGCAGCTGCGTCTAAAAATCAATCCGCTGCACCTCAAGATACAACAGTTGCACCACAAGATACAACAGCTCCAACTCAAGAACAACAAGCTATTCAAATGCAAGCTCAACTACAAGCACAGCAACAAACACAACAACCAACGTTTACTGCACAATCACAACAACCTAGCACAGAATTGGAAAACGAAACAGAAGAAGCTCAAGGAGCAAAAGAAAAAGATAAAGTTAAAAAACAATACTCAAGTCCAATGTTCTTAACTCCAACAACAACATATTCTTCACCATTAAATAATCCATTTTTAACATCAACAAACAACAGCTACTCAATGGCTAATCCATATGGCTCAATGTCAGCAATGAGCAACCCATACGAAAACATATATAACAACTTATATCAAACATCAAATCAACAACAAGTACAAAACACAGACCCAAATAAGTTTGTATATAACCCGAAAGCTTAATCAAACTAAGCAAAAAGAACAAAAGAGTTCCTAACAAATAGGAACTCTTTATTTTTTAATTTTGTTCAAGTCGTAATTCGTTTAGACACCACAAACGTGGAAATCACGTTCTGATACAGATGAAGTACATTCTAATAGTTGAGTTAAAAGTTTTTCAATTACTCTTTCTACTGTTTTCACTTCACCTTGTAATGCTTTGAAACTTTCTTCTTTTGTTTCTTTTAGTGCATTTTCAAAAATTTCATCTGTGTACATAAATTATACTCCTTATTATCTCAACAATTTATACTACGGCTCATTTTCATAAAAACTTTAATTTTTCATAAAATTTTTGTTACAAAATTTCATCTTTTGTAGAGGTTTAAATAATTTTAAAGTAAAATGTTAACATGTTTGCAAAGGGGAAATACTAATGTTAAAGGATTTCGAATTGACAAGTTACGATTTTTATTCAAACCGCAGGGACATGGAATTAATCTCTACGATTGTAGAGACTTTGAAAAAAATCCTTGAAGAAGATAGAAAACAAGAACAACCTTTATTTTTGAAAATATCTGATAATTTGATAATGAATATTGCAAGAAAAGTTGTTCAAGAGAAAAAGAAAACTTTCCTAATCGGTATTACAGGAGAAAGTGCTTCTGGGAAAACTGTTTTCGTTGATAACACAATTAAAGCATGTCTTAAAAATAAAACTGAAGGTATCTATACAGTAATTCGTTGTGATGATTACTACAAAGATACTTCAAAAGAATTAAAAGAAGCTGGAAGTTATGAAGCATTATTCAAAACAGGTTTTAGTTTTGACACCCCAGATGTTATCGATTTGGATTTGATGAAAAGCCATTTAGTTTCATTAAAGGAGGGCTTAACAATCAAATCTCCTCGATATAACTTTGTAACTTGTGAATCTGATCCTAACGGAGATGAAAAGAAACCAGCAAAAGTTATTTTAACAGAAGGATTGTATGTCTTGAATGAAGGCGTAAGAGATATTATGGACGTTAAAGTTTATGTATTCACACCGCTTGAAGTTATCAAAGATAGATGGTACAAACGAGCTGCTCAGCGAGGTAAATCTGGAGAAGCCGCTGATTTACAATTTGCAGATGTAAATAAAACTGCCCAACAATATATTCGCCCAGCTTATCAAATTTCTGATGCAGTAATCAACGGAATGGTTAGCCAAGAATATATTCAAGAAATTACGGACAAAATATTCAACGCTCTAAGAGCTATTGAATTTTAAATAAAAAATATATTACAAAAAAAAGAGGAACAATAATTGTTCCTCTTTTTTGCTAGGAAGTAAAAGTTCCCCACCTTTTAAAAAGCTTTTTGACAAGTATTGCATCTTGGCTCAACCTGTATTGGTGCAGCACATCCGCAAGGTTCACCCTTAATCTTTACTCCATGTAATTTTTCGCACTTCGTAAGTTTTGGTTTCTTACATTTAACTACTTTTTGTTTTTGGCATCCGCAATTTCTAAAACCAGTAAAAGGATTTAAACTATTCAAACCATCATATGTCCACGCAAAAGCTCCCTGAGCAGGAATTGTTAAAAATGCAAGCAAGGTAAAGAAACCCAGAAATTTTTTCATATTCACTCCTTATATTTTTATTTACTACCCCAAGTAGGTAACATTATTATTTTAAAAGTTTTAGTTAAAATTTCTATATCCATAAGGAGCAAAAAACATAGAAAAACAGATTAAATAAAAAGTAGTATTTTTGGACAAAAAAAATCTGGTTAGAAGTAATAACTTAAAACCAGATTCTTTTTATATTTTGGACGTTAACTATTTAGAGATGCTTGCATCTTCTAATAAGATAACTTTAACAGTTTCACCTTTTTTAGCACTGTAATTCAATCCTGGAGTAACTAAACCAGTAACCAAACCAACACCAGCACCAACTGGAGTACCGATAGCAACACCAGTACCTACTTTGTCTGGATTAGGAATGAATGAGAATCCAACACCTGCACCAGTACCAACAGCAGCACCACCAACAGTGTATAATGCAACTTTACCAGCTGTCATCCAAGGACCTTCTTTCAAAGCATAGTCTTTGTAGAATGGTTTTGCATTTAAGTCAACTGTTTTTCCATCTGGAGTAACAACTTTGTTGATTTGAGCATAAACTCTAGCGTTTTTGTTGAACCATTGTGGATCTTTAATTTCTAATACATTACCATAGAAAGTAGATCCAGCTGGGAATAATACAGTACCTTCTTCAGTTACGATATTTTCTGAGTTAGAGAATGTAACAGCATCACCAGCAGCATGCAATTTTGATTTGAATGCTTCATTAAATTCGATAGCTAATACGTTACCTTCTTTAACGATGTTTCTCAAGTTAGTAACTGTAACTTCGTTAGAAGGAGCTTTTTTAACCATGTTCAAGTGTTCAGTACCAGTAACTGTTTCTGTAACTTTTTTGTATTGAGATTTAACAAGATCTAATCTTTGTCTTAATCTGTATAATAATACAGCAGCTTCAGCTCTTGTTAAATCTTCAGTTGGTCTTAATTCATTTTCATTAGGGTGATTTACGTAGATACCGTATGATAAAGTTTTTGCATAAACATTTTTAGCCCATCCTGGAACTTTATTAGCATCTGAGTATTTTGAAACTACATTGGCATCAACTGTACCATCAATAGTGATGTGGCTAATTACTGATTGAGCTTCATCTCTCAAAATGTGACCAGCTGGTTTGAATGTACCATCTGGGTAACCATATACCAAACCTAATTGTTGAGATCTTGCAACGGGAGCATAAGCTGCACTTGATTTTGCAACATCAGCAAATCTGTAGTTAGATTTAATTTCTAGGTCTTCATTACCTAAAACTTTAAGTAAAGCTTGAACAAATTCAACTCTTGAAATTTTGTTTTCTGGATAGAAATTTCCGTTTGATAATGACATTACAGAATCGCTAACAACACTTGCGATTTCTGGTTGAGCCCAATAAGTCTTGCTAACATCTTCAATTCCTTTGTAAGCAAAAGCTGGGACAGCATTGATAGTAAGCATTCCGCATACTAATAAACCTGCTAGTAGTCTTTTCATTTTTTCACTTCCTCATCTTTTTTCTACTACATAAACACAAAAATATATTTTTATTATATGATAATAGTATAGAAAAGTAAATAGCTAGCCCCAAGAATATAACTAGGAGGAAAAAGATGAGAAATGTAGCAGCTACAAAAATCGTGTCAACACTAGGCCCTGCCTCTAATTCAGAGGATATGATTCGCAAATTATATAGAGCTGGTGTAACCATGTTCAGATTAAATTCTTCGCATGGAGACATGGAAACACACAAACAAACATTAGATTTTATCCGTAAGGTTGAAAAAGAAGAACACACTGTTATTCCTGTTCTTTTAGACCTACAAGGACCAAAAATCAGAGTTGGTAAATTTGATGAACCTATCGCTATTAAAGCTGGCGAAGTTCTTAAATTTAGACACCAAGACAAATACGAAAACGATATCATTCCTGTTGACTACGAAGGAATTGCAAACGACGTTAAACCTGGAGATAAAATCCTTATCGATGACGGTAAAATTCAATTAACAGTTGAAAAATCAGAAGATAACATCGTATATGCAAAAGTTCTTACAACTGGTGTTATCAAACCTCGTAAAGGTTTGAACTTACCAGGAGGAACTGCAAGTCTTAACATTTTAACTGAAAGAGATAAAATGTTCTTAGAATTTGCAATGAACAATGATATTGATTATCTTGGCCTATCTTTCGTAAGATGCAAAGAAGATTTGCAATCATTGAGAGCAATTTTAGACAAAAATAATTCTCGTTTAAGAATTATTTCTAAAATTGAAAAACCACAAGCTCTAAAAAACATTGATGACATTATTGAATATTCAGATGGTATCATGGTTGCTAGAGGAGATTTGGGTATTGAAACTCCAATCCAACAATTACCTATCGTTCAAAAAACAATTATCAGAAAAACTAACGCTGTTAGAAAACCTGTTATTGTTGCAACTCAAATGTTGGAAAGCATGATTGAAAACCCAATGCCAACTAGAGCAGAAGCTTCTGACGTTGCTAACGCTATTATTGATGGTGCTGACGCGGTTATGTTATCTGGTGAAACTGCTGCTGGTAAATACCCAGTTGAAGCTGTTTCTATCATGAAAAAAATTGCTGAAGATATTAACAATAGCCAATTCATGAGAAAGAATGAATTCCCTTCAACTATCAGAACTGAAGAAAATGCTATTCCTATGTCAATCGCAGTTTCAGTTGCAGATACTTTGAAAAACTTACCAAAAGCTAAAGGTGTAATCGCCTTGACTGCAACAGGTTATACAACAGCATTGATTTCTGAATGCAGACCATCAGTTCCAATTTATTCATTCTGTGAAGATGCTAAAGTTGGTAGATTTATGCAACTATTCAACAGTGTTTCATCTATCAAAGTTGATGACAAAAACATTGAAATTGATAAGAGTTCTTTAATTGAATTGAATGAATTCCTTAAAAAAGAACTTGGAATGGAAACTGGAGATTGCGTAATCATTACTGGTTCAGTTCCACACTTGATGTCTGGACAATCTACAAACTTCATGAAAATCCACAAAATTTCGTAAGTTTTTAGAACGAAAACATTATAAAAAGCTCACCGAGAAATCGATGAGCTTTTTTATTTTCCAAATATTTTATTATTTCCTATCAAATTTTTCTGGATGAGCTGAATTTGATAAAATAATTTCATAATACTCATTTTTATCAATATTTACGCCCATTGTTTTTATATCACAATATTTTCTTTTCTTTTTATTTAATAATTTTTTATAATCCTGTCCCATACTTGAAAATATATCATAAAGACAAAAGAAACAATTGCACAAACCTCTTTTTACGTTACAAGTTTTAATATTCATATGTCATTGCTTGCAAATTTAATATATTTATTATAGGATTTATAATACGAACGTGCGTCGGCGGACTTTGTGTGTGGAAGAAAGTCATTCAACGTCGATTAAGGAATTACAAAGTTAAGTAATAGTTTAGAAATATAAAGGAAAGCAAAGATGAATAACCCAATTATTGATGAATTAGAAAAAAGTTATTTAGGCAAAGAACTTCCTGCAATGAACGCAGGTGACACTGTTAAAGTTTTCGTAAAAATCGTTGAAGGTAACAAAGAAAGAATTCAGGCTTTTGAAGGTACAATTATTAAAATGCACGGTTCTGGATTAAACAAAACTATCACTGTAAGAAAAGTTTTCCAAGGTGTTGGTGTTGAACGTGTATTCTTAATCAACTCTCCAAGAATCGACAAAATCACAGTTCTTAGACGTGGTGATGTTAAACGTGCTAAATTGTACTATTTGAGAGAAAGATCTGGTAAAGCAACTCGTATTAAGGAAAAAATTGAAAAAAGATAAGACTCATATTCACTGGTATCCAGGACATATTGCAAAAGCAGAGAAAAAGCTGAGAGAGCAGCTTTCTTTAGTGGATGCCGTGATTGAAGTTGTAGATGCGAGATTACCAATCTCAAGCTGTTATGACAATATATCGGGGCTTCTTAACGGAAAGCCTCGATTTTTGTTGGTTAACAAATCAGACTTGGTTGATAAAAATTTACTCAAACCTTATATTGAAGAATTAAAAAAACGCTTTGAAATTCCAGTAATCGTTACTGAGGCAAAAAACAATAAAGATATTAATACTATTGTAAAAAAAGCAATTGAACTATCAGAGCCACGAATTCAAGCATTGATGGCAAAAGGATTGCTCCGCAGACCTGCAAGAATCATGGTTGTAGGGCTTCCAAATGTAGGAAAATCTAGTATTATCAATAAACTTACACGTTCTTCTAAAACAAAAATTGGAGCAAAGGCTGGAGTTACACGCCAACAACAATGGGTTAGAATTAACCCTCAACTTGAACTCCTTGATACACCAGGGATTATCCCTATGAAACAAGAAGACCAAGAACGAGCTAAAAAATTAGCATTCGTAAATTCTGTATCAGAAAACGCTTATTCTAATGAAATAGTTGCAGAAGAACTTTTAGGCATGCTTGATGAAAAACAAGCAAAAGTTTTTCGAGAATATTACAAATTACCAGAAGAATTAGAACTCAATATTGATAACATATCTATCACAAGAAATTGGCTTTTGACAGGTGGTTCAACAGATAGAGAGAGAACATCTGTTTATATTTTGCGAGATTTCCGAGAAGGAAAAATTGGGAAGTTCATTCTTGATAATTTAGAATAAATTATTTATTATTCACGCCATATCCAAACATCGCAAAGTCATATTTGACAGGGTCATCAGGACAAAACTTTTTCAAATTTTCAGTTAATTCTATAACTGATTTAAAATCATTTGCTTTTCTTGTCAAAAGCCCAGTTTGTCGAGAAATTCTTCCAACATGAACATCTAGTGGAATATATAATTCAGATGGAGAAATAAAATTCCATATTCCTAAATCAACAGGGCCTTTTCTTACCATCCAGCGAAGGAACATGCACATTCTTTTCATAGCTCCACCGTTATGAGGATTAGGAATCATTTGATAAAAGCCTTGCTTTGCTTTTTCACTAGCTCTAGAATAAAAATAATCCACAACACATTCAAACATTCTCTCTTGAGAAAATCCATACGCAAACAATTCTTCTAAACCATCTGAGGTATTATAAAGTTCTTTTAAAATAAGGAAAATTTCAGCGAAATCATCTGGTTTGCCAAATCTATAATTAAAATCTCCGAGAATTTTAGGTTCAAAATTCTGAATAAAATTTATGGGTTCGTGTTCTGCCAAATCGAATAACTCATTTAATTTTTTGATAAATTGTTGCCTACTTCCGTAAGCCACAAGAGATGCAATAAATCCAGCAAGTTCAATACTCTTTTTATCTTTAAATTTATGAGGGAACTGAACAGGGTCATCTTTTATAAAATCAACTGTTTCATATTTTTCGACTAATACATCGAGTTCATTTTTTGTAATCATAACAATAGAATACTCCAAAAACATTATAGTTTGCAAAGAGATATTATTTTTAGTAAACTATCTATGTATGGAAGGACAAATTTACAAAATTCATTCAGATTTATTTCACGTAAAAAGTGCGGGAGATTTTTATGAATGCAAAGTTCGTGAAGTATTAAAAAAACAACGTCAATCCATTCTTGTTGGGGATTTTGTAGAATTTGACAATAACGTTATTTCAAAAATTTTACCTCGAAAAACTTACATTAAACGTCCATCCGTCGCAAATGTAAATCAAGTTGTAGTTGTATCAGCGCTAAAACAACCAGATTTAGATTTTCACCAATTAAACAGATACATCGCCCTTGCGAAGTATTACAAAATCCAAGTAGTTTTGTGTTTCAATAAAGAAGATTTAGGATTAGAATCCGATGCACAAGATAAAATTTTATCTATTTATGGAAATTTAGGTTATAAAGTTGTTTTTACCTCAGCATTAGAAAAAAAAGGTATTGAAGAGTTTAGAAAATTATTAAAAGGTAAAATAAGTGCTTTATGCGGGAATTCTGGTGTTGGGAAATCAAGTCTAGTTAATGCACTAAACCCTAACGTAAATTTAAAAACAAATTCAGTTAGCGACAAACTTCACAGAGGAACACATACCACTAGACATTGTGAAATTATTCCGCTAGATGAAACAACAAATATTGTTGATACTCCAGGATTTAGCAATGTTCGATTTGATTTTATTTTGCCACACGATGTAGATTTGTTATTTGAAGAAATGATTCCATATCGTGAGTCTTGCAAATACGGGAATTGCCTTCATATAAATGAAACAGGCTGTGGAGTGTTACAAAATATCGACAAAATTGATGAAACAAGATACTCAAGTTATGTTGAATTTGTCAATGAAGCTTTTGAATACAAAGAAAAAGTAAAATATAACGGAGTTAAAGAAGAGTCTTCTAGCAAATTCAAAAATAACAGAGCAATTGCAAAAATTAGTGCAAAAAAAAGAGAAGCTTCTCGAAATACAAAAAAACAATTAATATATAAGGAACTTAATAACGATGAAAATGAATGATTATATTGAATTAGTTAACGATAAATTAAATGAATTTTTACAAATTGAATATCCAGAAAGCATTTTCAAATCTATGAAATATACGGTAATGTTACCAGGCAAAAGATTACGCCCTGTGATGTGTTTAGAAACTTGTAGAGTCCTTGGCGGAGAGTTAGAAGATGCAATCCCAACAGCTTGTGCAATTGAAATGCTACATGCACAAACACTAATTCATGACGATTTACCTTGTATGGATAATGACGATTTTAGAAGAGGAAAACCATCTAATCATAAGGTTTTTGGAGAAGCAATTGCAACACTCGCAGGAGATGCTTTACTTACTTTTGCACCTCAAGTAATTACAAAAAATTCAAACAACCTTTCTCCTTCAGTATTGATAAGAGTTCTCAATGAATATTTTCAATATGCAGGAGCAAGAGGGGTTATTGCAGGACAAGTTGTAGATATTGAATCAGAAAATAATACTCAAATTATTGATAAAGAAAAAACTTTAAAATATCTACATTTACACAAAACTTCAGATTTATTTAAACTTTCAATGAGAACTGGAGCAATTATTGCAGGAGCAGAAGATGAAAAACTAGAAGCACTAACTGAATTTGCAGAAAATTTTGGATTAGCATTCCAAATTGCGGATGATATTTTAGATGAAATCTCTACTTTTGAAGAAATGGGTAAAACTCTAGGAAAAGATAAAGAAGAAGGGAAATTGACATACGTATCCTTATATGGGCTAGAAGAGTCAAAATGTAAACTTGCTTGCCTATTTAAAAAATGCTGTGATATAATGAAGAAACAGAATTTTGAATCTGAAATATTCAAAGATATGATTAAGAAAATAAATGAGAGAGTAGGTATTTAATGTTTTTAGATGTAATAAGAGCCACAATTGCTAATAATGGTTATGAAGTAATTACTTGCGGAGTGGCATCTGCTTTTTTTGCTCAAGTAATAAAATTTATATTATTTACAGTAAAAAGTAGAAGAGTTAATTTCAAGATTTTTTCAACAACAGGAGGAATGCCTAGTTCTCACTCTGCTGGAGTAATGGGATTATCTACAATGGTAGGAATTTTACAAGGTTATGATTCAATCTTATTTGCTATGTCATTAGGATTTTCGCTAATCATCATGTATGATGCAGCAGGATTGAGAAGAGCCGCTGGAAAAACAGCAGCTTGTTTAAACAAAATGATGGAAGATTTTTATCACCATGACTTGCAATCAGTTGGAGGAAAATTAAAAGAACTTCTTGGACATACTCCTTTTGAAGTTTTTGTAGGTGCAATTTTCGGTATTTGCTTTGCATACTTGTTCCACTGGTTTATATTGAAATAATTTAAAATATTCTATCAATAATTCTATTATCAATAGAATATAATCGACTTATGAATTTACAAATTTAAAGTTCGTAAACTTAATATTAGCTTACTCTTTAGGCAAATCTATCCATTTTTTTGAATCAAATTTCAAATCTGTTAACTTCATTTTTAAGGATTCAACATATGGTTTAAATTTTACTAATAACTGAGTTTTACGTAACATAAGCTCTTGTGCAACCGTTGGAGTTTCACAAGCGATAACCATTATTGACCCTCTAAGCATAGAATATGGTCTTGAATGTTGAGCAAATTTTTCTCCTGCGACTTTGCTCCAAAATTTACATAAATTAGCACGAGTAATTGCCTTTCGGATAGCTGCATGTTTCATCAGGTCTTCAAGGATTTCATCCATATATTTAAATCTTGTGTATAGGATTTTTTTCATATTTGGTATCCGAAATTTTTTGTGCTAAGATGTGGCAATGACCATTGAACAATTAGATATTAGCATAAAAAACTCTAAAAATATATTATTAGTATCCCATATAAATCCAGATGGTGACACCTTGGGTTCAATGTGTGGATTGTATTCTTTAATCAAGGATAATTACAAAAAGAAATGCGAAATGGTTGCGGTTTCTAAAATATCTTCAACTTACGAGTTTTTGCCATATGTTGAAGAGGTAAAAAGTGTTGAAGATTTTGATTTGTCTAGAGAATATGATTTAGTTATTAATCTTGATGTTGCTGCAATCGATAGATGTGGAGATGCTCAAACATTATTTAATAAAGCTAAAGATACTATAAATATTGATCATCACGAAACAAATGTTGGATATGCAAAACAAAATTATATAGAACCTTTTGCGGCTGCAACTGCGGAAGTTTTGGTCGGCATTGCGAAAGATTTGGGTTGGAAAATTTCAAAGCAAACGGCGATTTGTTTATACACTGGAATTGTTACAGATACTGGATGTTTTAAATTTTCTAATACAAGTCAGAGGACAATGGATTTTGCGGGCTTAATGCTTTCCTATGGAGTTGAACCGTCAGAAATCTATCAAAAATGCTATGAATCAAATTCAAAAGATATGGTTTTGTTTCAAAGTTATTGCGTGAATAAAGCAAAATTTGTTAATAATGATAAAATTGCTTATACTGTTGTATATAAAAAAGATTTAGAAAAGTATAATTATAATGGCGAAGATTACACAGATGGTTTGACTGAAAAGTTAAGAGCTATTAAAACAACAGAAATAGCTTTTGTTGTGAAAGAATTAAATTCTTCTACGTCAAAACTTTCAATGAGAAGCAAGACAAAAGATATTGCTCAAATTTGCTCAGCATTTGGCGGTGGAGGTCACAAGCTTGCGGCTGGAGCGGTAATTAAAGCGGGAGTTGAACACGCTGTTAAACTCGTACTTGAAGAGATTAAGAATAAAAAATTATGTTAAAAAAGTTTCTTAAATATAAATCAATAAGGATTCTGGTAAAGCTCATAAAATCTATTATAAAGAATGATTTTTATGGGATGGCTGCCGAAATGGGTTTCATGCTAGTTGTTGGAATTTTCCCATTTATGCTTTTTTTGATGGCGATTTTTGGATGGATGGGAAATCGTTCATATCTAGATTCAATACTTCATGTGTTGTCTAATATTATGCCAACTCAAGCGATGAATCTTTTGAAATCAGTTTTGGAAGAAACAATGATTTTTGACCACGGTCAATTACTTGCAATTATTGGTATAACAACAACAATTGTTCTTTCTACAAATGGTGTTGCCGTTGTATTGAAAGGACTAAATAGAGCATACAAAGTTGAGGAAACAAGAAACTTTATTTATACAAGAATACTTTCATTTTTAATGGTTTTTGTAAATGTCTTAGTGATGTTCTTGACTATTAACATTATTATCTTTGGTAAAGTAATTATTATGTTTCTTGTAACTCATTTTGGAATGTCAAAAGGGATTGCAATTACTATTTTAACCCTACGTTGGCCAGTTGCATTTTTGGCATTATATTTAATGGCATTTTTAAGTTATTATATCTTGCCTGATTTGAGAGGGAATGAATCATTTAAAAGAAAAAGTGCTCTTCCAGGGACATTATTTTTTACAACATTTTGGTTAGTTGGTTCTTGGGGGTTTTCAATATATGTTAATAACTTGAGTACTTACAACCTTGTATATGGGACAATTGGTGCGTTCTTTATTTTAATGGTTTGGTTGTACTATACTTCAATTCTTCTTCTAATTGGCGGAGAAATTAATTCTCAAGTTTATAATCAATTAGAGCATAAATCTAGAGAGCTTCATGAAGAAATTGCAGAACTAAAAAGTCAAATTAAACGAAAATAATATTTTTTATATTCGTTTGCCTATTCACTTTTCTTAATCGTTATTTGTAAAAAAAACATGTTCTTGATATTATCAAGAGTATGAAAGATATGTTAGATAAAATTCTTCAAATTGAGAAGAAATATAAGGAATTAGGCGAAACGTTGTCTGACCCTGCCGTAATTCAAGATTATAATAAATTCCGTGACTTATCAAAACAAAGAAAAGCTATGGAAGAAACTGTTAATCTTTATTACGAATGGAAAGAAACAACAGAAGCAATAGAAGACGCAAAACAAATGCTTCATGAAGAAAAAGATGAAGATATGCGTAGTTTTTTGAAATCAGAAATTGAAACGAACGAAGCAAAAATCCCAGCTTTTGAAGAAAAAATGAAAGTTTTGTTATTGCCAAGAGATCCGATGGATGATAAAGATATTATGCTTGAAATTCGTGGCGGAGCTGGCGGTGACGAAGCAAACATTTTTGCAGGCGATTTGATGCGTATGTATTTGAGATACGCTGACAAAATGGGCTGGCAAACTCAAATTTTGAGTAAAACTGATTGCGAAGCTGGTGGGGTTTCAGAAGTTATTATTTCTATGAAAGGTGATAGCATCTATTCTAGATTGAAATATGAATCAGGTGTTCACCGTGTACAAAGAGTTCCAGCGACAGAATCTCAAGGTAGGGTTCACACTTCAACCGCTACTGTTGCAGTAATGCCTCAGGTTGATGATGTCGAAGTTAACTTGAATATGAATGATGTTGAAATTACAACAGCTAGATCTGGTGGTGCTGGAGGTCAAAACGTAAACAAAGTTGAAACCGCAGCTAGAGTATTCCACAAACCGACAGGAATTATGATTTTCTGTACTGAAGAACGTTCTCAATTACAAAACAAAGAACGTGCATTGGAAATTCTTAAAGCAAAACTTTACGATATGGAAGTTCAAAAACAAACTAAAGAAATTACAGATTTACGTCGTTCTCAAGTTGGTTCTGGGGATAGATCAGAACGTATTAGAACATATAACTTCCCTCAAGGAAGATTGACTGACCATAGATTGAATCATAACTTGAACGTATGGACTGTAATTGATGGTGAGTTGGATGAACTAATTGACTTGTTGACCGAATATGATCAAAAGTTGAAATTAGAAAAATTAGCACAAGAGCAGTAGAGGTTACACGTGGTAGATAGACGTTGTGTTAGTTGTTGGCAAGTAAAAAACAGGAATGAACTGATTAAAATAACCGCCAAAAACGACGACGGAAAAGTCATTGTAAATCCGAATTCTACCACATTTGGCAGATCTGTATATCTTTGCTATAATAAAGCTTGTATAGAAACGGCTTTCAAGAAAAACAAAGTTGGGAAGCATCTGAAAGCCACTATACCAAACGAATTGAAAGGACAATTACTAGATGAGTTACGAAACAGTTAGAATAAGTGAATTAGCAAAAGAACTTGGACTTCCAAGTAAGGAAGTAGTAGAAAAGTTCGCCCAAATAGGAGTTACGAACAAAACTCATTCAAGTACTGTTACTCAAGACCAAATCAAGAGATTAAAATCTTTCATTGCTGATGGTGGCGTGAAAAAGACATCTAAACCGAAAGCGTTCGTTGTAAAAAAAGCTAAGGCAGTTGAAACAGAAAAAACTGAAAAAGCTCCTAAAAAAGAAGTTGAAACAAAACCAATTGTTGAAAAAGTAGAAAGACCAAAAATCGAAAAGGTTGAAAGACCAAAGGTTGAGGTTGTAAAGCCAGTTAGCAGATTGGAAATTGTGAGAAGAGCTCCAAGAAAGCCAGTTGTAGAAAAAGTTGAAAGACCTGAAAGACAATCAAGAACTGGTGATAAGAAGTTTACAAGAGGAGAAAGACCTCAAAATGGAGAAAGAAAATTCCCGCCACGTGGTGATAGACCTCAAAAAACAAATTCTCAAGGGGGAGAAAATAAAGATTTCGCAAATAAAAAACCTCTTCAAAGAAGAATTATCCCTCAAGATATTTACGAAAATAAAGGACCAGTAAAACGTAAATCTGATGGTAAGAAAAAAGAAAAAGATTTTAACTCTAAAAAGGAAGAGCAAGAAAGAATTTCATTAGAAAAAGCTGCTGCTCAACACCATAAAAAGAAAATTCAAAAGGTTGAAGAAGTTAAAGAAGTTAAACAAATTGTTGTTAATCAGCCAATGACTATTTCAGAATTGTCAGATAAAATTCAGAAAACACCAGCTGAAATTGTAAAATTTTTAATGTTAAATGGCGTTATGGCGACTGTTAACCAACTAATTGATGTTGATGTTATCAAAAAAGTTTGTGCAGAATATGAAATAGAAGTTCTTGATGAAGATATAGATGCTTATATCGAACAAGAAATGGAAAAAGAAGAAAAAGCGAAAGCGTTAACAGAAGTTGACAAAAAATTATTAAAACGTAGAGCTCCTGTAATTAGTATTATGGGTCACGTTGACCATGGTAAAACTACGTTATTAGATAGTATTCGTGCTTCAAAACACAAAATTGTAGCATCTGAAGTTGGGGGCATTACACAGTCAATTGGTGCTTATACAGTTTATCTTGGTGATAAAAATGAAAAGAAAATTGTATTCTTAGATACTCCAGGTCACGAAGCCTTTACAGAAATGAGAGCTAGAGGTGCAAAGGCAACTGATATCGCAATTTTGGTTGTTGCAGCCGATGATGGTATTATGCCTCAAACTATTGAAGCTATTAACCACGCAAAAGCTGCTGAAATTCCTATCATTGTTGCAGTTAACAAAGTTGATAAACCAGGAGCAAATCCTGATAGAGTATTGCAACAATTGACAGAACATGGTTTGGTTCCAGAAGAATGGGGTGGAGATACAATTACTGTAAAAGTTTCAGCACTTCAAGGAACTGGTATTGATGAATTGTTAGAATACATCTTGCTTGTTGCGGATGTTCAAGATTTGAAGGCTAACCCTAAAGCAGAAGCTTCAGGTGTTGTAATTGAAGCAAACTTAGATAAGGGTAAAGGTCCTGTTGCTACACTTCTTGTTCAAAATGGAACATTGAGAGCTGGAAATTGTATCGTTGTAGGAACTGCTTGCGGTAGAGTAAGAGCCTTGTTATCAGATAGTGGGGAAAGAATTCAAAAGGCAGAACCTTCTACTCCAGTTGAGGTATTAGGTTTGTCAGAAGTTCCACAAGCTGGAGACCATTTTGAAGTTGTTAAAAATGAAAAAGAAATGAAGGCAATTGTTGCTGATAGAAAAGAAAAAGAACGTGATAAGAGATTAGAAGCTATGCTTCCTGCTCATATAAGACGTGAATCAGTTGGAGATGATGATATCCCTCAATTGAACTTAATTATCAAGGCAAATACTCACGGTTCTGCAGAAGCTGTTGCTCAAGCAATTGCCCAAGTTGAGTCTAAAGAAATTACAACAAAAATTATTCACGTTGGTGTTGGTGATATTTCTGAAGCCGATGTTATGCTTGCAGCAGCATCAAATGCCCTAATTTTAGGGTTTACCGTAAAAGAAGATGGAAATGCTTTAGCTTCTGCAGAAAGAGAAGGCGTAACAATCAAGAAATACGATATCATTTATCAATTGTTAGAAGACATTGAAAAAACATTGTTATCGCTTCTTGAACCAGAAATTAAAGAAGTTGAGCTTGGTAAAGCTGAAATTCGTCAAGTGTTCACAATTGGTAAAACAAATAAAATTGCTGGATGTTATGTTACAGAAGGTAAGATTGTCCGTTCAAAAGATGCAGTTCTTTATAGAAATGGCGAAGAAATCTTTAGAGGTGCAATTGACCAATTGAAACGTTTCAAAGATGACGTAAAAGAAGTTGCACAAGGCTTTGAATGTGGTATTTCATTCAGCAAGTTCAATGATATTCAGATTGGTGATATTATTGAAGTTTCAACAAAAGAAGAAGTTGAAAGAAAAAGTTTGTAATTAGTACAAAAAATTTAAAAATTATGTAGTAATACAAATAAAATCATGTAGGTCGGCTTTACCAAGCCGACTTTAATTTTATTCTAAAAGATGGGGCGGTTCACTAATTCTCCTAACAAGATTGAAATAAAAAATATTTATTTTATGTTATAATCTCTAATAACAAGGAGATTATTATGACATTACGAAACGAAAGAGTTAGAAAAGAATTGATGCGTGACATTTCCGAAATTTTGCGTAAAGAAATTAGAGGTCTTGAAGGTGTAGTTTCAATTGTTGACGTTGAGGTTTCTCACGACAATTCTTTTGCAAAAGTTATATATAGCGTTCTAGGTTCAGAAGAACAAATCGAAAAAACTAAATCTGTTATCGAAAAAAGTACTGCAAAAATCAGATATAATGTTGGTAAGGTTTTGAGATTGAGATTAACTCCAGAATTGAGATTTGTTTATACAAATGGTCTTGAAGAATCTTCTCGTGTTGTAGATTTAATCAATAAAATTTCACGTGGTGAAATTAAATAGTTATAAAATTTTTATAAGTCGGCTTGTGTAAAGCCGACTTTAATTTGAATAAACAAGGCACGAGGAATAGCACGAATGGTAGATGAAAAACAGCCTCAATTATTTGGATTTTTGAATATTTATAAACCTAAAGGGATGACATCTTTTGATGTTGTTGCAAGGCTTCGTCGTGTCACAAAAATCAAACAGATTGGGCATACTGGAACCCTTGATCCTTTTGCCGTTGGAGTTTTGCCTATTTGTATTGGAAAATCTACTAGGCTTATTGAATATTTAGATGATGATAAAGAATATTTGGCGACTGTTCAGTTTGGAAAAGATACAGATACCTATGATTTAGATGGTACTGTTACTAAAACTTATGACAAAAAAATAAATCAAGACGATTTAATTTCTATTTTAGATGATTTTCGAGGGGAAATAGAACAACTACCTCCAATCTATTCGGCAATAAAAGTAAATGGGAAAAAACTATACGAATATGCTAGAAATGGCGAAGAAGTTGAAATAAAACCTCGCAAAGTCTTTATTTCAAAGTTAGAACTAGAAAGTTTTGATTATGAAAAACAGGAAGCAAAAATTCTTGTTGGCTGTTCAAAGGGTACTTATATTCGTTCAATTGCATATGATATAGGACAAAAATTGGACTGTGGAGGATATTTGACAGCCTTGGAAAGGACGAAAGCAGGTCTATTTAACAAGGAACATTCAATACCATTGGAAAATTTTAGTGAAATTTCTGACGTTATGACCAATTTAGTTAATCCTCTTGATGTTCTTTCGTTACCTAAGGTTGAACTTAATGACATCGAAAAAGAACGTGTAAATCACGGTATGGCTATATATAATAAAGGATTTAAAAATTCAGATATTGTAATTTTTGTTTATGGTGGTAGAATACATGCTATAGGAATGGTAAAAGAAAATCAAATTTTGGTAAAAAAAGTATTTGAGGTGTTATGAAAAAGATTATTTTATTGTTAGGCGTTTTATTATTAGCAAATACAGCAGCGATGGCTGAATGTGATTATCAGTGCGTTGCTCCATATAATATGAATTCAAAATTGAGAACTGTTGCTGGTGCAGTATCTGGTGTAAATTTTGTATCAGAAAAAGTGGCTCAATCTGTGTTAAAGAAAGCAATTTCAAAGACGTTAACGGGTGATGAAATAAAAGTTAATTTGGATTCATACAGCTCAAAAGATTTGAAAAATGGTATTTTTAAATCTTTAACTCTTAAAGGTAAAAACGTTAAGGTTAATGATATTTATTTAACTTCATTGGATATGAAAACACTTTGTGATTTCAACTATATCAAACAATCAGATGGAGATGTTATATTTATGGAAGATTTTCCAATGTCATTTAATATAACTCTTTCACCAGAAGATATTAATAGAACTATGCAAACTCAAAAATATCAAAAAGTTATTGACGATTTGAATAAAGTTGGTCAATCTTATGGTTTTGGAGTAAAGATTTCTTCAACAAAAGTTGCTATCAAGAGTGGTAAATTCTACTATGTAATTGGAATTTCAATCCCATTTGTTAGACAGGAACAAAAAATTACAGTAGAATCAAACTTTACTGCTAAAAAAGGTAAAATCCAATTTGCAAATACTCAACTTATCACAAGAGGCTTGAGTATGGATTTGCAAAAACTTGATTTTATTCTTAATTACTTAAATCCACTTGATTTCTCTGTACAAATTTTGGATAATAAAGACGCAAAAGTTTCTGTTGATAGTGTTGATATTAAAAATAATCAAATCGTAACGAGCGGTGTTGTTGTTATACCAAAGGACTAAGGAATTTATATGAATAAGAATCAAAAAGTATTATTAGTTTTTATCGGTTTTTGTATGTGCATAGTTGTTGGACTTATAGCGTTTAATGTGCTTATGCCAAAACCAGAAGTTCAACCTGATGATATTCAAGTTTCAGAACGTTCAGTAGAAGAAGAAGTTGCACAACCCGAAACAAAGTCTAAAGAATACGTAAATGTATATTTTATTGGTAAAAATGAACACAATGAAGAAGTTTACAAAGCTGTAAAAAGGCGTTATAACAAGGATGTTGATGGTAGCAAAATCAGATTTTCAATAAATGCACTTATTCAAGGTCCTAAACAGGAAGAAAGACAACGTGGTGTTTATACTGAAGTTCCTTCAGGTTCAGAGATTATAAATATATCAGAACAAAAAGATAAAGTTATTATCAACTTAAACTCTGCGTTCGTAAATGGTGGTGGAACTGATAGTCTTTATAAGAGATTGTATCAATTGATAAAAACTGCTAGATTAAACTCTAATTTACCAGTATATTTGTATATTGATAATCAAAGGGCTGATGTTGTAGGTGGAGAAGGTATTATGCTAACTCAACCACTAAGTAATTCATCTTTGGACAACTAATTTGATATGATTGAGAAAGATTTAGATTATTATTTAAACTTAAATTGGACGTTGATAGAAGGGCAAGATTTAGATTTTGATGGCAATCCTTACTATTATATCGAAATAAAAGAAATCCCTAGTTTTACGTTTTGTGCAAAAACTCTGGCAAGAGCAAGAGAAAATTACAAAAAACAGTTAAAATTATCTTTGCAAGTAATGCTTGAGTGTGGGGATCATATTATTGAACCTGGTGAAGAACCAGATGAACCAGATTGGGAAAGTCTATGCCCATAGTTAGAATTTTGGAATAAAGAATTTTAAAATTATAGGTGTAATCACTTATGAGCTTTCCTTTAAAATGTAACAAATGTTACATAAAAGTTGAAATATTACTATGTCGGTAATACGATAGAGTAACGAGTGTAGATAGTACAATATTGGAATATGTTATGGCATTAAATTTTCAAGAATTAGTTTTTAACTTACAAAAGTTTTGGTCGGATTATGGTTGTATAATTCAACAACCTTACGATATTGAAAAAGGGGCTTCAACAATGAACCCTGCAACTTTCTTGCGTTCTTTAGGTCCTGAACCTTGGAACACTGCAATGATTGAACCTTGCAGACGTCCAACGGATGCAAGATATGGTGAAAACCCAAACAGACTTGGTCACTACTTCCAGTTCCAAGTTATCCTAAAACCTTCGCCAGATAATGCTCAAGAACTTTATTTAAAGAGTTTAGAAGCAATGGGTATTGATTTGAAGGAACACGATGTAAGATTTGTAGAAGATAACTGGGAATCTCCAACTTTGGGTGCAGCTGGAGTAGGCTGGGAAGTTTGGCTAGATGGAATGGAAGTTACTCAATTTACATATTTTCAACAAGTTGGGGGTGTAGAGGTTAAACCTGTTGCACTTGAATTGACTTATGGTTTGGAACGTATCGCAATGTATCTTCAAAATAAGGAATCAGTATATGATATTATGTGGAACGATACATTAAAATATGGTGATATTTATTTGCAAAATGAAATTGAAACTTCTAAATATAATTTTGAAGTTTCTGATACTGATGCATTATTCAAAATGTTCGATTTGTATCAAAAAGAAGTAGATAATTGTTTGGCTGCAAAACTTGTTTTGCCTGCTTATGATTACGTTTTAAAATGTTCTCATACTTTTAACCTTTTGGATGCTCACGGGGTTATTAGTAAAGATGAAAGAAATAACTTTATAGGAAGAGTAAGAACTATGGCATCTGCTGTTGCAAGAATGTACGTAGAACAACGAGAAGCAATGGGCTTCCCTCTTTGTAAAAAAGAAACAGGTGTAGTTTAAATATAAGGAATGTAAATGGCTGAAAAATTTAACAGAGCGACTTTTACTAGAAATTTTTTGAAAAATATTACTAGAATAAAAGCTCCAGATGAAATGCTTGCAGAAGCAAAAGCTCAAGGTTTAGAAAAAACTCTTGGTGTAATAGATTTAATCGTTTTGGGTGTAGGTGCAATTATAGGCTCTGGAATTTTCGCAGTTGTCGGAATTGCTGCCGCTGGTAGTGCAGATGGTTCAAGTTTAGGTGCTGGACCAGCTCTTGTGGTTTCAATGATTATTGCAGCTATTGCTTGTATTTTTTCAGCATTATGCTATTCAGAATTTGCAACAATGATTCCAGTTGCAGGTGGTGCTTATACTTATACATTTGCAACATTAGGTGAATTTGCTGCATGGATGGTTGGCTGGGTATTGATGCTAGAATATGCAATTGGTTTTATTGCAGTTGCTTGTGCTTGGTCTAATCACTTTGTGCAATTCCTTTCTGGTTTTGAAAATGTCTTACCTGCTTGGCTTGCACATCCTCCAGTTTGGTTAACCAATGATGTTTTCTCTGCTGGGAAAATTGCTGCGGCTAACCCTGATGTATTTATTCCAAAATTATTCGGAATTGTTCCGATTTGTATAAATTTGCCAGCAATTCTAATTGTACTTTTAATTACTTCTATTTTGGTAAAAGGTACAAAAGATTCTGCTAAAATGGCTGGTTTAATGGTATTTATCAAATTGGCTGTAATTGGCTTGTTTATTTTGGCTGGTGCGTTCTTCGTAACTCCAGCAAACTGGCACCCATTTGCTCCAAACGGAATGTCTGGAATTTGGTCTGCTGCGTTTTTAATTTTCTTTGCATATATTGGATTTGATGCTTTGGCAACAGCTGCTGAAGAATGTAAAAATCCTCAAAAAGATTTGCCAATAGGTATTATTGGTTCTCTTATAATTACAACAATTGTTTACGTTTTAGTTGCACTTGTTTTAACAGGGATGCAAAATACAAGTGGTCCTGTTCCTCTAGACTTTTTGAAGGCTCCAATGGCTTACTGTATGATGCAAGCAAAACAAAATTGGGCAGCAGGTCTGATTTCAATAGGTTCTTTGGCTGGTTTAACCTCTGTATTATTAGTATTGGAAATGGCCGCTACAAGAATTTTGTTCGCAATGAGTCGTGACCACTTTATTTCACAAAGATTTCAAAAAATTGATCCAAAACTAAAAACTCCAGCTCTATTAACTTGGACTGTTGGACTTTTAGCTGTTGTAGGTATATTAACTCTTAACTTAGATGTTGCAGCTGAATTATGTAACTATGGAACATTTACATCTTTCATTATTGTATGTGTTGCTGTATTGATTTTACGCCACACTGACCCAAATAGAGAAAGACCTTTCAAAGTTCCATTCTCTCCTGTAACTCCAACTTTGGGTATTCTTTGCTGTGGGGGTTTGATGATTTATAAATCAACTCAAGCAGGAAGCTCTGCATTGTTGTTCCCAGTTTGGTTGGGTGTTGGAGCAATTATTTATCTTCTATACGGATTTATTAAAAATAGAAATAATGAAAATAAAATCCATAGAGAAATTGTACACGGAGTAACTGAGGATTAGGAATAATTATAAAAATGGATTTGAAACAGATTAGCCGAAATATATTTAAAAGAAAAAGTATGGACGATCTTATTAACACTAGTAAGCGTTCAGAACTAAAAAAGACATTAAACGTATTCGACCTTATCGTAATTGGTATTGGTGCGGTTGTTGGTACTGGTATTTTTACAATTATCGGTACAGCAATTACAGGTAGTGCAGAAAGTGCGGGTGCAGGTCCAGCTATTGTTGTTTCAATGGTTTTGGCAGCAGTTGCTTGTGTCTTTTCAGCTTTATGTTATTCAGAAATAGCATCAATGATTCCAGTTGCGGGTAGTGCTTATACCTATACTTATGCTACTATGGGTGAATTTATGGCTTGGATGGTTGGATGGATTTTAATGCTCGAGTATGCAATTGGTAATATCACTGTTGCAAGTGCTTGGACTGGTTATTTCATCCAATTTTTGAAGGGTTTTAAACAATATTTGCCAGATTTTGTGGTTAATTTCCCTATTTGGTTGAGATATGACTACAAAACAATGGTTGCAATTTGTAATAACAATCATTGGGATATTCATGACAAAATTCCATATTTATTTGGACATATTCCTTTTGCTGTGAATCTTCCAGCGGTTGCAATTGTTCTTATTCTAACTATGCTTTTGGTAAGAGGTGTTAAAGAATCAACAAGAGTTGCAAGTATTATGGTTGGTGTAAATATGTTTATGATTTTGTCTTTCATAATCGTAGGAGCATTTTACGTAAAACCAGAACACTGGACTCCTTTCTTCCCACAAGACCCAACTGGTGTTATTATGGGGGCGTTTTTAATTTTCTTTGCATATATTGGATTTGATGCAATTTCCACAACAGCAGAGGAAACAGAAAATCCTCAACGAGATTTACCTATTGCAATTTTGGGAACATTAGTTATTTGTACAATTTTGTATGTATGTGTAGCGTTAGTTTTGACAGGAATTGTTCCTATTGAAAGAATTGATATTCAAGCTCCTATTGCTCACGCAATGAGTTATATTGGCAAAGATTGGTTTGCTGGTTTGATTTCAATTGGTGCGTTGTGTGCATTGACATCAGTTTTGTTGATTTACCAACTAGGAACAACAAGAATTTTATATGCAATAAGCCGTGACAGATTTCTACCAAAATCTTGGAGATTAATTCATAGAAAATATAGAACTCCGCACGTAATGACTTGGATTTCTGGTGTTGTGGTAATTGTCTGTGGATTATTCATGGATTTGAATATTTCTGCTGCATTGTGTAATTTTGGAACATTCACATCTTTTGTTATCATTTGCTTGGCTGTATTGATTTTAAGAAAAACAAATCCTGATAGACCAAGACCTTTCAAAGTTCCGTTCTGTCCTTGGTTCCCAATATTAGGAATCTTGATTTGTGGAGTTTTGATTGTATTTTCATTGAAAACATTAAAAACTTCTTCTGTGTATTTTGCAATTTGGTTATTTGTCGGAATTTTGATATACGCATTTTATGGTTATCACCAAAAGCGTATTGAAGAACGTGGTCGAATAATTAGAAAAGTTAAAAAAGCTGAATAGATAATGAAAAGGAAGTGATAATCACTTCCTTTTTTATTATTATTGTTTTTCTTTAAAAATAATTTCGTATCTGGTTGGAGAATCAATAGAGATTATGCGTGGAGATAAAATTTTACCCAAATAAATATAACACCCATTCGGCAAACAGCTTTACAATCAAAAAGGATTTTTAACCATTAATCCCTCTCCTAACCTCAGCCATACGGCACGCAGTTTCACTCGGCTCAACTTCGTTTCGTCGGTTCAGCTAGTGTCCCTAGGAGAGGAAGTTGTTTAGTATTACTTCAATTCCGTCATACTGAGCTATCTCTAACAAAGCTTTTGTATTTACAAACGTCTTAGACCTTAGCTTTTATATCAAATAAGGTTTTATCAAAATCTCTAAAGCTATTGATAATTGAACTTACTGCTGGAATTGATTTATATAATTCTGGGCTTTCTTCTGAACAGATAGCAATGATTTTCCCAATATGGGCAGCTCTTGCAGATTCTATGCCCGAAATTGCATCTTCAACAACTATGCAATCTTCGGTTTTTAGTCCTAAATTTTTTGCTGCAATTTCATAAATATCTGGGGCTGGTTTCCCTGGAATTATTCCGTCTGAATATACAATCTTGTCTAAATCAAACCATTTTGCAAGATTGAAATGCTCTATATAAAAATCTACATTGATTTTATCTGACATTGTTGCAATTGTTCTTGGAATGTCATTTTCTTTTAAAAAGTCTAAGAATTCTACAACTCCATCAGCCAAATGAAAATTTTCTTTATCCTTTAAGCACATTTGACGGTAAAATTCTTCTTTTTCTTGTCCTAAACGTTCAACCATTTCAGGTGTTGGTTGTTTTCCAATTGCATATTTGATAATTTCTTCATTCGTTCTTCCAAACATGTATTTTAGCATTTCTTCTTCAGTAAAAGGAGTGCCTCGTAGTTTTTTAGAAAATTCTACCCACGCTTCTTTATGTTTGCGGGAATCCCAATACAATGTCCCGTTAAAATCAAAAATTATACCTTTATATGTCTTCATTTTACTGTATTCCTATCTTTTTATAGTTGCTGGTTTTCCATAATTTTATTATATAAATCTAAATATGTTTGGGCTTGTTTTTCCTTGTTAAGCATTTTATATGAATATGCTAAATTATAATAAATATTAGGGTTTCTGTTTTTTAAATCTAATGCTCTAAAAAAATTATATTTTGCGTTTCTATAATCTTTTAATTTTAAATATGCACACCCCATATTGTAATATCCATAAGAAAAGTCATCCTTATATTTTACAGATTTTTTGAATTCGGCTAGTGCCATGTTTGGTTTTTCTTGGATAAAATAAATATACCCTAAGTTATAATGTGCCTTGTAGTTCTTTGGGTCTTTTGTTATCGATTGATTATACATGTAAATCGCTTGGTCAATTTTATCTTTGTCTTGCAATATGTTACCCATAATTAACCAATCATCAGCATTTCTATCATCGTCCGCTTTACCTTTTAATATTTCTAGAGCTGAATCAATTTCATTTTGAGCATACAAAATTTTTGCTTGTTCTGTGATTGCATCTGGTTTAACTGGTTCAGGTTGCTTTTGCCAAGGCAAAGTTGGTGCTGCTGATACGGCACAACCGCATAAAATAATTAATGTTACAAGTAATTTTTTCATATCAAAATTATAAGATAAATCTGTAAATTTTTCCAGTTAATAATATTTATTTCTTGACGAAATACGCTTAAAATGAGATAATCAAGGTATGTTTAAGTATTATGGAAAAACCGCACCATATTTGTTTTTGCTTCCAGCAGGGATAGTTTTACTTATATTCTTTTTTATCCCGTTTTTCCAAACAATAGGACTTAGTTTTTTTGATTACGCCAATAATATTTATAGTCCTAGTTTTGCAGGTTTAAAGAATTATATTGAGATATTGCACAATCCTATTTTTTATAAAGTTATGATAAATACGATTATTTATCTAGTTGTTGCTGTTCCGATATTAGCAATTGTACCGTTGTTTTTAGCGATTTTAATTAATCAAAAAATTAGGGGAATTACTTTATATAAAATTTTAATTTACCTTCCAGTAATTGTTTCAATTGTTGTTGCTGCAATTGCTTTCAAGTGGTTATATGCAGAACAAGGTATTTTGAATTATTTATTAAATGTTTTACATATTCATTCAATTGGTTGGCTGACTGATCCAAAATATGCGATTTATTCTGTGATAATCGTTACCATTTGGAAAGGTATCGGATATTATATGATGATTTATTTAGCTGCGTTGATGAGTGTTCCGAATGAATTATATGAGGCTTGTGATATTGATGGAGCGAATTTTTTGACTAAACACTTGACCGTAACTGTTCCGCATATTATGCCTACTATTGCTCTTGTTACGACAATAAGTTCAATATCTGCGATGAAAATATTTGCAGAAATTTATGTTATGACAAAGGGTGGACCATTAAATTCTACAAAAACAATTGTTTATTATATATATGAAAAAGCTTTTGAAAATCTCGATTTAGGCTATGCTTCAGCAATGGCGGTTATTTTATTGGCAATAGTTATGATTTTTTCGTTAGTTAACATATTATGTTTTGAAAAAAATAAATACCAAATCTAAGAGGAATAATTTTGAATATTTTAGAAAAATTTAAAAATAAAATAAAGTTAAAAAATATTTGGATACACGCAATTTTAATATTTGTGTCTATTCTTTCAATTTTTCCTTTCATTTGGTTATTGTCAACATCATTAAAGGGTAGTGGAGAAAATATTTTTGCGTATCCTCCGACAATAATTCCTAAAGATTTTACATTTGCAAATTATGTTGGCGTTTGGCATAAAGTTGATTTAATGCGGTATTTTATCAATAGTATGGTTGTTGCGGGAGGAACGGTTTTATTAAATTTGATTTTATCCTCACTCGCAGGATATCCACTAGCAAGGATGGAATTTAAGGGGAAAAAGATTGCATTTTTTTCAATTCTTGCAACAATTATGGTTCCATTTCAAGCAATTATGTTGCCTGTATATTTGATAACTCTTAAACTTCACCTTGTTGATAGTGTAAATGATACTATGGGATTTATTGGATTAATTATGCCGTTTGCGGTTAGTGCTTTTGGAATATTTTTGATGCGTCAAGCATTCTTGGCTATTCCAAGAGAAATGGAAGAGGCGGCAATTGTAGATGGCTGTAATGTTTTTCAGGTCTTTTGGAAAGTTTTACTCCCAATGGTTAAACCTTCTCTTGCAGTTCTTGCAATATTTACTTTTATTGGTTCTTGGGGTGAATTCCTTTGGCCAAGTATTGTTTTGACAAAAGAGGCAATGTACACTCTTCCTGTTGGGGTAAATAATTTGCAGGGAATGTTCTCTTCTAATTGGAGATTTATTGCTGCTGGTTCAATTATTTCAACAATTCCAATTATTATATTTTTCTTAGCAATGCAAAAATACTTTATTTCTGGTGAAAATGAAGGGGCTGTAAAGGGTTAATCGAATTTATTTTCGTAACTCTTTGAAGAATGTTTCTAATAATTTGTCGCATTCTTTTTCCTTTATTCCACCGTAAATATTGGGATTTGATGTGGATAATTCCCTCAAATCAATTTTGGAAGAGAAACTTCCGTAATTATGGTCATAGCTTCCAAAATAAACGGATTTTATTCTGGATTGTAAAATTGCCCATCCACACATAGGGCAAGGCTCTAGTGTTACGTACAAATCGCAATTATCTAAACGCCAGTTGTTTAATTCTTTTTCGGCTTGTCGCATTGCTAGAATTTCTGCATGAGAAGTAATGTCATTGTCCTTTTCTCGGGTGTTGTGGGTTTTAGCGAGGATTTTCCCGTCTTTTACTATTACCGCTCCAACAGGAATATCTCCATTGGATTTCTTTGCTTCTTCAATTGCAATAGACATAAACCTATTCACTTATGAATTAACCTCATTATCTTTTGCTATATTTAGGGTAATAATTGCAATAAATCCGTATTCGTCATCAGAATTTAGTTCAATTGTTCCACCCATTGCTTCGACTAGACCTTTGACGATAAACAAACCTAAACCACTTCCTCTGGTTGTTCTTGTCATGTTATCATCTAGTCTTACGAATTTCCCAAAAAGTGATTGTAGTTTCTTTGGCGAAATTTTATCGCATTTGTTTTTAACTGCGATAACTGCTTTATCTCCAGAAATTGATGTTTCAACAAGTATTGGAGATTCTGGGTAAGAGTATTTTACGGCATTTTCGTATAAATTTACGAATACTTGCTCTAATCTTCCCTTGTCTGCTACAACTTGTGGAAAATCAGGTGCTAAATTTACAACGATTTCGTGGCCATCGTGCTTTCTTAGAAGAAGTTCGGCTTGTTCAAAAACTTTATTTAGCCAGATATTGTCGTTTACTGTACGAAGTCGCATTCCTTCGATATCTGGAATAGTTAATAAATCTTCGATTAGTCGTTTTAGGCGTTCAGATTGTTCTTTGATGATTCTTAAAGATTTTTGTTTGGTTTCTTCATCTATAACAATATCTTGACGCATTAGTCTTGAGGTATATCCTTGAATGCTTGTTAGAGGAGTTCTTAATTCATGACTTACGGTATCAATTAAATTTGAGCGGAATTCGTTCAAGGCTTTCAATTCAACGTTTTTACGTTTCAATTGTAGATATGTCTTATGAATTTCGGATGCCATATTGTTAAATTCATTTGCTAAGAAAACAATTTCGTATGGAGTGAAAGACGTTGTTAAAAGTCTAATTTGTCTTTGATAATTTCCTTTAGATAAGGCTATAACCGCTTTGAATAACTGTCTAATATTGATGTATAAATAATACATGTAAAAACCAATTAGCAACATCATTGCTAATATTGAAGACAATACGGAAATAATTATCTTCGCTCTGTTATCAAGAATTGCTTTTTTTGCTATGTTTTCTGTGGTGTTAACAACAATTGTTAAATCTGGATTATGACGTTTTAAATAAACGATAGGTCTATTTTTCTCATCCCCAAAAAGGACAGGAGCATCAACCTCCATATTATGAGGAAGCAAGTCTAATGTTTCTTTAAAGACATCTGGCGTAAAATTGTGGGATGAAATTAAGTGATTGTTTTTGTCTAAAATGTAAATTTGTCTATTGTCGTTTTCCAACGATTTGAATAGTTGTGAATCCCAGTTATTAGCATTAAAAATAATTACAAGAAAAGAACCATCTTTCATTTGAGTTGATAAAATTGGTTTTTCATTGATATGAGAATCGTCTGTAATTTTTTCCAATTCTTGCGGATTATGAACAATTACAATATCCTCGCAGTTAGGGTATCTTCTTGCCACATCTTTAATAAATTTAGATTTTAACTTTTGCGAAGGCAAATATTCTAGGGTATCAGCAATTTGAGCTAAAGTAGATTCATTTGTTTTTAGAAAAAAATCAACTTCATCTGATACCATACTTGCAACAAGAATAGCTGACTCTCTCAATTGGTGTCTAACAGATTGTTGGTTAATATTATTGATAATAAAACCACTGATGGATATCGGAATTACAACTGCAATAAAAAACACGATTGCAATTTGTTCAATTATTTTTAATCTTTTAAAACCAAATCCAAAATTCTTCATAGGCAAATTACTCTTGAGCAAAAGGTGTCAACTTGTACCCAACATTTGTAACCGTGTGCAAATATTTTGGATCTTTTGCATTCGGTTCAATTTTGTTTCGCAAACCTCCAACGTGGACTCTTAACATTCTCACATCTTCGTTGCTGTCATATCCCCAAACTTCGTCAAGCAAGGTCGCAAGAGTTACTGGGTGGTTAAAATGTTGCATTAAACAATATAAAATTTCAAATTCTGTTGGTGTTAGTTTAACCTTTTTGTTAACTATAACAGCTTCTAGTGATTCTGGGAAGATTTCTATATCACCACTTCTTAATACTTCATTCGCTAAAGGAGTTTCTTCAACATTTACAGAATTTCTACGTAAAAGAACTCTAATTCGGAGTAAAACTTCTTGGATATCAAAAGGTTTTACCAAATAATCATCTGCTCCACAGTCAAAACCTTCTGTTTTATCCTCAATAGTTCCTTTGGCTGTAAGCATCAAAATAGGGATTGATAATTTTGCTTGACGAATATTTTTGCAAACATCAAAGCCGTTCATTTTTGGCATCATAACGTCAAGTAAGATTAAATCATAAGTGTTATTAAGAGCTTTGTTTAATCCTTCAAGTCCGTCTTTTGCGGTATCAACAAAATATCCACTGCTCCTAACGTCAAACTCTAATAAATCTCTGATTTCGTCATCATCATCAACTATCAAAATTCTCTTCTGTACGTCGCTCATAAGAACACTCCTTTTTATAGAATAATTGTACATAACAACTCTTCATTTTTCAATTAAATTTAAAAATTGTAAATATAAAAGTTAGAATATAATTACACAATAGACTTATTAACCTATACACTTATAGACATAAAAAAAAATACCGCTAGTTGTGTTTTAGCGGTAGGGAAAAAGTTACGAAAATTAATGTGTAGGGGAAAATATAAAATATAAGTTTTATGCGTTAAATATGTTGAAAGATTTTTCAACGTTTTTACTAATTACTTTTGCTAATTGATCATATTCAGTTTGCATTGCAGTATGTTCTGATTCAAGTTTGTTCAATTGCATATCGAATTGTTTATCTTGGCTTTCAATTTTGTCCATTGCGGTTGTGTATTCTTGTTCAGCTTTTGCAATTGCTGATTTGTCTTCTTTTTCTGTAATTGATTCATCGTCATCTAATGTAGTACCAATAAATCCTTTTTCAGCTGTTGAATAGTAAGACAATACAAGGTTTCCAGATTTTAATTGGTTAATCATCCAAGTTGAATCATAATTTAATGTTTTCTTTGCTTTCTTTTCATCATAGCCATATTTTTCTTCTAATGTTGTGAAACCACAAGATTGCATTTGATAGAAGATGTTTTTGTAATATGAAATTTGTTGTGCATCATAAGTTAAATCTGTATCATCTTTAGATTTGTTTGATTTGTTATAGTAAGCTTCTGTAATTGCAGTTGCATAATCATACAAATCTCTTTGTGTTTGTGTTGTACCGTCATAGTTAAGAGGAATATCTTCTTTAGTAATTGAATAAGTATATCCACTATCTGATGTATACAATCCAGTTTTTGAATTGTAAGAAAATCTATCTTTTTGAGTTTTTGACAAATCTGCTGAACCGTCTTTTCTTTGAGTTGCATACAATGTTGATGATTGAACTCTTTCATTTTTGTCATTTAGGTAAGTAAACATTTTTGTTGTTGCATCATAAGTTACATCCAACAATTGAGTATAATTACTTGAGCCTAATTGATCTTCAGTTTGGTAAAATACACCTGTTTTTGTTTCATTGTTTTCATCTACATAATTTCTTGCAACAACAGCACTTCTATTTACATAGTAACCTTCATCATCTTTATAAGCATAGAATGAAGATTTGCCTTCTTGGCTTACTACATAAGCTCTGCTGTATGTTGGAATACCATTTAATTGTCCAGCACCGAATGATCTATAATCAAAACCTAGAATATGTTCACCTTGATAATCAGCTGAATCACTAGTATTACCATTTATGTCATAGATACTCTTTCCAACAGAATTTAAGTATTTATCCCAAGCTTCATGGATTGCTTCTTCTGCTGTTTTAGATTTTGTAGTATCAATATCTGCTTGAGTATAACCTAATTGTTTTAAGAAAATATTTAAATCGCCATTACCTGCTTTAAATGCGTTTGCAATTGCAGAACTTACAAGAACTTTACCTGAATTATCTTTTACAAGGTATTGTTTGCCAGAAGCAACTGTATTACAACCAGTTAATTGGTTATAAGTAATGTCTGCATAACAAGCATCAGTACCATTGTAACCTGTTAAAACTTGGTATTTAGTTTTATTCAAAGCGTCTAAGTATGCATCGTTAATTCTTCCTGAATTTTCAGAAAGACGTTGTTTTGAATATGCAACTGATTGTTGTTCAAACTCATTGTTTGACATCCTTGCAGTTATACTTAGTAATCTTGCTTGTGAAGCAGCCATACCCATAGCTTTAACGTTTCCTTTCAGTAATTTTCGTATCCTTACTCATGTTTACGGCATATTTCACAGAAAACTTTAAAAAATAAAGGAATAATGTTACAATATCGTTACAATCGTAAAATATTAAAGAATATTACAATTTTGCGTGAATAGTTGCAATATGATACCTTGTAGAAGAAAGGATAGGATATGAAGAATATAGTTATATATACTGACAAAAACTCTTCAAATTTAGCTGAAGTTGTTTCATCTATTGAAGATTCAAATGTAAGATTAGAAAACGCTTCTAACTTAAAAGATTATGAAACATTAAACCCTGGGGTTATCATTATTGAAAGCGTTCCAGATATTAAAGATGTTTTAATGGTTACAAAATTCAAGCAACCAATCTTATTTATTGGAGAAACTTTTAAAGGTTGTACCGTAAGAGCTGTTGCTTTTGATTATGTTAAAACTCCAGTTGATAATCAAGAATTACTTGTTCGTGTAAAAAACATGTTGAAAATCAGAGAATTAAGAGATAAATTAAAAACTCTTTCTACAACTGATGAATTAACTGGTTTGCACAACAGAAAATATTTACTTGAACGTATGGAACAAGAAATCTCACGTTCTAAACGTTATGGAACAGCACTTTCTGTATTGTTGTTTGACTTAGACTTTTTCAAAGCTGTAAATGACATTTACGGTTATGAATGGGGCGATGTTTTATTAAAATCAATTGCAGATAAATTAAAACAACTTATCAGAAAAGAAGATATTATCACTCGTTATGGAGATGAAGAATTCATCGTAGTTCTTCCTAACACTTCAGAAGATAATGCATTCTTGTTTGCAGAAAGATTTAGAAAAGATATTGAAAAAATGGAATTCATTCCGGCTGGAGAAGAAGAACGTCATCCAATCACTATTTCTGGCGGAATTTCTACATTCCCTTGTATCCCTGATACAGAGGAAGATGCGAATACAATCATTCGTTATGCTGAACACGCATTGTATAATGCTAAAAAACGTGGCAAAAACAAGATTGTACAATTCTCTCATTTGAATTTGGGAGAATAAAAAAGATCCTTTCTGAACACTTACATAGTGTAAATCTGGTTAATAGGCGGTAACATCACTACCGCCTTTTTATTTTGAATAATTTTAATATTCAAATAATCTTGATATATCTAATTGAATTTTACCTTTAGACTGTTCTTTAACAGTATCTGCAAAATCCATCATATAATCAGGACTAATATTATGCTTTTGAAAAATACCAGCTTGATATAAGTCAATTAGTTTATCTAAATATTTTTGACAATTTTGCTTTACTTCAGGATGAAGAACAACCCACTCATCAAGAGGAATACTTTTTCTGGAAGAATTGATTTTTGCTCTTGCGACCCCATAGTTTGCAAGTTCATTTTCTCCGCCCTCAGAGCGAGGTTTGATGTGTTCAACTGAAGCGACTGATGGCCACATTAATTTTAGAGCAATTTTATCAGAAGGTTCTGAACATAATTTCAACACATAAGCGGACAAACATTGTTCTGATGTTGGAAGTTTATTTGCAATTCCAATTAATTCTTTTTTAAGATGATGATCTGGCAATGTTTCTAGCATCTTTCCTAAATCATATAAAAATGATTTTCTTGAAAATGGCATTACAACCTTTTTTTGAGATAATCTTAATTTAGAAATTTCGAGCAAGTTATTCAACTCACCATCTTCTGCAAGTGGTGATTTTTGCAAAATATGCTCAATTGAAGCTAAAACTTTTTGTTGGTTTGGTATTGTAGAATCATTTGTTACAGTTGATAATTTTTTAGATTCTTTCATTATTGCATTTAGAGCTTTTCTTGTTTTTATGTCAGCACCATTTGCAAGTATATTTCTAGCCTTCGCTAATTTATACTTGAATTCATTTGCAGAAAAAGGAATATAAATCGGTTGGTCATTCAATTTTTTGTCAGTTTCAACCATTAAACTCTGAAACTTTTGCTGATAGTCATCAGGAAGTTTTTTATTCACGATATTAGTCAATTCCATAAAAATCGGAGCTTGTTTTTTTCGCAAAATTTTCCTGTGATATGGTTCAATCTCTTCTAAGAGTTCCTTCAAATTCATTTCTGGATGAATCTTTGATCTTTCCTGTAAGAGTGCAATAATTTTTGCTTCATTATCAACAAAACACTCTTTATTTCTTTCAAAAACTTGTAAAATATCTTTTGATGGACCATATAAAATTCCTTTTGAACTCAACCGTGTAATCATTTTAGGGTCTAACATTGGAATTCCTGTGTACATGCAAGGAAGTTTGTAAGCAAATAATGCCCGTAATTTTGAAGAATGTGCAAAGCCCGTGAAGGTTATTGGCATGACATATGGCATGCCAGACAAGTCGTTGATATATGTTGCCATTTCGGAATCCATATTTTTCAAATCTCCTGTTTTGGGCTTGTTCTTGTCTAAATTTAAGTTGTAATAATTAGGGCCTATTGCAAATATTCTCATAATCTTCCTATTAATATTTTAACTTATTTGTATCAAGATTTAAAGGGTCATTTGAAGGTGACAATTTTTTTATTCTTCTTGCGACAGATAAAATATATGATGTACTTAATTCACACATTTTAAATATCCCACTATTGGCTAACTCTATCAATCTATCTATTTGATTTTGACTATATACCCTGACGTTAGGATCTTTTTCAATAATAGTAGAAAGTTTACTATGTGCTCTTTCTGAATTATATCTTCTTGAGGCTAAAACATAATTATATATATCACTATCCCCTCCAGCTTTTGCGGCAACCAAATGATCAGCAGACCCAACAGAATCTGCAAGTAAATCGTATCCAATTTGAGAAGAAGATCTATTTGCTTCTTTTACAACAAAGGCTGATAAACTATTTTTAGACGTAGGTAGTTCTCTTGCCGTTTGTATCATCTTATGGGCAAGTTTTGTATCTTGTAATTGTCCTACAATTTTTTCCAAATCATGGATAAAACCTTTTCTTTTAAATTTTTCTTCAAAAGGAACTCTATGCAAACGAGCTTTGGTTGCATTGAATAAATCCACCATATCTTTATCTTTTTGCAAACTTGAATTTTCAAAATATATAAATGTTTTATAAAACTGTTTAAGTTCTTTATTTGTAGGCTTTTTAGCCTTACCCATATCATCTTCAAAAAATTCAACTTTTTTGATAATCTTTTCAATATCGCTTACTTCTTTAAAATTATCTTTTTGAGCTATTCTTTCTTTAATTCGTTTTAACTTATACAAAAGTTCTTTCTTACTGAAAGGAACAATTACTGGTTCATTGATGAGTTTTTTATTAGTAACATCAAGCAATTTATTATATTGAACAATCTGTTCTTTTGGCATTTGAAGAGCAAGGGTAGAAAGTTTTTCAAACACTGGGCGTTGTTGTTCAAGAAGAATTTTACTATGATGAGGGACTAATTTATGCAAAAATTCATCCAAATACATCTTTGGATTTGTTCGAGCTGTTCTCTTCATCAATCTATAAACCTGTTTTTCTATTGGGAATAATGATTTTTCATAAGGTTTAAGAATTCGAACAATATTTCTTATCGGTTTAGAAAACACTTTATGTTCTAATAATAGCTCTAAATCTTTAGTATCCACAAGAACAATGTCTGAGTAAAAATCAGGAATTCCAAATTTTAACAACTTCTTCAACGGTTCAGATTTTGCAACACTCGTAAACGTTACAGTATCACATTGCAATATTTTTTTATTCATTGGAACATGAACGCAATTATCTCTTCTCAATTGTGGATTTTGAGTACTAAATAAACTATATAAACCTACACTTTGAATATTCATGTTGAAAACAAAAAACGTAAAAAAAATATTTTTTGCTATAAATGAATTGAAAATTAATAATCTTCTTCTTGAGGTTCAAAATAGTGCATTGAAGGGCATTTCCCGAAATTATCCAATATTGCCTTATCGAGTTCTTCTGTCGCAACAACTTTTCCATTTACAATATTTACTTGAGTGGTTGTAACTGTGCCATTTTCTTTATCTTCTTTAGTTTCTTTTGTTGCAATATCTTTTTTATTCTTTGCCATATGCTGTTTATTTTTAGATTTTTCTTCATCCATTATCGTTCTGAGGTAACTTTTGTATTCCTCATTAAAATAAACATTTCGCATAATATCATTCATCACAATTGCAGCATATTGTTGAGTTGAAGAATTTTCTCCAAGTGCAGAAATCAAAGTTGAAGCTTTTTCAATTTCTTCATAAGCCTCGTTGTAATGTCTAAGTTTTCTCAACAGAACAGCTAAATTGTAATGAGCTTCATAATTCATCGGTGCATTTGATATTGCTTGACAATAACACTTTCCCGCTCCTTCATAGTTTCCAGAAATTTGGTATGCCAAACCTAAGTTAAACAATGTATCATAACTTTTTGGATTAATTTCTAAAGATTTTTGATAAGCTTTTATCGCTTTTGCCAAATAACGTCTTTGCCATTCCCAATCATCATTTGCATAAAGAGATTTCATTCGATAGGAATACCCCATATTATAATATGCAATCGCTTTATTTTCTTTTGAACTTATTTTATTGTTGTAAATATATGGAATTTCTAACAAATGGCGTTTTGTTTTAATAATTTGTTCATACTGTTTGATTGCAGAATCAAAATCTCCCAACTTTTCAGATGCAACAATTCCATAATTCATTCTTGCAATCATCATATTTGGATTGTATTTAAATGCTTGAGAATATGCGTATAATGCAGAATAATAATCCTCATATGCAACATATATATTACCAAGATTATACCAAGCACTATAATGCTGAGGATAATACTTTAATGCAGTATTATAATACCCAATAGCTTTTTGCATTCGCATATCGTGATATGCCTTATCCCCTTTATAGACATAATACATACCCTTAACTTTGTATGCCTGAATTTTTACAACTTCTTGATTGAAATATACCGCAACACCAATTGCGGCAAGAACAAACAATGAAAATAATCCTGATAAAAACTTTTTCAAATCAAAGCCCTTTGATATTTATTCACATACAAAGATATGATAATAAAACTCTTACAAAATAACATCAACCAAATAATGTAACAGAAATGTAACAAAAGTTTTTTATAAACGCAATTATTTAAAACAGAAATTGTTTATATAAGTAAGGTAGGTTAAAAAAGGTTAATTTTATTTTGGAGGTTTAGTATGTCAAGCAACGTAGGCTCAATTAACAGTGCTCCTCTGGTAGGTGCATTTCAATACAACCCGTATGCTATGGATGGTTTTGATGAAATTGATATGACTTACAATTCACCATTAGCAATGGGAGGAAGTATCTTTGATGGCTCAGGTTACGGAGGTTTTGGTATGGGAATGATGCCAATGCCGATGGCTGGAGGTGGTGTCACAGGTTACGACCCAAAATCATATTTCAATAACATGAAAGATTATCAAAAATTTTACATAGACTACAATGTCGATCAACAAAATATGCAACGTAATGCAGATTTAAGAATTAATGCATCTCTAGAAGGAATCAAAGATGCAGCCGCAGTTCTTAGAGATAAGATTAAACAAAATGAACAAGATCAAGTTCCAGCGGCATTTAAAGCATATGTACAAAGTGTCGGAGCAGCATATGGAGAAGGCTCTGGAAAAGAAGTTGAATACAGAGCATTAAGTCTTTATGAACAAATGACAGGTAAATCTCTAATCCAAGACTTGCGAGATAATGGACATAGTTCATTTACACAAGGTTTATTACAATCTTTGACATTCAGTACAACATACAGAACATCAGCAGAGGACAACATTTCTGCAATAACAGGTCAACCAGTGGGAACAACTGAAAAAGTATCTCAAGGATGTGGTAAAGTTCTTGGTGCTGGAGCAGCAGGTGCAGCTCTCGGAGCTCTTGCAGGTAAATTGTCTCATTCTGGTAAAGTCGGCACAATTGTCGGACTTGCAGCCGCTGGATTGTCAGCAGTATTAGCCTTCGTAACTGGCGGAAAAGGCTAGAACTTATAAATATACTTTTAACCCCTCCTCCAAAGTAATTCCTATAAAATCCGAAGTTCAAAAATGGACTTCGGATTTTTGAATAAAAAAAAGTCCTGCTAAAAGGAGTAATAGCAGGAATATAGTTCAGTAAAAGAGACATCTGCTAACATTATTACCTCCTTTTTTAATTAGTCAAATGTTCTTATAAGAACTAACAATGCTTCTTGTGGATTTTATTGTAACAATTTGGAATTTAGGCTTTTAATTTGATATGATTAACTGGTTATAGTTGGAGGGTGTAGAAATGAGTTTTTGGGATTTGTTTAAGAAAAAATCAGTTACGTACAAAGATGTTTTAAATATTCCAATGGATAAACATATTGAAGATTTTTCAAAAGAAGAAGTTAAACAAATGGAGGAATCTATTACAATACGTAAACCTGATTTATTTATTGAAGTTTATGAGAAATATTATAAAAATTTTGATAAAGACATTTACCAATATGATGAAGGAAATCAAGTTGATACCAAAACATTTAAAAGTCTTGTTAATGATATTTATTTACTTCAAATCGCAGAACAACAGAAAAAGAATGTAAAATGGGATGATATAAGAAACAAATATCAAAATATCCCATCAGAGATATTAGAAAATATTCTAAGTATTGAAAGCCTTAGATTTATGAGTAGAATACATCTGTATCAAGAGGAACAACTAGGTATATACTGGCATTATACAAATTTTATTGCTCCAAGATGGAAAGGCAGATATAATTTAGCTACCAAAACGTGGTTTTTAAGCAATGACAAAACTATTGAGAAATGGATACCTTATTATTTGACTAACTCGCCATCAATAAATGTCATATACTCATTATTTGAAGTAGAACCAATAATTAAAGTTTTCTATAAAGATACAATTACTGAATATAATCATTATGATTTTATAGAATTTATTGAAAATAATCAGTTAGATTATACTTTTGATAAAGATATGGATTTAGATTTGAACCCATCATTAACAGAAAAATACCAAGAAAAAGGTGATACAAGTATTACTGTTGATGGTTTGACTAGAAATCAAATGCAATTAAAATTATTAAAACGAATTTATCCAAAAGATTATTTTAAAAAATAGAAAGGTTATATTATGAAAAGATTTTTAATATTAGGACTTATTATGTTTAGTTTCTGTTGTAATACGTGTTTTGCAGAATACGAAACACAAACCGCAGCAGAACAAGAAATGGCACAAAAAAAGAATATGCAACTAAAAACTTTCGCCCCTGAAAGATTTCATACTTTAACAAAAGAAGATTGGGAAATATATAAGCTAGGTGGTAAGTCCGTTACTGGTGAAATCTATATGTTGAGAGAGAAAAACTATAATAATCTAGCTGCTGCAAAGGCATTAAATGAAATGCTTGATATTACAGAGTTTGAAGCTTCTAACGATTTAGGCAAAAGTCTTTATAAAAAAATCAAAGTTAAAAATGAAGATTATACCAAATTAGATGATGAAACAAAAAATATGATATTCATGTGGAATTATGGATTTTAAAATTATAACCTTTCACCCCTTTTCAATCTTCGTAACAAACCAATATGAGCTTTCACTCACTAAAAAATAGTTAATACATCAGTAGTCTAGCTTTTCCCAACGCCCTGCACGTTCAACATATTTAAAATTGTTATTTTTAAGTTTATTATAATAGTTTTCAACCGTTTTATATCCGATACAATCCTTATTTGTATCTATAAAGGTTTTATATGAGTTGATATAAGCAGGTTTGACCTTGTTAGTTTCATCATCATATATACGACTGTTATCAATACCATCTAAATAATAGAAGTAATAATATTTTAATTGCTCATCAACATCATCTTTAGCCACGAAATTAGGGTATTTCTTGATGAAATCGCTCATTGATACAATAGCTTTTCTTAATTCTTCAACAGAAATCATTAAACATGCATCTTCAAGGTCATTTTGACGTTTAGACAAGATATATAACCAGTCTTGCCAATCTTGTGGAACATTAAATAATTTTGTCATATTTGTATAAGGGTATCGCAAATAATAACTACCTTCTGCCATATATGTTTCAAAGCCATATTGTTTAAAAAATGAAGAGTCAAAATATCCAATATCTGAAATTTTGGAGTTTAATATATCGGTATATTGTGTAACTGTGTCAAAATATTCTTTAAATGCTTGTTCTTTATCAGCCGAATTATTGAAATTGTCTATTGCATTCTGAATTTTTGTATTAACCTTTAAGGTGAATTTTTTAACGGTTATTTCTTTATTACTATAAGTTGAATGATTATAGATTTTAGCGATTTCATTACTATATTGTTTAATTTTTGAGGTATGTTCTGTAATAAGATTATCAACCTTTACGATATTAGAATCTTCGATACTTGTATTGACCTCATCCTTAAAACTTCGTAACAAACGTTTATCCTCTATAAATGGGTCATTGTTATTATACTTGTATTTTGTTAATAAATCTTTGTACTTATAATAAACAGGAATATAAATTTGATTATTGATTAAGTTTTGAACTCCATTCAAGTATGAGAAATAATTATTTACTTCTGTAGCTAATTCTTCGTGTCTGTCAGTTTCAGGGTCTGTGTCAGTTAAATAATTACTATAAAGATAGTTAATATGTTCCATTTTAGTAGTCAATTCGTCTGCCAAATCGTCTATACGAATATATTCGTTATCGTAAGTAAATGTTTGGTTAGCATTTTGCAAAACCATTTCCCCTGCGTCTTGAACATTTTGAGCTTCGTTAAATCCAAATCCTGGAACGGCTAAATCCGCACAATCTTTTAAAAAACTTCCAAACCCTGCGTAGCAAGGATTAGTCAAAGCCACTAAGCATACTAAAACAAATAAATTCTTTTTCATATAAATCAATCCTTTTTCTTGATTTTATACAAAAAAAATATTTATTCAAACGGAGTTGAAAAACAACAATAGTTTAAGGAAATGATATAAAAAAATTATATAAGTAAAAAAAAATAAGTTTGTTACAGGTACATCATTCTGAGCGAAGCGAAGACTCTCAAAAAGCATAAAACTTGAATAGCTACTCTCTCCGAGGGAGAGAGCGAAATTGTCTTTGAACGGTTGCGAAAAGTTACAATTTCGAGAGAGGGTTTTTCATTTTTTTCATCAACCCCTCTCCCTTAATCCCTCCTCCCTTGGAGAGGGAAAAGCGTATCGAACTTATTCCCCTATTTCCTTTATTCCATTTCCATTGAAACCAACTTATCCACTTATAGACCTATAGACTTATCCACTCCAAACAAAAAAAGAGCCTCAAAAAATATCAAGGCTCGTTGGAATTAAGAATAGCTGGAAGTATGAAAAAGATTAATTATATTAAATCTTTTTCACTTATTTTTCTCTAGTAGCCATATGGGTAATTATTGATGGTTATATATATAATGCAATTGTTATTTTTATGTTATGTTATTAGATGAAAAAATAAGGAGTTCGGTGCTTTTATGAATAAAAAATATATTATTGCAGCAATTATTTGTTTTATTATAATTGGATTTTTAGGTTGGCTTATAGTGCTTTCTGACGAAGCTCAAGAAAAAAAAGAAAGAGAAATGTTACCAACTAAAATAGGGCAAAAAGTTTGGACTTATAATATGAACAAATATCAGTGGAGAGAATATCAAAAAACTGACGATGAACAATCAAAAAATGAGATAATTCTACAAGTTCAAGCACCAGAAGGAAATGGGGGTTATACTTCTTATAATTTAATCACTGGTAATGCCCAAGTTCCTAAAGAAGATGTTTGGGTTGGAGAAGGTAGCCAAGAATTTCTAAAAGGCAAAAAGCTTTACTCATATTACCCTAGGACTTTTGAATATTATGAAATTATTTTCAATGGTGTAAAATTTATGCCAAGAAAACTTTCTAAAGATGAAATAAAAACAATTTTGAAAGGCTATGATTTTATTTACGTTTCAGACCTAAAAAAATCCACTGTTTCAATACCATATTCTAAACGCCATAATAAATTTGCAGTAATAAATGATATTGGCGACAATTTTTACAAATATTATATCGTTCCAAATGATAGCAAAAAGATGGAGATAGGTGATTTTTCAGACCAATTTATACTTAAAAATAATAATATAAACATCAAACTCCAAAGATTAGAGGGTTGTTCAAAAGCGTATCCTTGTTTTGATATAAATGTAAAATAATTTTCGTAAAAAGAGGTAAATATTTATGAATACAAAAGAACAATATCTTAAATTAAGAGAAGAATTTACAAAGAAGTATGAACCTACTTTATATAATTCAGAACTCGCTGGTTGGAATTTTTACACAAACTCCACAGAAGAAAATCTAAAAAAATATACTCAATCACAAGAACAAATGAGTAATTTATTCAAAGATGAACAAATGTATAAATCATTAAAAGCCATTCAAGAAGAAGGCTTAGAAGATAAACATTTAGCAAAACAATTAAAAGATTTAGTTAAAGCTTTTTACAATGAAATAGAATCTGGAAATGAATTAAAAGCACTTCGAGATAAAGAGAATGAAATTGCCTCAAAATTCAATTCTTATGTTATGGAAATTGATGGAAAAGCCATTTCTAAAGCAGAGATTATGGTGATTTTAGAAAAAGAACACAATCCAGAAATCCGTAAAAAAGCCTACGACGCAAATATCAAATCTGGAGACGAAATTGCAGATGATTTAGTTGAATTTGTAAAAATGCGTAATGCTTATGCTAAAACAAAAGGCTATGACACTTATTTTGATTATATGATTGAAGATTCTTATGACATAACCCCAAAAGAACTAGATGCTTTATTAAATGGAGTTTCTTCAAAAATTGAAACTAAATCAATAGAATTTGATGAAGAAAAGAAAGCAGAACTTGCAAAAAGTTTTGGAGTTAAACCAGAAGAATTAAAAGATTATCACTACGGATTGATAACAGATAATACTCCCGAAAAAACTGTTACCGAGTATTTAACATCAAAAGAACAAGTTGTTGATATTGCAAAAGATGTTTATAAACAAATGGGCTATGATGTCGATAATATGGGGATAACTTTAGACTTATTCCCAAGAAAAAATAAAAACACTCACGGTTTTGCTTTTTGTATAAAACCTGCAAAAGATGCAAGAATTCTTGCAAACTTGACCAACAACACAAATAGCTTAGATACCATTTTGCATGAACTTGGACATTGCGTTTATGATATTGGGCTAGATATAAACCTACCATTTCTAGAACAAGAACCATCTTCTTCTGCAATGACAGAAGCCGTTGCGATGATGATGGGCGATTTGCCAAAAACTGAAAATATTTTATCTCGTCTTGTACCTCAAGATGTTTTAGACAAATTCAAAGCGGAACTAAAAAAAGATGATGCAAGATTTGTTAATCGTTCTCTTCAAATTATTGAATTTGAAAGAGAAATGTACAAAAATCCAGAAAGAGATTTGAAAAGCTTATGGAGAGATTTGAAAATAAAATATCTTCACCGTGGAGATGAAACTGAATCTAATAACGAATGGGCAACTATTCCGCACTACCTATCTCATCCAGGATATTATCAAAACTATTTTAGAGCGGGCTTAATTAAAGCACAACTTTACAATGCAATGAAAACTGAATTAGGTGAAATTTCTAAAAATTCAAAAACTTCTGATTATTTGAACGATAAATTATTCAAATATGGTTCATCTAAAGAAGATAGCGATTTAATTTTAGAAATTACAGGGAAAGCAATATCTGAAAATGATTTTTGCAATAGAATAATAGAATAATTAAGGAAATAATAATGTTATCACTTCTAACAAATCCAATAATAATAGCAGTAATTTTATTATGTATATTATGTTTATGCAGAATAAATGTTTTACTTGCACTAATAATTTCATCTGTTGTAGGTGGCCTTGTCGGGCATATAGGATTGTCAGAAGTGATGGATATTTTTATTCACGGAATGGGGGACAATTCTGAAACCGCATTGAGCTATATTTTATTGGGAGCATTTGCGGCATCTATGACACACACAGGTCTTGCACCAATTTTAGCAACCAAAATTTCGAAAATTATTAAATCGAAAAAATATATGCTGATATTTATTTTAACAGGAATTGCTATTTTATCACAAAATTTAATTCCTGTTCATATTGCGTTCATCCCAATTCTAGTTCCTCCATTATTAGGTTTGATGAATAAATTAAAAATTGATAGACGAGCTGTTGCTTGTGGTCTAGCTTTTGGATTAGAAGCTCCATATATTGCAATCCCTGCAGGTTTTGGATTGATTTTCCAAGGATTAATTGCAGAAAACATGATGCAAAATGGAGTTGAAGTAATAAAAAGTGATATTTGGAAATACAACTGGATAATTGGAGCGTGCTTATTTGTTGGATTTTTAGTAGCTATTTTTATTTCTTTCAGAAAACCAAGAGAATACGAAAATATTATAATTAAAGACGAAGCAAAAATTGAAGATTTAAAATTAAATAAAAACCACTATATTACTCTAATTGCCGCAATTATAACTCTAACCGTTCAATTATGGACAAATTCATTACCTTTAGGGGCATTAGTCGGTTTAGCAGTAATTTTTGGATTTAAAGCAATTGATCACGACAAAATGGACAAATTAATTAACGAAGGTGTCGGATTGATGGGTTATGTTGCATTCGTAATGCTGGTTGCGGCTGGATTTGCTTCTGTAATGAAAGCAACTGGCGGAGTTGATGCATTGGTTAACGCAATCACTCCATTTATGGGTTCAAGTAAAATAATTGCAACTATTTTAATGCTTTTTGTTGGTTTATTTATTACAATGGGCATAGGCACTTCTTTTGGAACAATACCAATTTTAGCAGTTTTATATATTCCAATTTGCTTAAAATTAGGGTTCAGTATTCCTTCAATGATAATTGTTTTGTCTGCTGCTGCGGCACTCGGAGATGCGGGTTCTCCAGCTTCAGACACCACACTTGGTCCAACAGCAGGTTTAAATGCAGATGGACAACATAACCACGTCTGGGATACTTGTATTCCAACATTCTTGCACTACAATATTCCACTATTTTTTGCGGCTATAATTGCGGTTTTAATTTTCCATTAATTAAATTTAATATATTATTTTTTTCAAATTATTTGCATGATATGATGGACGAATTATGGTAGATGTTAATCAAGAATATGTTCCACTCCACTTACACACAGAGTATTCTTTACTTGATGGAGCAATTAGGATAGGGGATTTAGTTAAATTTTGTGCAGAAAACAACATGCCTGGTGTTGCCGTAACAGATCACGGGGTTATGTATGGTGCAATGGATTTGTATATAGACGCAGATAAAAACAATTCAAAAGAAAGAGAAAAAGCCGAACAAGACCCCAATTACAAACCCAAATTAGTTAACCCAATAGTTGGTTGTGAATTTTATGTACACGATGGGGATATTTCAGAACGCAACCCTAGTCACAATCCTAGATACCACTTAGTTTTACTTGTAAAAAATAACCAAGGATATAAAAACATTGTTAAACTAGCTTCAAAAGCTCACATTGACGGTTTTTATATGAAACCTCGTATCAACTGGGAACTTCTTGAACAGTATCACGAAGGATTGATTTGCTCTTCTGCTTGTTTGGGGGGCGAAGTACTCCAAAACCTATTGAAAGGTGATTACGAAAAAGCAAAGGCTACTGCTAAAAGATTTAAAGATTTATTTGGAGAAGATTATTATATTGAGTTACAAGACCACGGGCTTGAAGAACAAAAACGTACAAACCCCGATTTGATACGTATTGCCAAAGAACTTGATATTAAAATGATTATCACAAACGACTCCCACTATTTGAAAAAAGAAGATGCAGACTGGCATGATACCCTTTTGTGTATGCAGACAAAATCTTCAAAATCAGATACAAATAGATTCCATTTTCCTAATAATGAATTCTATGTAAAAACGGTTTCGGAATTAAGAGATTCTTTCAAATGGCTAGACAGCGAAACTTTTGATGAATGTATTAAAAACACGGTAGAAATTTCTAAAAAATGTCATATTACAGTAGAATGGAAAGCCCCTCTACCAGATTTCCCTGTTCCTGAAGGATTTACAACAGATACATACTTAGAAAAACTTGTATATCAAGGGATTAGAAGAAAATATCATCAAGAAGAAATTGATCCAAAACTCCAAGAACGTGCGAAGTACGAATTGGGTGTAATTGAACAAATGGGATTCTCTGCATACTTTTTGATTACATGGGATTTTATCCACTACGCAAAAACTCACGATATTCCAGTCGGCCCAGGGAGAGGATCTGCCGCAGGTTCACTAGTTGCGTATGCCCTTGATATTACAGATTTGGACCCGATAGAACACAACCTATTGTTTGAAAGATTTTTGAACCCAGAACGTTTCAGTATGCCCGATATTGATACGGACTTTTGTATTGAAAAACGTGGGAAAGTTATTGATTACGTTGTAGAAAAATACGGAGCAGATAAAGTTTGTCAGATTATTACCTTTAACACTCTGGCTGCTCGTAACGCAATGAAAAGTGTTGCACGTGTATTTGATATTCCATACGCAAGAAGTAAACAACTTTCAGACCTTATTTCTGGCGACCCTGGGGCAAAAATTTCTGACTCTTTGCAAGACGGAATGGAATTAAAAACACTATACGATAGTGACCCAGAAGTTAAAAGATTAGTTGATACTGCACTTCACGTAGAAGGTCTGAAGAACGCAACTGGCATGCACGCAGCTGGGGTAATCATTTCATATAAACCTCTGGATGAAATTGTTCCTGTACAGCACGGGAAAGACGGAGTTGTTGTAACTCAATATCACAGAGAAATTTTAGAAAAAATGAAGCTTCTGAAGATGGACTTTTTGGGGCTTCGTAACCTTACAATGATTTCTAAAACTGTAAAACTAATTAAAAAATGTCAGGGTATTGATTTAGATATCAACCATATTCCACTGGATGATAAACCAACATATGATATGTTAATTCGAGGTGAAACAGTTGGTGTATTCCAGTTAGAATCCCAAGGGATGACAAACCTTGTAAAAAAACTACAACCCGACGTATTTGAAGATTTAGGAGCTTTAGTAGCACTATTTCGTCCAGGTCCGTTAGGTTCTGGCATGGTTGATGTTTTCGTAGATAGAAAACACGGACGACAAGAAATTACTTATCCACACCCACGACTTGAAAAAGTTTTAAAAGACACCTATGGAACAATGGTTTACCAAGAGCAAATCATGCAGATTTTCCAAGAAATGGCGGATTATTCTTTAGGTCAAGCAGACATGGTTCGTCGTATGATGGGTCACAAAGACCCTGCGGCTATGGCAGCTCAGGAAGATAAACTTATTGAAGGCTCTGCAAAATATGGTATGAAAGCAGAAGATGCAAAAACTTTATTTGAACAAATTCAAAACTTCGCTTCATACTGTTTCAACAGAGCTCACTCATCTGCTTACGCATTCGTTGCATATCAAACAGCTTTCTTGAAATGCCATTATCCAGTTGAATACTTATCATCATTATTATCAAGTGTTGCGGGAGACCAAGAAAAAACTCAAGCTTATATTGAAGAAGCCTTGAAATACGGAATCAAAGTGCTTCCTCCAGATATAAACAAATCTTATCTTGAATACGCACCAGATGGTAAAAACATCAGATTCGGGCTTGCTTCAATCAAACAAGTTGGAGAAGGTGTAATTGAAGAAATCATCAAAGAACGTGAAGCAAACGGTGATTTCAAATCAATTTATGATTTTATTAAAAGAGTAGATGTAAAATGTGCGAATAAAAGAGCGTTAGAAGGATTGATTAAGGCTGGAGCTTTTTCCACAATTGAAAAAAGCCGTAAACAACTAATGGATAACCTTGAATACATCACTTCAACAGCTTCTAAAGAGGCTAAAGAAAAAGAATCAGGTCAAGGAAGTTTGTTTGACATGCTAGGAGATACCGCCTCAGTTGAAGATGCGAAATTCCATCTATCTGGCTCTGATGAAGAATATGATGCAAGACAAATTCAAATTTTTGAAAAAGAATTCTTGGGATTTTATGTAACAAGCCACCCATTATCTACGATTAGAGACAAGTTACCATTCTTAATGACTCACAAAATCTCACAAATTCCAGATATTCCGAATGATAAAGTTGTAACTATTTGTGGATTAGTAACAGCAACGAAACAAATTCCAACTAGAAATGACCCTACAAAATTTGTTCGATTTGTAACAATTGAAGATTTAACAGGGAGAATTGATACTTTAGCTTTCAATTCAAAAATTGCGGAATACAATGACTTCTTGCAAAATGAGCAAAGAATTATTGTATCAGGAAAAGTAAGTAGGCGTAGCGATGACGATCCGCCAATTATTTTGGTTGACACTGTTAAACCAGTAGATAATTCAAATATTTTCACCATTGAGTTGAAAGACGAATTAAAATTTGAAGAGTTGATGTTAATGAAGCAAATGTTATGCAAATTTTCTGGTTCCGACCCAGTAATGCTAAAACTTCCAGATTTAACAGGAGATGTAAAGATTTTAGCTTCATCAATGTTCTGGGTAAATTCTTCAAACGATTTGGTTAATATGTTGAATAAACGATTTGGAGAACGAATTGGAATTTCAATAAAATCAATGGATACAAATTTAAAAGAACCAGTTTAATCAAGCTGGTTCTTTGTTTTAGGGGCTTTTATTAAATTGATAAATAAAACTTTATAAAAAATTTTAAAAAAGTGCTTGAAATCTAAAATTTAGCATGTATGATCAAAAGGTAACCCAAATAAGCGGGGGTAATTCAGTGGTAGAATGCCTCCTTGCCAAGGAGGATGTCGCGAGTTCGAGCCTCGTCTCCCGCTAATTAAAAAGACCTATCAATTTGATAGGTCTTTTTAATTTGTAATGATAGAGGGTAATGTGCATAAGCACAAGCCTCGTTGCTATGACTCTTTGCGAGATTTATCGAGCATTAGAGGCATAGTACCTACTTGGCTCCCGCACCATAAAAAAGAGAGTTTCAAGACTCTCTTTTTTATTGTCTATTTTTTGTGGGTAATTCAATCAAATAAAATAAAAATGGAAAGGGGCTCTTCGCCCCTTTCCATTCTAAATGAACAAAAGTCAGTATTTTTAACTGATATATTAATAAAAATATTTTATTTTTTGAAATTTCAACTTCTAATTTTATTGTTACATTTATTTATAAAAATCTATTTCTTTCTCATCTTATATTTTTCCAAATTTGAACTAGCACAATTCTGCATCACCAAGTCCAAATTGTTTTAAGCTATTAGATTTTGCTTGAACACAAATATATTCCATATCTGTTTTTGCTTCCATTGTTCTTACGGCATTTGGAAGAACCTTTACACAACTGCCTTCTTTTACTTCAACAACTTCATTATCTAGAGTCATTGAACCTTCACCCTTTAAGAAAATATAAACTTCTTCATTTTGTTTGTGTTTGTGATTGAATGGTAATTTTACTCCAGCAGGCATAGCACTAACTGAAATTTCACAACTTGTTAAGCCTAGCAAATCATGCAAAAACGCTTTGCCGTTTTCATAATTTTTGTCTACTTCACTGATTTTTCCGATTTCTGCGTTTTTAAAATTTGTCATAATGTTTTCTCCTTTCGTTAGATATCTAACTATTATTATAAAAAATTTTACTGTTGTACTTTTCTTAAAAGTTTTTCTATTAATTCAGACTCTTCTGGAGATAAATTTTTGTATAAAACTTTATTCAATTCTTCTGAAATTCTTTCGAATATCACTTTAAAATCTTCACCTTTTTGAGTCAAAACAATATATGTACAACGACTATCTTCATTCGAAGCTTCTCTTTTTAAATATCCTAGCTTCTCAAGTTTATCAACCAAGACTGTAACCGTTGGTTTTGTTCGATGAATACGATTTGCGATATCTTTCATTGTCATTTTACCCTTTTTGTATAGACAAAAAAGAATATCACCGTGACTAGGAACAAGTCCTTCTGCACCGTTATTCTTCAATTCTTCAATAATAAAACGGTTTCCTTTTTCATGGATTTTAGATACTAATGATAACATTTCGTTCATACAATTATATTATAGTTAGATATCTAACTATTGTCAAGGGTTTTTCTTTTTGTTTTTCATGTAATTCACTAAATAGAAATCTTAAATTTATTTTTAGAAATATTTATGTTGCATATATATTGGCATTAAAAAAGAGGGTTAAAACCCTCTTGAAAAAGTAAATACCCTGGATGCGATTCGAACGCATGACCTACCGCTTAGAAGGCGGTTGCTCTATCCAGCTGAGCTACCAGGGCTTACGTTTCTTATCTTAGCACGAAAATTTTTTCTTGCAAGTCTAATTTTTAAATTCATTTATTCCTCTCCCATAAAAGAAAAGAGCCATATTGGCTCCTGTTTATGAATAGCTGGAAGTATGAAAAAGTTTTTAATTTTGTATTACAAATTTATTTAACTAGCAAAATATCCTACTTACAACTAATCAACTGTTCAGTTTTATACTATCCAAGTGGAGAGGTTTAAGTTAATAAAAATCCATATTAACTCATATATTTTTTCGGATTTTTTATGTTTAAGCTATAATTTTTCTATACTGTAATTTAATATATAAAGGAAAAGATTATGCTAAGCGGAAATGAAATTAGAAAATTATATTTAGATTATTTTAAAAACAAGCATCAACATACTATCGTTGAGAGTTCAAGCCTTGTTCCTGACAACCCAACGGTTCTTCTTACAACTGCTGGGATGTTGCAATTCCTACCAATATTTTTAGGAATTAAACCTTGCCCTTACGAACCTGCGAGAGCAACTTCTTGTCAAAAATGTGCTAGAGCTGGTGGTAAAGATTCTGATATTGAAAATGTTGGTAGAACTCCTCGCCACCACACATTCTTTGAAATGTTAGGAAATTTCTCTTTTGGCGACTACTACAAAAAAGAAATTATTCCTTGGGCTTGGGAATTTGTTACAGAAGTCTTGAAATTAGATAAAGATAGACTATGGATTACAATTTACGAAACAGATGAAGAAGCTTTTAATATCTGGAGAAGCGTAGGTGTTCCAGCAGAACGTATTAAACGTAAAGGTAAAAAGGACAATTTCTGGGGCCCTCCAGGAGCTTCAGGTTCTTGTGGACCTTGTTCTGAAATTCACTACGATTTAGGCGAACAATACAAATGTGATGATCCTAATTGTGGTATTGACACTTGCGAATGTGATAGATGGGTTGAAATCTGGAATTTGGTATTCACTGAATTATACCAAGATGAAGAAGGAAACCAATCTCCGCTAGGAAAGAAAAACGTTGATACTGGCATGGGGCTAGAACGTATTGCCATGGTTTGCCAAGGCGTTGCTTCTACATTTGAAACAGATTTATTGAAACCAATTATGGACAAGGTTTCTGAAATGAGTGGAGTTCCATACAAACAATCTGAAAAAACAGATGTGTCATTGAGAATTATTACAGACCACGCAAGATGTGTTTCTTTCCTAATTTCAGACGGTGTTATCCCAGGGAATGAAGGAAGAAGTTATGTTCTTCGTATGATTTTGAGAAGAGCATTACGTCACGGAAAAATCTTGGGTATGGAATTACCTTTCTTGTACAAATTAGTTGATGTAATCGTTGAAAATTATGGCGAAGCATATCCTGATTTAGTTAAAAATAAACAAAAAATCATTGATACAATTAAAAAAGAAGAAGAACGTTTTGCAAAAACTCTAGACAGAGGATACAAAATGTTAGACGAATTTATCGAAAACAAAAAAGATATTGATGGAGAAAGTGCATTCAAACTTTATGATACTTTCGGTTTCCCATTTGAATTAACAAAAGAGATTGCAGCCGAACAAGGATTGAATGTTGACGAAGCAGGCTTCAAAGCTGCAATGCAAGAGCAAAAAGAACGTGCAAAAGCTGCAACTGCAAAAATCAGTGTAACTGGAGATATGAAATACGCAAAAATCGAAAAAGAAGTTGGCTCAACTAACTTCATCGGTTATACAGATAATGAATGTTCTGATGCTAAAATATTAGCTCAAGTTGAAGGCGAAGGATATGTTGACATTGTACTTGACAAAACTCCGTTCTACGCTGAATGCGGTGGCCAAGTTGGAGATAGTGGATACATCGAAAGCGAAAACTTGAAAGCTGAAGTTTTAACTACATTCAAAGTTAATGATTTATACGTTCACAGATGTAATGTCTTAAATGGTGAAGTGTCTATTGGAGATACAGTTAAAGCTTATATTGATGTTGACAGAAGAGAAAAAATTAGAGTTCATCACACATCTGCCCACTTACTTCAAGCAGCATTAGTTAAAGTACTTGGTTCAGAAGTAAAACAGGCTGGTTCTTATGTTGAAGAAAACCGTATGAGATTTGACTTTACTTTCTCTAGAGCTATGACATCTGATGAAATTGTTAAGGTTGAAAACTTAATGAACAAATGGATTGGCGAAGGTTATAAAGTTAATACCAAAGTTATGGGAATTAAAGAAGCTGAATTAACTGGAGCAACTGCCCTATTTGGAGAAAAATACGGAGATACAGTTAGAGTTGTATCTATCGAAAAAGAAACAAAAGACGGTGTAGATTGCATTTCAAAAGAATTTTGTGCAGGAACTCATGCCAGACAACTTGTTGATTTAAGAGTTGTTAAAATTATTTCTGAAAGTGCAATTGCTGCGGGTACAAGACGTATTGAAGCAGCAGTATCAGCTTCAGCAATAGAATATCTAAATGCAAAATCTGCTGAAATTGACAAACTATCAACTAAATTCAAATCTCACTTTGATGAAGTTGTTGAACGTGTTGAAAAATTGTCAGATGAAAATAGAGAACTTCAAAAAAATATTGAAAAACTTGAAGAAGAAAATGCAAGAAACAAATTTGCATCATTTATTTCAAAAGCTCAAGAAATTGAAGGCGGAAAATTATTCATCTCTAAAGTTGAAGGATTAAAACCTCTCGGAATCAAAATCGGCTTGGAATATTTATCTAACAAACTTGGAAACAGCGTAATTATCCTTGCAGGAGAAACAACTGTTGCGGTTAAAGTTTCTGACAATTTTGTAAAACAAGGAATCAATGCTGGTAAACTTGTTGGAGAAATTGCAAGAGCAACTGGAGCAAATGGTGGCGGACGTCCAAACTTTGCTCAAGGAGGAGTTAAAGATTCTTCTAAATTAGATGAAATTTTAACTAAGGTTGAAGAAGAAATTAAATCCGCTAAAGTTCAATAAGAAGAAAGGAAATAAGATGACAGTATTGAAAATTGAAAAATTACCACACAACAATATTTTGCCAGAATATAAAACAGAAGGAGCAGCAGGCATGGATTTATGTGCCGCAATTTCTGAGCCAATGGAATTAAAACCACTAGAAAGAAAACTTGTTCCAACTGGATTAAAAATCGAATTAGAACACGGCTACGAAGCACAAGTAAGACCTCGTTCTGGTTTATCTATAAAACACGGTATTACTTTAATCAACTGCGTTGGTACAATTGACGAAGATTACAGAGGCGAAGTTTGTGTTCCTATCGTAAATATTTCAAATGAAACATACACAATCCAACCAGATGAAAGAATTGCACAAATGGTTATTGCTCGTGTTGAACAAGCAAAACTAGAGGTTGTTACAGAATTAACTGAAACAACTCGTGGAGAAGGTGGATTTGGTTCTACTGGAAAATAATTAAATACATTTATTGAATGATTACAAACACCATAGTCAGTACTAAAATGACTATGGTGTTTATTTATATTTGAATAAAGAAAGGAATTATGAACTATGAGTATGAATGCAAACCCACAGGTACAACCTCAAGCAGCTGAAAAATCATGGTTAGTTACAGCTCTACTATCATTTTTTGTAGGATTTTTGGGAATCCATAGATTTTACACTGGATATGTCTGGATTGGCATTGTTCAATTATTAACTTTTGGAGGATGTGGATTATGGGCATTGATTGACCTTATCTGTATTTTAGCTAACAAATTCAATGATGCTAAAGGAAAAACTTTAACAGATTATAACAAAGTTGTTGCAATTGTTCTAGGAGCTTTATTAGTATTATCAATTATTGTAGGAATGTTGTCAAACCTTCTTTCAATAGCAGCATTATTTGCAGGACAATCATAAGTAACAAATTAAGAGGAGATTTTTAAATGGCTATTACAGAATATGGTTCAGATACAACTCTGAACAAATTAGAAGGTAAAAACTGGGTTGCAACTATGATGTTATGTTGGACATTAGGTGCATTTGGAGCTCATCGTTTTTACACAGGTAAAACAGGTACAGCATGGGCAATGGCAATTATGACTCTTACTTGTTGTTTAGCCCCTATTTCAGCAATTTGGGCAATGATAGACGGCATTATGATTGCTATTGGTTCATGGAACCACGATGATGGAAGCGAATTATATGAAAGAATTAATTGGCTTGGCTATATTTATATAGCAGTTATGTTAATGACTATTCTTTACGTCTTATTACAATTGGCAATTTTCTTTGCAGCTTTAGGTGCTGGAGTTGCAGCTGGTTCATAGTTAAATAATAATTGAGAAAAAGCAGTATCGAAAAATCGGTACTGCTTTTCTTTTAGAGCATAATATGAAAATAGATAAAATCTTGATAAATCGAATATTTGTTTTGAGCTTACCTTTTTGGTGTGCAATCTTGGCAAATTTAGCCGTAAAAGCTCATTTTAAGGTGTTTTGCTTATTTAAACTAATATTTCATCACGAATGTTTAGGCTGTGGAATGACAAGAGCGTTTGCAGCATTGAGCAGACTTGAGTTTCAACAAGCGTATGAATACAATCCACGAGTCGTAATTGTTGCACCTCTTTTCATCTTGATATGGATTTTAATGATAAAACAAACTTTTAAACCCAATAAAAAAGGAACCTAGAAGGTTCCGTTTAGTAGTAGTAGTAGGGGAAAAGGAGGAAAAATTATTAGTGTCAATTTAATTTGTTTTTGATTTTAATTACATTTTATATATCGGCTAATTTTTGAGAAAACTTTAATTATTTAGCTTTTATTGTTAAGAAGTCGTTACAATTTTCTTTTTATTATTTTTTCACCAATAAAAAAGGAACCTAGAAGGTTCCATTTAGTAGTAGTAGGGGAAAAGGAGGAAAAATTATTAGTGTCAATTAAATTTTGTTTTTTATTTTAATTACATTTTATATATCGGTTAGTTTTTGAAAAAACTTTAATTATTTAGCCTCTATTGTTAAGAAGTTGTTACAATACAAAAAAGGATTTCGCAATATCTTGCAAAATCCAGATTCGGTTTGGGGTAAATCGGTGTTGGTAAGGATATGTTAGTAGATTAAGGTGTATAGAATTTAATCAACAATCGCAGAAATAATCATTGCGATACCAGCAATCCCTGCAACTGCACCAATTGTTCTTGTTCTTTCTGAAGTTCTTGTATAATGATGTCTTTTGTGATGGTCATTATACGCACATCTGTCATAACATTGATGTTTGTGATTATGGAAACCACGATTTGGATATTTATCATGGTATCTACTCGCAGCAAAACAAGGTGTTGCTAAAGTTAAACATAAAGCTGTTGCGATTATCTTTTTCATAATGACCCCCTTTTGTATTCTCTTTTCTCTGCCTACATCTATATAACGAGCATGAAATAAAAAAGTTCAAAAATTTATTTGAATAATTAAAAACGCCAGATTTTACGAGAAAACCTGACGCTTTTGAAATTATTTTAACATATTTAATTTATATTAGTTTGAACCGTTTAACAAGCCATAAGCAGCATCCCAACCGCTCATACCACCTCTTGTTTTGAATTTAGCAATTTGGTTTACACTACTTTTTCTATATTTCTTAACTTCTTTTGCTGATTTTGCAGCTAATTTTTTGTTTTCTTTTCTTGTTGTTAAAACAGTATTTGCATAAGTCAAGAAATTTTTGTATTCATTGCAGCTATATCCAGCTTTTAATTTTGCAGGATAAGCATAAGCAGTATAATCATAAACATTCATTGCTCTTTCAGCATTTGCTGGTTTACCTTGAATAGCTTCCCAATATGTACTTGTTTGTTTTGTCAAAACAACAATTATTGCAAGAGGATTGTAGCCAGCGTTAGACATTAAGTTAACAGCAATTACATCTGCTTCTTTTTCCTTTTGAAGGCTTGCATAACTTGTAGCTAGAGTAGTAGCAGTTTCATTTGTTGAAATATTTGTATCTGTTGCTGCTTGCAATAAAGATACAACCTTTCCTCTAGAAGCATGTCCTGCAATGATATGTCCTAATTCATTTGCAACAACAGCTGCAACTTCATTATCATTACCAGCATAAGCTAGTTCATTTGTTGAAACATTTACCACTTTATTAGTGGAATAATTAGAATTGTCAACGGCACCAGAAACTACTGCGAATTTAACATTTGTAGCAGGAATACCATTCTTTGTAAGTAAAGTTTGACCAACAGTAGAAACTCTATTTGTTGCTTTGTAACTTGCAGCTGATGCTGGAATTGCTATTGCAATTGCAATAAACAAAGAAAATAAAACTTTTTTCATAAAACCTATTCTCCTTATATGATACACACAAACATTTTATAACAAAATTTGTTTTTGTGAAATATTTGTTTAGGTTATTGCTTTTTTTTATTTTAATTATAGTATATTGCTTGATATTTATAAAAAGGAGTAAAATTATGTTCTTAGAAAAATTAGAAAAATTCCAACTATTGTCTTTGGGCTTGGTTATTGCAATTGGCGGAGTGATTGCTTCTGCGGTTGTAACTAACGGATTTTCAAAAGATGTTGTATCCGTTACAGGTTCGTATTCTCAAAACGTAGTATCAGATAGAGGACGTTTTGAATTCACTATTCACTCTAGACAAACAAATAAAGCTCAATGCTTTGCAACTTTAAACAAACAACGTCCAACAATTATGAAATATTTGAAATCTCAAGGATTTGAAGATAACGATATTGATGTAAAAGCACCTCAAGGCTATGATATTTACGCAATGAACTCTAACGGAGTTACAACAAACCAAATAATTGCGTATGATTCAACTCAAAGAATTTCTGTAAAATCTTCAGACGTACAAAAAATCAAAAAAGTTTCAAATGATATAACAAATTTAACTCAACAAGGTATTGATATTAGCGTTGATGAACCATCTTACTTTTATTCAAAATTAGCGGATTTAAAAGTTCAAATGCTTGAAGAAGCAACAAAAGATGCAAAACAAAGAGCTTCAGCAATGCTAAAACCAACACACAATAGAGTTGGTAAAATTCAATCTGTAAGTATGGGAGTGTTCCAAATTACACCAACAGATTCAACAAATGTTTCTGATATGGGCATAAGCGATACTACTTCAATTGAAAAGAAAGTTACTTCTGTTGCAAATGTAACTTTTAGAGTAAAATAATTATTCATTTATAGAGGACGGTTTTATAATATAATCGTCCTCTATTTCTTGAATTTTATTTAAAAATTTTGTATATTAGAGATATGAAATCATTTATTGCATTTTTAGTATTATTAATTATTGCGTGTTATGCGTTCCCGCATTTTGATTTTATGCGAAAGACAAGAACAGGAGAAAAGCAAGAATCATTTGAGCCATTAACATCATCTAGTTTGCCTCCTATTCTAAAAACATATTTTGTGAATAACCATGTGAGTTTTGAATTATACACAATTCCTAATCATGTCAAGGATTTATTAACTCTAAATGCTGATTTTTCTAGTGTTTTTCGTAATAAATCAAAAATTTCAATCCTAATAATTGAGCCTAAAAATGAAAATCCGAATTTTAAATTGTTACACGAGAAATTAAAAACATCTATAACTTCTTACAGCAATAAATTCAACATGATTTATATGTATGAAAATAAAGAAATATCTTATCCTAACCCTTATGACGTTCGAGCCACAAAAGATTTAATGGAATATTGCCACTATTTTTGTGTAATTGACCCTCAACGAGAAACACTATTAACCTTCAAAAAACTAACTGCAACAGAAGCAAATAGCATTGAACCAATTTTGCAACAATACAGCTATTTAATAAAGTAAATATTTATTAATTATACTCGGATTTTAACATTCTTTATCCTATAATTCTGGTATAAAATGTATGGTAATCGAGGGTATAATGAAAAAATTTTTTACTATAACAGGATATTTAATTTTAGGTGTAATTCTATGCTTATATTTAGCATTTTTATTTTATTTACCAAGAAAAATAGATTTGAATACTTATAAGCCAGATATTCAAAAACTTGTTAAAGATAATACCAACTTGACGTTAGATTATGATGATTTAAAATTAACCACTTCTCCATTTTTAGAAGCAGGAATTAAAACAGGAAAAATTAGTGTTAATCTTCCCGACGGCTCAGAAGTTTTAAGTGCAAATTCTTTTAAAGGTAAAGTATTTTTACCAAGCTTATTATTGAGAAGTGTTAGAATTTCTAATGTCGAAATTGACACTCCTAAATTGAACATTGAAATCTTAAATAACGAAAGCTTCAAAGTAGGTAAAGTCTATGAGGACATTGTAAATAAACAAAGAAAAGAACGATTAGAAAATCCAACCATTGAAGCCGTTGAGCCTCAAAATCTACCAATTGATGTATCTAAAGTCAAAATATTTGCACCTTCTGTTAACTTAAAAAATTATTCCGCAGTTATAGATGATACAAAAGCTCATCATAAATTAACATTAAAAGGTGATAAGTTAAAACTTGGGTATTTCAACGGTAAAACCGCAAAACTAAAAACCGAGGCAAAATTGCTAAGTGATGACAATACAAATGTCGTTGCTAAATTAGATATTGATACTTTCTTGCCAGAGGTTAAGAAAGAAAAGAAATTTCAAAATAACGAAGAAGTCTTTTCACTACCTTTCGTTAACCCTGTGACAGCATACAGGACTTACGATTTAAAATCTAATATAAATACTAAACTTAAAATTAGACAACACAAAATAGACAAAACTATTTTATTGAACGGCTATGTAGATGTTGAAAATACGACAGTAAAACTTTCTGGCTTACAACTTCCAGAATCTTATTTTAAATTAAAATCAAATGGAACAGTTTCTGATATTGATACAAATATTTATGTTACAGACTCAGAATACTTAAACTTATTCGGAACAGTTGATTATGGAAAAGATAATCCATATATTGATTTAAAATTAAAATCTCCAAAGGTTCATTTTGCAAACCTTTTGAATATAACAAAAGCCTACTTAGACACAATTCATATTCAAAATGATATTGCAAATATGACAGCAAGTGGATATTTACTCGCAAACGCAAGCTTGAAAACAGACTTCAAAGATATAACATCCACAGGTAAAATTCTTATCAGAAATGGAAATATTTCGGATAAAAATATCGGATTGATTTTCAACAATATGAAGGCAAATATATTCCTAGATAATAACACCCTTCAAGTTCTTGATAGCAGAGTATTGATTAACAACAAACCACTTGTTTTCTCTGGAAAAATCGATTCAAATTCTATTGCAAATTTTGATATCAAGGCCGATAAAATTCCTCTTTCTGGATTGTATTTAGCATTTGCACCAAAAGATATTAAAGAAGAATATATTCTTTCTTCTGGGAATTTATCATTAAACTCAAAAGTTACAGGAGAAATTAAAGGGATTTCCGCATTATTAAAAACGGACCTAGAAAACCTTGTATTGAGAGATAGAGCAGGGAATTTTATATTATCTAACTCAGATTCAAAATTCGTCATTGCAAATTATTCTGGAAAAATATTTGGTAAAATGATAAACAAAGGATTTTTATTTACATTACCAAAAACCAATTCTGTTATTAAAGACGAATTATTAACAATCAACATTGACAATAAAAATGTAAAATTAAATAAATCAAAAATCAGAGTTAATAATCATTCCGACATTTATTTAAGCGGAAATATCAAAAACTATCTATATGATATGGAAACAGAATTCAGAGCAGATGGGGGACTTGTAGTTTCCGATATTGCAAACTTTATTGGCACAGATGCAACCCCTTATTTATCAATGAGAGGAACAATACCAATAAAAGCATTATTCTCTACACACGGAAAAAGAATGAAAGTTATAGTTCAAGCAATTGCGAACGATAGTAACTATATTACTCCTATAAAAATTAATAATTTAGATGGAAAACAATCTCTATTCCAATTCATTTTGAATAAAAACGATGACTCTATAAAAATTGCAAATTCTGGATTATATTCAAGAAACCAAAACGCCCAATTTAACGATAACTTGTACTCTAACATGGGAGGAGCGAAAGAAGTTGTTTCAATAAAAGGGATGGTTTCAAATTTGAACACAACTCCTTTTATTAACTTATTCAAAATTTCAATCCCTAGAGAATTGGATGGTTCAATTTGTATTTTTAATCGTTCAAAATTTACTGTCGGCGGACATTTATTCTCATTTGGGAATTTATATTCTCCAAGATTAACAGGGGATTTAACAATTAGGAATCTAGAAATCCCTGAAATTCAAACAAAAATGCGTCATGGCATTTTGAACATCAATAATAGAAATTTAAATATTTCCTTGAACGATATTGATGCAAATGGTTCAGATTTCAGAATCACTACTCAAACTAACTTTGACCTTTTACAAACAATGACATTATCAAATGTTAGAGTATTTTCAAGAATGCTTGACGTTGATAAATTGATGATTGTATCTAATAACTTAATGAAATCATTACCTGCAACTCCAGCATCAAGTACGGCTTCAAAAACAACAACGAACATTCCCGTAACAGTTCAGAGAGGGATGATTCACTTTGCGAAAATTAAATCTGGCAATATCATTGCTGACAATACAACAGGAAGAATTTCATTAGCAAATAACGTATTACACCTAGATAGATTAAGAACTCACTCTATGGGCGGAAGTGTCGATGGTAATATTGCAATGAATTTAGCTACAACCGATTTAGCAGTTAAGGTTCAAGGCAAAAACTTTGATGTTGAAAAAGTCTTATTAGAACTCGCAAATATGAAAGACACATTATCTGGAACAATGAATTTTTCAACAAATATAACACTAAAAGGTCTAACAATGGAAGAACAATTGAAAACATTGAAAGGATCTATTGATTTTAATGTAAAAGATGGACAACTCGGACCTTTTGGGAAATTTGAAAACTTCTTGATGGCCGAAAACTTGAGAGAAAATGCGTTCTTTTCTTCAACAATCGGATCTGTAATTACAAACATTGCAACTATTGATACTTCACATTTCAACAGTTTATATGGGCATTTAACATTCAAAAATGGATGGGCAAATATTGAACCGATTAAATCTCAAGGAAATGTAATGTCAATGTATATTGCAGGAAAAATTAACTTACTTGATAATAGTGCAGATATGAAACTTCGTGCAAAATTGGCTTCAACATTTTCTGACAAATTAGGACCTGTTGCAAATATCAATCCAGTAAATTTAATTAAAAATACTCCAGGGTTAAATGTTGTAGTGGCAAAATCTTTTTCAATCTTCTGCCAATCTGTTTCAACAGAAGAATTGAAAGCTATTCCACACTTAGGCAAGGGTAAAACAGAGGGAAATGCAACTAAATTCCAAGTTGTACTTCACGGCGATACAAGAAAACCATTAAAAATGATTAAATCCTTCAAATGGCTTGCGTTAGATTCTGAAATTCAAAGTGCTAAAGACTTTGTTGATACCATCCCAACTCCAACAGAAGGAGAAGAAGGAATGACGGTTGAAGAACTTATTAAGTTAAGAGAAGAACAATCAACAACAAAAACGCAAGGAACAACAATTGAACAATTAGAACCAGAAGAAAACAATCCGTCATTTTTCTCTAAATTAAAAAATAAAAAGGAAAAATAAAACACATAGATTATAAAACTGGGTTGAAAATTCAACCCAGTTTTATGTTAAAATTAGCGTATACTAAAGGGCAATTGCCAGTTTCACTATTAAGTTCAGTTATTCATGATTATCTAAATGGAGGGGAATTCTCTGCTGATTTGAGTTACAAATTCCCAACAAAAACACTATTTGGCTCAATGGATTTGTATGACGTTACCCACAAAGATTATTTATATTTGGAACACGCAAAATTTAACATTGAAGGGAATGACAAAATTATACTACATTCAAAAGGAAACGTAAAAGTTCAACTTAAAGACCTTCGATAAATTAAAAATTACATTTCATCTAGCAACAATGTTGGTTCTGGAATTGGATTTTTAAATGATTCCTCTATATCCAAATTATTAGCATTTTGCAAATCTTGTTCAGCTAATTCTACTTTTCCAAGTTTTTTATAAACTTCTGCTCTTTCAAAATACAATCTATTTTGCAACAAAAAGACCCTGTCTTCATTCGATTTTACAAGCAAATCATTATATATTTTTAGAGCCTCTTCATATTGTTTGATATTATATAAAAATTGTGCTTTATCCCACAAGAAAGAATCTCTATCTTCATCCGTTTGAGCATTTGCAATTTCAAAATCAAAATCTTTAATCGCACTTTTATATTGTTTTGTATAATATTTGATATAAATTTTATTATCAAAATTCATAACACTATACTCATCTGGACCTAACCTATAAGCCTTGTCATAATCCTTTATCGCACCATCGTAATCCATTATTTGGAACTTTGAGTATCCTCTTAAAGAATACCAAGTTGGAGCAATAGGGAATATTTTTGAACCAACAGTTGCAAGTTTTATAGCTTGGTCATATTTTTGATTATTTATTAAATTAAGAGTAATTTTTGAAGGAGAACCAATACAAAAACACATCAACAACACTAAAATAAGTCCAAAAGCTTTAGCTAATTCAAGCTTGAAAAGTTTATAATATTTTTCATCAATAAAATCAGTTGGATTATAAACCGTTCTTTCAAACTCGCCAAAGTTCTTTTTTAACCATTTTTCAAAGTGGGCGGTACAAATACGAAGGATTGTTTGATAAATCACAAAGATAGCAATCAAAAGCGGTAACGCACTAAAATACCATCTTAACTTTGACAAAAAAGTATAATAAGGGAATATCACACCATACAACAAAATAATAAAAGCCAAAAATACACCTATTGTGGTAATTCTTTTATACTGTTTTATAGAACTCCAAATTGAAGAAATATGCTCTTCATCAATAATTTTATCAAACTTGTAACCTTGGAAAGTATTGTTGATTGACTTAATTACAGTTGTACCATCAACATAATTATAAAAATTCATCGGTGCACGTTTAAATAAACGTTTTAAAATATTAAACTTAATCATATAAAATGTATAATTCCCTCTTACATCTTCAATAATAACATATGAACAAGCTATTTATACATCCTCATAGGGATTTATTGTGTAAACATATATTAACCCCTTACCAATTGCGAATTTAAGACAAATTATTAGTTTTTTGTTTTCTTAATATATTGTAACAACCATTTCTAACAAAAGAATTATTTCATATATTCTTCAATTTTAGATTGAATTTCTTCTGGAGCTAAACCTTTATAATTTATTCTTGAAGACGTTATTGGTTGCTTGTAGTCATATTTATTAATTGAGCGAGAATCTACAATTACAGATGGAGGCAAAATAGACCATTTATACAATGCTGTTGACATCCTTCTATAAAACTTGTCTAGCCACTCAATTTTTTGTTCTTTTGAAACATCATTTTTTGTTTCGTATAAAAATGTTGAATTAAGCATATCAAAATAATGTTCTTTTTTATTTTCAATTCTCCAAATAACTTCATCTAAGAACTCATAAGGCATCAAAGCATCTTCCGCAATCAATGGTTTTCCCGTTTTAGGGTCAATTGCAAGTTCTGCTCCAGGTTTTTTCAAAATAATTGCTTCTGGAATAGCGTTTTTCTTTTCCCTATTTTCATTCATCCATCTTGCAAGAGCAAAAAGTTTAGTTTTCGGAACATCCGCAATTGGAGCAAAACCACCAGACATATCACCATTAATCGTTGCATAACCCATATAAAGCTCGGATTTATCAGAGGTAGCTATTGGTAAGCAAGAACCAAATTCGTTACTTATTCCCCAAAGGAATATTGCCCTTGAACGAGCTTGAATATTATCCATTGTAAAAGATTTTGAGTATCTGCCATCCCAACTTTTTTCTACTGTTGAAAATAGTTTTGTCAAACAATTATTAGTCGTTTCAACCATATCTTTGATAGAGGCTTCTGTAAAATTTATACCTAAATTATTTGCTAATTTTTCTGCATCAGACTTACTTTCAGAACTTGTAATTTTAGAAGGCATACTCACGCCAAAAACATTTTCTTTTCCTAAAGCATCTGCTAAAAGAACTGCACAAACGGTCGAATCTAATCCTCCAGACAAACCTAATACTGCACGTTTGAAACCTGTTTTTCTAAAATAATCTCTTATTCCTTGGATAATTGTTTTATAAGTTCTTTCTAAATCAGGTTCATATTCCAAAGTATAAACTTTTGCCTCTGTTAAAGTTTTTTCCAAACCCTTAGTTAATGGATAAACTTTTCCTAATCCTAAATGCGGATTAACAATCATAAATTGTTCTTTGAATGATTTTGCACGAGCTAAAAGTTTGCCCTCTTTATCAAACACTCTGCTAGAACCATCAAAAGAACTGTTATCTATTGCTCCAACTTGATTTACATAAACTATTGGAGTTGAATATTTTTTAGAAACAAAAGACAACATATTATGCTTCAATTGTTCTTTTTTAGCTCGTGTTGGTGAAGCTGAACAATTGATAAACACATCTGGTTTTTCTTTTGCTAGTTCTTCTATTGGGTCAACTGAATACAAGGTTGTATCATTAAAAAATTCTTTATTATTCCAACAATCTTCGCAAATTGAAATTCCATATTTTTTACCATTTATAACATTAACTTTTGCACAATTTTGAATTTTATCTTCATCAAATTGACCAAGAGTATTGCTCGGCTGATTTCCAACTATCGGAGAAGGTTCAATATATCTGTAATCATTAAATTCTGAATACGTTGGAAGTAACGATTTTCTTATAATTCCCTGAATTTTTCCATCTTGAAGCACAGCAACAGAATTATAATATTTTTTACCTGTTAAATGGTCATACTTTCGAGGCTCAACAAAACCTACAATTGCAGAGGTTGATTTTGTTATTTTTGCAATTTCTTTTAGCCATTTTACGTTTTCTTCAACAATAATTGGGTGCCTATCAATAGTATCCTCAATTGGATATCCCATAAGAGTAAGTTCTGGAAATACAACAACATCCAAACCTATATTTTGAGCATGGTTAATATATTTAATAACTTTTTTCGCATTATATTCAATGTCCCCAGCAATAGGGTTAATTTGAGCGAGCCCAATTGAACCATTCTTAAATGGAGCTAACAACTCTTTTAATTCTTTTTCAATCCCTTCGGAATCGTTTCCTTCATCATATTTTTCTGATAATTCGTAAATTCTATTTTTAATTTCTTCTTGATTCATTTTCAACCTCTTAGGTTAATTATATATTAAAAAAGAGATTACGAAAAACAGAATAAGAATTTGTAAAAATTATTATTGAAAAATTTAGCTTTAGTGATAAGATTTATGTATAGATAGCGGTATCGTCTAGTGGTTAGGACGAGAGATTCTCATTCTCTAAACAGGGGTTCAATTCCCCTTACCGCCGTTTTTATTTTTTTTGTAGCGTTATAGAATATCACCCCAACGGGGTTCAACCTCTCAAGAAATGATACTTAATCATTTCTTTCGGCAGAGTCCTTACCGCCGCTTTTATATATTTTTATAAAAAATAGACGCATTATCTCTTAAATTTATCCAAAAACCTTCTAAATATGCCCTTTTTCTCAAATTGTTCTTCTGGGAAATCAGCTTTATATTTGTCCATCAAATCATTTGTTGCTTTTTTAAGTCTTAACTCTCCTGCTTTTGCCTCCTCCAATTCTGCGGCTTTCTTTGCTTTTTGAGCCTCACGTATTGCAATATTATTTTTATCTCGTTTTTCCAAAAGTTTTGATAATTCCCCAATTTGTTTATACATATCAAACTCTTTGAATTTTTTATATTCATCAGCGGCATTCTTCCCATAAAGAGTTCTAAAAATTTGTGGTTCATTTGGATTATACCCTCCGTAAGTATCTTCACATCCAGAGGAATTACAAGTAAATTCATGCCATTTACCCAAATTGCTTTCTTCTCGTCTAAAATTTCCTAAATAATCCGTATTATCATTAGGGTTTGCACTTCTTATTTTCAAATCATAGGCATCTTTTTCTAAACAAACATCATACATTTTTACGTTCTTAACGTCATCCCCTAAATTTTCTAATTTTTTAATATGTGACAATCCTGATTTTTCAATTTCTGGATACAGCTTAGAATTTATCTTTAATGCCATTCCAAAATTTTGATTACTTTGAACATTGTTTATTCTCATATACACCTATCCTTCTATAATTTCAAATTTAATAAGTATATTAAACCCCGTAAAAATAATTTTTGTCAACACAATGAATAATAAGAGCCTTTATATTCATATTTATAACCATAATAACAAATATTCATTATATTAACTATTGTTAAATCATTATGTTTTAACTAGCAATTTTTCAATTCAAATCGTTTTCTTTTATTCATCGTGTAAAAAATAGGAGTGTGTAATGTTAAAAATCAATTCGGCATTTGAGCCAAAGCTATTCAATCAATTAGTTCAAGGATCAAAAGCAACCAGTGAAAGAGTTGCAAATTTAAGAAATATCGGGACAGAACAAAAAGATATTCTACTTGATACAATTGCTAAAAATATAAATGAGTCTAATCCAGAAGTTACATCTGCATTATCAAATATGTTAGATAAATTAGCAGAAGGAAAAGTTGCAGAAGCCTTTGATGGAATTAGGGGCTTACTTCCTAAAAACGCTGCGATTAAAGAAACTTCATTAGGAACTAGCGTAATGGCAGACAATTGGGCAAAACCAGTAATTTTCCCTAAAGACAGCAAAATGTTAGGTTGGGTAGATAACCCTAAGATGGTAACAACCGAAGATTTGTGGAGTGCTGCATACGGAGAAAAACCAGCTCATATTTTTGGCTCAGTTGGTAACAGTAACATCAAACCTGAACAAGTTCGTGGAGGTTCTTCATTATCTAAAAAAGAACTTTCACAAAAATACGAAGATGCAATCGTTGACTTCTATGCTCCAATCGTTAACTATCTAAAAGAAAATGGTGCAAAAACTAGTGACATTGGCTTTGCATTCGCACACAGTGATTGCGGAGTTGACAAAGCAGCAAGACAAATTGTTGAACAACATAATCTAAAAGGCTTTGCAACAACCCCAACAGAATATACTCAATATTTGAGAGGAACAGAAATCCCACCATCAGAAGAATTTCCAAATGGTGCAATCTTAGCAGATTTTCCATTCCCATCTGTTTTAACTCGTGGAGTTGGTCAAATTGAAGATTACGCAAATGTTTATGGAAAAATGGTTGGCAAAAATAACGTTGAATCAATCTTTGGTGGAGGAGAACACGCATTTATCAGAGATGCAAGAGAATCTCTTGTAAGTAAAGACGGTGCAAATTGGATACCTGTTGATATTATGAAAGACAAATTTGGGATTGTCATCCCTGCGACAGATGAAAAAGGAGTCGTTACAAATGCAGCAGCTAATGTATTGGAAAGAGTAAATGCCAACCCATACGAACAATACAAATATGCGTTCAAAAATTATCTTCCAGAATCAAAATTAAAAAATGAACTTGCACAATATGACCCACAAGCGACAGTTGCAACTATTGCATATACAAACCTTGCAAAAGCTGGAAAAATCGATAAAATCTAAAATTTAGCTTAATAAATTTATTTTAAACATCTTGTATTTTTATTATGAATACAAGATGTTTTTTAATATTTATATCCATATTTTATACAATATTGTTGCATTTTTTCAGGGTGTTCAATCAAATCTTTAGCATCCTTTTTAGAAAAATGTAAATTATCGCAATACATATTAGTCAAAATCGTAGTTTTATCAGATTGAGAAAGAGGGGGTTCATCTTCTGTTGTTTTATCAGATTGTGAAAGAGGTTGTTCATCTTCTGCTGTTTTATCAGATTGTGAAAGAGGTTGTTTATCTTCTGCTGTTTTATCCATTGCTTTATTAAGTTCTGTAATATACAATTTTAGCCCGCCAAATTCATTTATTAAATCTTTTTTATTTTTTATATCATCCATTATAGTAAAATTATCCCAAGTTGAATCTGGTTGTTTGCAAGTATTTACAAAGTCCTTAATCTTATAATTTTCTTTATTGTCTTCTAATTCTTTAACTTTGCCTTTTGTCCCAGAAACACTAATGTTTTCATATGGAGCTCGCATTGCGTGAAACTCTTCAAGGGTTAGAGGTATAGATTTTGAATTATCCCAAGGGTTTATAACCTCTACTTGAACGATGTTCTCATTCTCATCTAATTTTACATTTTTTATATAATACTCGTGACCATCATCAGCTTCAGGGAGCTTTTTGTTAAATGGTTCTCTTTTTTCTATGTCATAATAAGAACCAAAATTTATAGCAACTTCATTTGAAGATTTTGCTTTTTCAATTAGCGCACTTTCTATTCCCGAAGTAGAATCGATTGAAGTTTGTTCACAATCAGCACCTAAAAGATATGCAATTTCATTTCCTTTATCGGAAATACTGATAGAACCCGCTCCACCTTCAATAGATTTTATTTTATGGTCTCGTTTATCCATTAGTTCGGATATTCTATGTGCAGAATTTTGTGCCGCTTCTTTAAATCCATCTTTGCTCAGTTCTTTATTAATTTTTAGTTCTTTTTCAATTTCTTTTGGAATTTGTTCATCATAAAGTTTTTCTACACCCATTTCAATCAATTTGTAATCTAAATCACCCTTAGAATATACATTTTCATCTATTTTAGATTGAATTTCTTCTGCTGAAAAGGTATAAGATGTATTTACACCTTTGAATTTTACAGTGTAAGAGCCATCTTCATTTTTTTGTATAGCATTTTTGATTGCATCTTTTCCAAAATCCGTATCTTTAAGTGCATTTACTTGGGAATGTAGCCAACAATCACCAATACGACCTTGCTCAGAATTTTCTAGCACCCCATTGGCCACAATTTCTTCGCCATCTTCATAGATTTTATTTTTATTTTCAGGCTTCATGAGATTAACTATTTTGTTATAAATATTTGTAAAAAAGCTAACTTGTTCTTTATCTGCATTTCCATCACTGAGCATCTTGTTATAGTCGCTCATAAAACCTTCAAGCTCATTTACTCCCTTTGCATTAGAAGAATTTATTTTGCCATCACCATCAGTATCATACTTGGCAAAAATTGATTGCATTTGCTTATCATTTTTCCCAAGTTGATTGCAACCAATGTTATAATTTTGGTCAAGCTGTGGTTTTTGGATTTGATTATCGTTATTTACTTGCATCTCTCTAAAATCTATAAAATGACTATATAGAATTAAAGGTTTTAAATTAATGCAATATTCAAAAATCCAAAATTATGTTACATTTGTTTACTCAATCGGATTTAAAACAGGTTTAAAATTCTCTTCTATTTGATTTAGTCTATCATCATTTGGAAAATGTTTTGATAACTTTTTAATAAAAGACCTTATGCTTCGAATATCTTGTTTTTCTAAATACTCTAAATATTCTTTCTGACTATATTCTAGAAACGTTTCAAGACTTTTTTCATATTCCTTCTTTTTAAAATAACAATTCGCAAGAACAAATAGTGCATATACATTCACTTCCTGCAAATCTTTTCTTATTGGCTCTAGAATTTTTACAGCATCATCGAATTGCTTAAAGTGACCCAAAATCATTGCATTAGCTTGTTGAACCCAAATATCATCTGGATATTTTTCCAATGCTTGCTGCAACAAAGTTCGAACCTCTTCATATTTTCTCTGTTTATAAAGAATGCTTATTTTAACAGAACATAATCCGAGATTTTCTGGCTGTATGCTTAACCCCATTTCCACATATTTTAAGGCTTGAGCATATTTTTTCATCGAAAAATAATTTTTTCCTACGTCATAATACACATAAATATCAGTTTCACCCATTTTTAGAGCAAGTGCCTTTTTGAAATATTTTGCGGCTTCTTTATAATTTTTATCTGCGTACAAATAAATACAACCCATTCGATACTGTGCAAAGTCATAATCTGGCATTATATCAATCGAAATTTTGGCATACTTTTTAGCATTTTCTATATCGCCCTTAATATTCTGATAAATCCAAGAAATTCGAGGATACATATCATACACTTCAGCAGCCTCTTCTTTTATTAAACTTACAGCCTTTAAAAAATTTTCTAGAGCTTTTTCATATTTTTCGGACATATAATAGACAAAGCCTTTTCTATAATAACCATAGAAATTATTTCTATCCGCAATTATTGATTTATTTGCATAAGCAAGAGCTTTTTTATGATTCTCTAACTCACTATAACAATATGAAATTTGGTAAAAATTCGAGGTATCTCCAAGTTTTTCAGCTTCCAAAAAATATTTTAGGGCTTCTTCATTGTTATTGTGACTAAAATATACCCAAGCTTTTCTTCTATAACAGTCAATTTCGTTTGGATATTTCTTTATCGCTTTAGATGCGTAGGCAATCGACTTTAATTCTTCTCCAATTTGCTCATAGCAATAAGAAATTTTTGTATATAAATATGGACTATCATAATGCAATTCTTCAGCTTTCTGAAGACAAGAAAGAGCTTCGCTATACTGCCCTATACTTTCAAGAGTATAACCTTTTAGATAATGAGCATAACTATTTTCAGAATCTAATTCGATTGCTTTATTTATATATTCTAAAACTTTATCCGTTTTTTGTGAATCTCGGCCAACTAACCACGCCATACAAGCATACATATCATCAGATTCAAAACCAAATTTTTCTGCCTCTAAAAATTTCTTAAAAGCTAAATCATCTTTATTTTGGTTATACAGACATTTCCCTTCGTTATATAACGCATATCCCTTACTTAGAGATTGTTTAGGTTTAATAATCTTTTTAAATTGGATAATTTTGTCTCTTGCCATAATACTACCTTATTTTATTCTAACGAAAATTAGGATATTTTCAATATTTAACAAAATTCCAATTCTATTTATTATAAAAGCATTAAGAAATGTAACGAATATATAAAAATTAGATACGATTTAGGCAATTTTTAAA